>Ga0228710_1001552_pt1 | contig 34697 bp, 22 predicted proteins | sample MedpolnodulmetaG_FD_177995 | JGI IMG/M metagenome (GOLD analysis project Ga0228710, IMG submission 177995) | Root nodule microbial communities from Medicago polymorpha collected in Santa Monica, California, United States - pink nodules | ecosystem: Host-associated > Plants > Roots > Nodule... | reverse complement strand
GTCAAAAAAAAAAAACAATTATACTAATGTTCATTGAATATTTTAAAAATATTTGAGTACTCAATCTCCTTGTGTATAAATTAGAATTACATTATAAATTAATCTGTAAAAATACATGGAAATATAGGTTAAGAATAAATAAATATGTTACCTTTAGTGAAAAGAAAAAAAAGCAATGCATAGAGTTGCAATGAAAAAATGCAGGCGGTTGGTGCCGATTGCCATGTTGTTCAAATGTTATGTGATAGATAGAGCTAAAATTAACACTAGATCTAGGTTGCAAAAGAAAGTCAAAACAGAAAACTCATTCAATTCATTCATATCCTTCATTCAATGATGACATTCATAACTTCACAATGACACATGAAAATTACCTAAAAGCTTTCGGCAGTAGTTAACTACCGTTGGGCTAACCGACAGCAGTTAACTGCCGCTGGATCCAACGGTAGTTAATTACCACTAAATTCATTTCAATTTATGCCTATACAGCCTATTCCTTTCTCTGTCTTCTTTTCTTGGATAAGGAAAATAGAGAAAAAAGCTCTCACAAAATTAAGGAATGAAACAAACATCTCAAAGTTGAATTATTATTTGGATCTATAGTTTATCATTTTAGTGACATCTATTTTCATTTGTATATGAGGATTATGAGGGATGTGTACAAACTCTTGGTCCAAAATTTACTGAATGCGTTGTGTTTCAAGTGGAGTAAAGAAGACAAAGAAAAGGAAAAGGGGTAGTCTGTATAGGCAAAACCCAAAAAAATAAATATATATGTTGTAACACCTTATTTCTATTAAAGCAATAATACACGCGAATAATATAAATATTCAAGAAATAGATGATACACCTTCACATTAAAATTCAAACAACATGCATATATAAGATTCATCAACAGTCCCAGCGGATATAAGTCATACATCACCAAGTATACATGTCATAAGAACAACATACATCCATGAATAAAATCTCCAAAATCCGACAAATGGGCAAAATCTCAACAACATAAACCAACGTCAAATAAAAGGCCAGACGACATCCTAATCAGAGCCCTAAGCTAAGACTCCAAAAACAGATAGATGAGGTAGCTCCGCTATCCCCAAACACTCATCAATCAAGCAACAAAACTAATCATGCACGCCGTCTACCCATTCATACAAATAGGTAGGCGGTCCCACCACAGACCACTGGGGTTAGCTTCACATCAATCATAATCAACATAAACAAACACAAGTATTCAAGGATTTCATGCATAAAACATATACATACCCATCCCTCCTAGAATACTAACATCACATAATTATTATCCCTCATTCCATACACCTCAAGCTATCACATCACTAACATAGCATAGCAAGCATGTTTAATCTCTAATCAAGTCATCGACATAAGCTCATCATTTATCAACATTAATCAATGAAATGATTACTCACTTTATTCTTCATTTAGCATACTTAACTCAACAAGTACAATTCATCATTTCAAAGGTATAAGCAAGAAATTATCATTATCAAAGGAATCACTACATCATACATATATACATACATATACAAATCTCACCTCATTACTATTACCAAAATAATTATCATCAAATATATTCACCAAGTGTATAAACACAAGCAAGTAAGACACGCAATTAGAGTCTAGTTCAAATATTCACAATCATCAACCAAATCCACCAATGTACATATACACCAATCCACATAATCACGACATTCACCAAATTTCACCAATGCATAAATTCACCAAGTCACATATTCACTTATGACACGACTCATCAACTATTCGAATCCAATGTCACGAGTATGTATTCATCAAACACATTTATCATTAAACAATCATCATTCACATGTAAACAAATAAGACCCATGTCAATTATGCTATGCGCCTATTCCCGACACATATATGCATGTGGTACCAAATCACCTCAAGGCCATCACCCATGATGCAACAAAAATATCATATGTAAGATTTCACACCCGTCTTACATTATCACCGAAGTAAAAGAGTAACCCTCTTTTACAACATCAAGACTCAACATAATTATGATGCATGGACATACAAGCAAAGACTCGACAATGCAAAATCACCTCATAAATATTCAACAACAATATAAAGGATAACCTCCATCTATATTGATCGACTTCAACAACAATTGCATTATCAGTATTTACGTCCACACAATCACCACATCATCATCATTCATTTAGCATATACGCAATCACCATCAAAATTACCATCACTTAACATATATGCATTCACCAAAAATATCACAATCAATCAACATGTATGTATTCACCAACAGTATCACAATCAATCAACATATATGTATTCACCACCATCGACTCTATCATATAATTCAACAACATCATACTATTTCTCACAATTTAAGTGATGAGAAAATACACCACACTATGATAAACATCATATTCAACATCTAACAATCATTCACATATCTTCCTATAATCATATCAAACTATCCACAAAAGATTTGCCAAGTATTTGGTCTTAAAGATTATTTTCAACAAAGTTCGTCTCTCATTTTACAACTTTAAAATAATTGAAACAAATAAATCAAAACCAAGGAAACAAGATCCAATGCCTCAACTATGTATACACCTAGACCACATATGAGTGCAGTAGAGTATAAATGTGTGTTTCACCGGCTAACTACGACAAAATCAACAAAATCACAAATTTACGACAAGTTCGTATCGTGTCTCTCATATTGCAAAATCAATTTATTTTCAAAACAAAACCAAGTTAGATCCACCATATTACAGGTTAAATACTCTTTAAACACCTTAATTGAACTCCTAACATTCAAGTTTTGAAGTTTGGAAACAAACCATAAGTTTTGGGTTGACTTAGAAATAGTTGTGCGGAATTTTCATAAAATTTCACCAAGACCTCCTTGGAGTGTTTTCATCATAACTCAAAATGTAAAAATCATTTTCAAGTCAAACTAAAGTCAATTGAAAGCTAACACAATTATCTAAAACTTCCATGTTACACCAAAAGCCAATTCAAAACAGAAATTTGCGAAAAAGACGCAAGAGCGCGAAACAGGGCATGCTGTCAGAGAGCAACTCGCCCCGGCGAGTAAATTCACTCGCCATGGCGAGTTATGACAGATAGCTCTCTGGAAAACTCCATTTTTCATCTCAAAATTCCAATTTTGAATCCCCTAAGCCCAAATTTGATCCCAAAGGTTGTCTAAACATTTATACACATCAAAAGAGACTCAAAACCATATAAAACTTGAACCAAAACATCATCTCAACAAAAATCACCAGTTGACCCATTTTTCATAAAATGTTCTCAAGAACAACACAAGTTCACTTCAAGCTCTATGGTTAAGATTACCCAAGGTTTCAATCATCAACAACATCTCATAACAACAACAACAATCAGAAGTGAATTCATCAACAACAACATTATACTTCACCAATTTTGAGCAAAAACACAAGTATACATATATACATAACTTGAGCATGTAAATTCATCATCAACAACTTAATTAACATTAAATTCACATACTCAAACATTGCATCAAAACATAAGCACGAATTTCATCAATTAAAATTATAATAATCACTTTATACAAATAAGCACTTATGGGTAGAAGTAGAAAAGAAATTATACAAAGATATTATGAATGAAAACTAGCCCCCTTACCTTAAATCTTCACAACTCTAAGCTAAGGCTTCACTTTAGCTCCAATCCCTTGAATCTCTACCCTCTTCTAGCTCTCCTAGATCTTCTCTCTTCAAAACCCTTTTTCTTCTCCTCTTGGTCTCTCTCTCTCTCTCTCTCTATCTCTCTCAAATTCTTATAAAATGAATGTGAACCCTATTTTTCTACAAAGACTAGAGCTTAAATAGTGTCCACACTAATGGGCTTAACCATTAAAAGTCTAATGGGCTCAAAACTCTAATAAACTAACTCTCAAAGTTTCTGTCCACTTATGGTTAAAAGTTATCGAACAATTACCGGTTCAAAACTAATTACCACCACCGAATAGTAACTTGGTAAAAATAATGGTTCTCACTTGAAACACTAAAAATAACCATCACCATGAAATTACTAATTTACCCTTGCTCACAAAATAACTGAAATACCTCTGGTCTAAAATGACTATAATACCCTTCTAACACTGAAATCCACTAATCCTAACCCAAAATACACACAGGCAATTAATCACATATAAACACATGTAATGAAATAATAAAATAAATATAGCGAAAAACGGGTTGTTACACATGCTCCACGGTAGTTAACTACCACTGGAGCAATTTTTTTTTTGTGCTATAGACGTGGAACAGTAGTTAAATACCGCCGGGGGTAAAAACATCATTTACATGTGTTATTATGATGTTTTGAATGTCAGAAAAGCAATTTTCTATACTATATAGCTAGGGTTGTTCTAGTCTGGGCCATGGGCCTTCATGAATAAAAGATACAATTGTTTCATTAAAAGTGATAGCTAAGCGCACCCCCTCTTTTAATAACGATAAAAGTCCTTCTACCAAATTGGTGTCTTGCATTCCCGTGGTAAATTGTTCTCTTCGAAATTCACCTTGCTAACATGAATCAACAAATAATTCCTAGAAGAAGCTATTTATTAAGTTTTCTACGTAAATGACTATAATAATTTTGTTTGACTACAATAAATTTAAATTAGGTTACCTCTTAATTTTGTTTGGTCGTAACAATACCTTTCTTTAATTGTAATAAATATGTTTGGTTAGTTTTGTTCTCTTGAAATAAATTAATAAAACATCATAGAAAAATTAATAAAATTATGTAGTCAACCTTAAAGTTTTTATTTCCTTCACAAAAAAAACCTTGAAGTTTTTTTTTTAAAGACGTTTTTATTTATTTTTTTAAAGAAATTTTGAAGTTAATGATCATATCATTTTAAATATTACATAATAATCTATCTGTTTCACGATACTTGTCCCTTTTAGAGAATAAGTATGTTTCAAATTATTTGTCATTTTTAAGTTTCAATGCAAAATTAATTAGTGAGTTGTCAATACCGAACCTAGGAATTAACTAGTTAGCAATTAAGGAAACAAGTGTCTAGCTGAAGGAAATAAGTTGTAACCTAATAGAACCATTATCGTAAAACCCTTAGTAAAGTAGACGTAGAATAGGGTTGGCCGTTTGTAAAACTACTAAGAACGTAGAGAAAATGTGTTATGAGTGTTCTAAGATTCATAGATGGGTAGACCTTCATCTTACAAACTTGTTTTGTAAAGATGGACTACGCCAATATGACATGTGATAAAATTTCACACGTTTACATTTTTTTACCATTTTTTTCACCGTTCTGTCTGTTTTACATTAATAATTGATTCGATTTTGATATTAATTCATGTCCAATTTTTTATAATAGAGATATATTATTGATAAAAAAAATAGGAATGTAATAAAAAACAGTAAATAACTTAATTTGAATAACCTTTCAGAAAAGAAAAAACATAATTTGTTATCAAAACTTTTTTGTTCTTTTTGAGGGGATTGTTATCAAGACATTTAAATATTAACAATCATCATAAATGTATAATAGAGTAATTTGATAGTTCTGCTTTTCATGTTCTTTATACTAAATCATGTTCTAAATTGCAGTTGTGATACAATATAAATCTTGATATCTAGAAAAATGCAAACAAATGCAGCCGACACTGCTACATTTACGGTTGCAATGTCATTGCAAGCCCTTTAAAAGTTAAAACCATATAAAGTATCATGCCTAATACTACTAACTAGCTAGTGACTAATGTAAGTTAACACATTAGAGTTTTATGCAGCGGGAGCATAGTCATAACCACCGTCATCGTCATCATCGCCTTCCCTGTATAAATTTCGATCCCCGTTGGGATAATCTTCTTCAATGCAAGATACACATGTATAACCAAACCAATCATCGTCACCTTCACCGTTATATGAATATTGCTTGCACTTTGGAGCAATGACCATGGAAATGAATGTCATTTTGGTTTTGTAGCTGGCTATATGGGAATTGTGTGTCTTGAGTGGGCGTTGAAAAGATGAAAATGGAATTTTGGTTATATGAGATGCTAAGGTAGTTATGTGAGTTGAGTTGTGTTTGAGTTGAGATATTGGAGAGTTTATGAGTATTATATAACATGAAGGATTTGTTGGATTTGTTCTTCCACAAGCAAACCACACAAGAAGTGTGTTTGTTTGCTTAAGGTGTGAGCATGGCTCCTTGCTTGCATGTGTAATGGGATCTTGTGCAGCCACATTGGCATTTGTCTTTACAATTCAGCGTACACGTTGGGAAAAGAAGAAAAGAATCAAGAATGTGAAAATAGAATTCTTTATTGGATGCATACAATGGTTGGGACATACAAAGTGTTAGATGTGAAAGTGGAACAAGTTGATTGACTCATTTTGCTTGGAATTTCTTTTGGTTAGTCAATGCTAATGACCTTTAACTTTTGCCTTTTGATTATATTCTCTGTAAGCCATCGATGCGGCGACGGGTGTTAATAAATTTGCTTGGATCATATTTAGCTTTTTGGGGATATTTTACAACTTGTTCAAACACTAGAATATAGAAGATTTGTTTTTAGGAATAGAATAGAAGATACTACACTAGTATTTTGATTCCTTCATTTTCACTGTTGTAATCAAATCTCATCTCATAACATAAATGGTAGTAATCTCAATTAAAGAAACAAGTTTCGTATTCTCTTTTTAATTTGATTTTTTATTTTCTTAACGGCATTTTTAATTTTATTTTTTATTTTCTTATTGGCATTTGATGAGTCACTTTAATTAATAATGCCCTATCCTCATAAAAAAACAAGTCAGCGTGCCAACTCATTAATTAATGCACAGTCAGCATGCCACATGAACTTAAGATGTCGTTAGGGTCTAAAACTAAAGAATCCTTAAATGGCAATGGAAATCTCAAACTTTTTATTTTACAGGATGTAAACCAAAGCCTGCCCAAATGGCAGGGGGTAAACATATATTAACCCTTAAATTTATGGGTCCTCTCATTTATATATTAGTCAAGTATTCACTTTTCTATCTCATGTGCGACTTCTAACTCATCTTGTCATTGCCACAACACAAGCAGGACATTAAAACTCTTTTAAACGACAAATAACTAATAAACTAACCGCTAACATATGAATTTATAGGCATGGCCGGTTAAGGCCAAGTGCAAGCAGCCCCTAATGCACTGGGCCTCCAAATTTTGGGGGCCTGAAATTTCCAAAAAAACATTAAATAGAAATATTTAATCTAAATATTATTAAAATTTAAAATTTTGAGTTTAATTATATCAATAAATCTCAAATTTTGAGCATTTAGCCTAAATGACTGCATATATCAATTTTAAAGGGTCCAAATTTATGTGTATATATTCATTTTAAGGATCTAAATTCCGATATATATCAAATTTAAGTGTCTAAACTCTTGCATATACCAATTTCAACATCCAAAATTTTGAAGACCCAAAATTAAAACAGGGCCTCCAAAATGTTCAAGACAGCCATGTGTAGAGGATAAGTAAAGGCAACGAGAGAAGCAAGTAGAACAATAGCTACAACTGCAGTCTTGGCCTTCATTTTATAGTCTTCACATTCCGTTATTTTTTTGGGTAGATAGACAGAATGAGAATAGTCATTAAAAACTCACATATAAGTGAATGAGCCAAGGTTTAAACCCTTGGTCACATTATCCGACCTAACAATTTCAACAATTTTAACAACTGAGTTAATACTTGTAGACTCCCACCATTTTTTAAGAAGCAAAACTCAACACTAAAAAATGACTAAAGGGTAAAATGAGAGAACCAAGAATAAGCTGCATTTTGTAGCTTCAAAGTTGGAAGACGACACTTTAACTCACTCTCACAAGTTTCTTTTCTCTCTTAGGTTTTTCTTTGTAGCGCGTAAAATAAGAACAAAACGATGATTGTAATGATGACATTTTTTCTTTGCACTTTGGACCTCAAATTTGTTATAATATTTCAAGTGAAGCCCTAAGCACTCATTGCAATATTTATTTATGCTATTTCCTCCTTCATAATTCATTTTCTTTTATTGTTATACTAAACACTTAATCATTCCAAAATTACATTAATCTATTTTAATATGTATCTAGGATAGACAGTGAAGATGTATACAAAGTATGGTAATAAGAGAAAAAAGACGAATTAGTAGGGTTAGATAATAACTTGTTTTGAGTTTTTTTAATGATGTTTGTGTTGATATTCTAACATAGAGATTGAAATATTTTATAATTTAGACGAAAAATTTATAATGTGTTTTGATCGCAAATATTTTTTTAAATTGTGATCATTATGATTATATATTATTGAAGAATCACCAATGGATCTTCTTTACACATTTTTATTTAAAATTTTTGTCTATATACTTTGGTCATATCATATGTTGAATTTAAAAATTTCACATATCCGTGCATCCCTATCATAGCGCACTCGTACTCATACTACGTATTTATAACAAACAGACCTTTATTCGTTTAGCTTAAACATCCAAAAAAAATATTAATCAACCACAACACCTATAGTAAAGATTGATCTGTCCGAAAGAAAAAAAACACCTACAGTAAAGATTGAAACTATCACTATAAGCACATTTATATCTTTTTGTAAGAGTTGATGCTCAGTTCACCATAGAAAATGTGATTCAGAACCTGTGCATGCCCCTTCAAATGGTTAGATACCATTGACGCTAAGCCCCCCAATAGGAGTACGAGCAATTACGAGCAACTCTTGCATAGGAAAAGCCTCAAATAAAATATATTTGGACACACAAATGATAATAATTAAAAGAGAAATGATATTAAGTGATGTGGTTAAAGTATTTGTCTCTTAGATTTTTTTTGTTTGTGTGTGTGAGATACAGTTTCTTAACGGATAAGCAGAATGGTCTTTTTTTATGAAACGTAACCACAATTGAAGTTACAATATCATTGCAAGACCTTTAAAATGAAAACTAACATGCATAATACTATATAACTAGTTAGTGACTAATGTAAGTTAACACATTAGAGTTTTACGCAGCGGGAGCATAGTCATAACCACCGTCGTCGTCATCATCACCTTCCTTATATGAGTCTCGATCTCCATTGCGATAATCTTCTTCAACGCAAGATACACTTGTATAACCAAACCCACCTTCACCGCATGCATTCTGCTTGCACATTGGTGCAATGACCGTGAAAATGGATGCCATTTTTTTGAGGCTGGCTATGGGAAAATTGTGTGTTGAAAAGAAGAAAATGAATTAGTTATATGAGATGCTAAGGTAGTTGTGTGGGTTGAGTTGTGTTTGAGTTGGTATTGGAGAGTTTGTGTGTTATATATAACATGAAAAAAGTGTTGAGTTATTGTGCCACAAGTAAACCACACAAGAAGTGTGTGTATGTTTGCTTAAGGTGTGAGCATGGCTTAGTGTGCCTGCATGTGTAATGGGATCTTGTGCAGACACATTTGCATTTATCTTTACAATTCAGCATACACCTTGGAAAAGAAGCAAAGAATCAAGAATAACAAAATAGAATGGTTTGAGTGGATGCACAATGGTTGGGAACATATAAAGTGTTGGATGTAGTAGATAGTGGAACAAGTTGATCGATACATTTAGCTAAGAATTTTTATTGGTGTTAGTCAATGGCCTTTTTCGAAATGCTGTCATTTGATGATTTTCTTGAATCTTCATCATATTTAATTTTGAAACCGAAGTGTTATTATTGTATCAAAATTTTAAAATAGTCTTTCATTGTACACTTCGTTAGTCAAAATAGTTTATGGCGTTAAAATAATCTCTCAATGTTGTCAAAAAAAAATCTTATATAAGTTGATATGACAATAAGTGAGTCCTTATAAGGATTGATATATGTTGGTATTAATGTTGTCAATACAGTATTAATGGAATATTTTAACGCAAACGATTCTTTTGATTAACAGAGGTTCATTTTTTAAGATTTAAAAAATGTTCAAGTTTTAGTTTTCGACATATCCAAATTTTCTTAAGGTGGTGTAGTGATCCATCTGGAAAAACTAAAAATTAAAGATCATAAGTCCATTAAGCGAGATTTTAAATCATTTTTCAACGATTTTAGTTTTTTGTTGTTTCAAAAGTTGCATATGTGATTTTTGTCATGCTTATATTTGGTTGATTAGCGGGAGTTTACATACCTTTTAATTTGTGGGGGTTTCAAACCTCCTTTACATTGTCTTGTCAACTGAAGGAAAAAACAAGCAGTTGTACCGTAAAAAAACAATTTCAAAATTTATATACAGTTGTAGTAAATTATGTAATTCATTTTTTTAAAGTACTCACCCTAGCTTTTTAGTCAAACTCGATCACTTCAACTTCATGTTTAATACTTATTACAACTTTAATTTTGTGTTTATGTATTATAGTTTATTTTAGTGGTCCACACGAACTTTTTCCTAGCTCCGCCACCAAGCATTGACCCGTCCAATTTGGAAAAACCACCAGGTCTTCGATTTTTCCCGGTTCGCGTTGGTTCCTATTGGATTTTCACAATTCATATGGTGGATAAACGGAAAAGTGTTGTACCCTCATTATCATGCAATTGTCTAACGTGGGTTCGATTTTTTTCATTTTGAGTCAAATCATTTTATTCATCTGATAATACTCTACTTTAATCGATTTTCCTTTTTTATTCATGTACTCTTGCATGGCTGTTACCACTGTATCAGTGGGACATACCATCTGATCATTCTTATTGAGAAGAGTTTTGATACAAAGAGTTGGTTGAATCCTTTGTCAGATAACCAACTTTGATGTTATTGTTGGATCAATGAGAAGATTTTAGGCGATTGGACCAAAAGCAACCGCACAAATAAGACACTCACATTTTCTCCCAAAATCTTAAGTTATTGAATCATAGATCTTCTAATTTATATATTGGTCAACACTCACTTTTCTATCTCATGTGAGACTTCTAACGAACCTCGCACTTGCCACGATACAAACAACACATTAAACCTCTTTTAAACAACAAATAATTGATAACATGTGAGTTTGAAGTTGATAGGTAAACAAAGACAGCGAGAGAAGCAAGTAGAACAATGGGTACAACTCCTATCTTAGCCTTCCTTGTATAACCTTAATCTTTCACCATTTTTTTGGTAGATAGACAAATGGAAATAGTCATTGGAACTCAAAACACACAAAAGCGAATAGGTAGGGGTTTAAATCTCGTCACGGTTACTAGTTGAACTATGACTTGTGGACTTCCATCATTTTTGAAGAACCAGAACTAAAGATTAAAAAAAATGCCTAAACGGTAATGAGACAACCGAGGAGAAGTTGCATTTTGTAGCTTTGAAATTGGAAGACGGTACTATAACTCACTCTCACTACTTTCTTTTCTCACTCATATTTTTCCTTCAAAAACAATGACGGTAGTGACATTTTTCCTTTGCACTTTCTTTAGCCCTTAAATTTATTATAATCTTCCAGGTGAAGCACCCTTTGCCATATTTATGTGTTTTCCCCTTTCATAATTCATTTTCTTTTATTGTTTTCCTAAACACTTAATCATCCCAAAACATTTTTGTTTTACCATTTTTCAGTGTGTCGGCTCTAATGCATTTGACTCTAATATAATTTGAGACCCGTTCGATAATTGATTCATTGAACTTAGTTTGTGAACTTATATGACTTAAACACAAGTTAAAAATTAAATACATTAACTAAATGAGAAGAACATGAGCTATGAATATTCGACTTGTTTATTCATAAGTTGGTTTGATTGTTTGTGATACTTAAAAAAAAATTATTTTTAAATTTATATTCGTATGACATATCAATACATCATGAACACATACTCTACAAGTATCATAATTATTTTTTAAAATATATTCTGCCATATACTTATATATGATACTTGAAAGGAAGTCACGGATACATATTTGAATATGTATCTAGGATAGTTTTTTTTCTACATTACCTCTTGATGAGTTAGTAGTAATTGACCACTATCAAAGAAAAATCTTTTTTTCTTCATCTTTAATCTTACAATTAGTTACAATTTTAATCTCAAGAATATCACACTTCTTCGTCTCCTTCATTCAACATGTAATACTTGTCATTAGGGGTAAATTACCTTCAATTCATCAAGGGGTAATGCAGGCGTCACCCAGGGACGGAGCCAAGAATTAAGCTTAGGGGGGACTAAGCCGAAACTATGATTTAGTGAATGAAAAGAAAAAATGAATGTTTAAATGTACAATATTTACAATATATATTTAAAAAATTATAAGATATATTCAAAATTATAAGAAATTCAAGGATATAAGAAATATGAGAGTGTCTTTAGGCTTGTTTGAGAATGAAATGAAAATCATATTTTGGGATTCTAGTTAATGATTAATTAGGGTTCTTCTGTAAATTTCAGACAAAATCCCACTTTCTTTTTCATTAAGGATTCTAGTTAAGTATTAGTGCAATTAAGCCTAGAAACTTAGGTGTTGAAGATCAATATATTGAGCAAAAAGAAGTACCATTATACAATATCATATATATATATATAGACTAACAATATTTGCATACTAGTATAATTTTTTTTTAAAAGTTCGGAGGGACCGTGGCCTCTGTTGGTCCCCCTTCTAGCTCCATCACTAGCGTCATCCATAGGGTTTTTTTTTACAATCAATTCCCATTTTCATCTCAAAAACATCAAACTTCTTTGTCACCTTCATTCAACATGTGATATCTATCTCCTTCGTTTCATAATTGAATCTTACCTTTAAAACTATATCATGCTATGCTAATAACAAACATGGCATGGAAATCCATGGATGAAGAGATAAAAACTTAAAACTCTTTTATATTTGATAAAAGTAAAATGTTACAAATGGAAGAAGAAAAAAACAAAGTAGTAGCGTTAATGACATCTAGCCTATTTATAAGCAATAACAAACTAATAGTTAAGTACTAATTTCGAACTATATTAAACAACTACTAACTATATCTTCAATATGCTATAATACTAACTAGTTAGTGACTGATGTAAGTTAACACGTTAGAGTTTTATGCAGCGGGAGCATAGTCATAACCACCGTCATCGTCATCATCGCCTTCGTTGTATGAGTCTCGATCTCCATTGCGATATTCTTCTTCAATGCAAGATACACATGTATAACCAAACCAATTACCTTCACCATATGCATGTTGCTTGCACTTTAGAGCAATGACCATGGAAATGGATGCCATTTTAGTTATATGAGATGCTAATGTAATTGTGTGAGTTGAGCTGTGCTTGAGTTAAGATTGGAGAGTTTGTATGTTATATATAACTAGAAAAAAGGTTGTTGAGCTGTTCTACCACAAGCAAACCACGAAGGGAGTGTGTATGTTTGCTTAAGGTGTGAGCATGGCTTAGTGACTGCATGTGTAATGGGATCTTGTGCAGCCACATTGGCATTTGTCTTGACAATTCAGCATACACCTTGGAAAAGCAACAAAGAATCAAGAATGACTAAATAGAAAGTGGAACGACAAGTTGATTTGATTCATTTTGCTTTGAATTTTGATTGGTTAGTCAATGGCATTTATATATGTTTTGTTGTTTCTTTTGTTTTTGGTTTGGAAATGTCATTTGATGATATTCTTTGGAAGCCAATGATGCGGCAACGAGAGTAATAATTTTGCTTGGATCATATATAATCTGAGGTATTCTTCCATGGTCGCAAGACCAAATCAATAATGTTTAGACACACACAAAAAGATTCTCCTTAAAATATTCAATCATCTTTTTTATTAATTTTCTCTTTATTATTAAAAAATATTTATTTATGTTGGTGTGACCAAACACTTTTTCTTTGGTCATGTGTTCATATTAGAAATTTTTTTTTGAGCATATTATAACTTGTTGAAACACTGTATTGTGGGTCCAAGTTTAATACAGTAGTATTTTTGTTCCCTCATTTTATAGGTACGTAACGTACGTGACCCTTACTTGTGTCCTAGCTTGTTGAATCATCCGGGGGGCAATATTTATCAAAATATTGGACCATAATGGAAATTCGGATGATTATTCATATTGAGTCAAATCATGCGAGTACTGCACTTTATCTAAATGGTTTCGCTCATTTTCAAGTGAAATTCCATTTGTACCCTTACGTAAGTTAACTCACGTCAGTTATGATCTTAGCGTGACTTAAGTCACGCTACGTTACTTAAGTCAGTTATCAGCAACACAGGAACCCTCATTTCCAACTTCTGCAAAACACGAAAATTCTACCCCAAAATTCGAAATTCATCATTCTTGCGTCATTCAAACTAAATTTCGTCCACAATATCAAGTAAGTGATTATCATACTACTTCTTTGCATTATTTTGGTTCAATTTTTCGAATTTTTGTAGAAATTGAACATTTTTAGGTTTTTTAAAATTTTGCTTGCATGTTTGTTTTGATGATTGTTAGTGACGAATTAACTTAGGAATTGTTGTTTAGATGTTGTTTAGGATACAATGTGGTAATTTAGGGTTTAGAAATTGTTAGATTACATAGTTGTTTGAAAATTGCACACTACGTGTTCGGTAAAATACCTCAATGATATTTTTTTTGTTTTTTTGGATTGTTAATGATGTAATTAATTAGAATTGTGTTTGTCAATGTTGATTATAGTTGATTTGACTGCAATGTGATAGTTTATGGATTTAAATGACATTGTCGACATTATAGTGTTGTTGTTGTTGTATTATTAAAGATGACATTGTCGAAATTTTAAGTCCGTGTGAATATGTGTTAAAGATTTTTTGTTTTTTGTGCAGATATGTCTGAGCAGGAGAGGACTGGTAGATTTAGGGCAGGGAGGCCTGCCCCTACTGGTAGTTTACGGAGGGAGAAGGATGCACTACGCCCTCCTCCTGGTCGAGGTCGAGGGAGAGTGGGGGGGCACGAGACTTGCTACTGTTGATGCTGCGGGGGGATCGACGTCACAGACGAGTCCATCCCAGATTGTGGACCCGCCACAGTACCAGCATGAGCAGCATTATCAGGAGCAGGCGTATGAGGAGCAAGCGTATCGGGAGCAGCCTAAATTTCAGCCGAGTTATCAGTATCAGGAGGGATATGAGTATCACCAGGGGTATCAGGCTCAGTTTGACGAGGGATATCAGCCTGAGCAGCCTCCTCAGCAGCAGTATGTCGAGCCTCCTCAGCAAAAGCATCCTCAGCAGCAGCAGCTTGAGCAACATCCTCAGCAGCATGCAGAGGCTGGTATGGAGGATGAGGATGGGGGCTTTCCAGGGGGCCTTACGACTTGACTCTTTTACCGGACTTTGGTAAACACGTGGCATTCAAGCTTTGGAACGATAAAACAGTAAGTATAATTGCTTTATTTAATTTAATGATATTTTACTATTATGTCAAGTTTATTTTACGTAGAATATGTCATGTTTATTTTACGTATTTAAGTATAATTGATTTATTTTTTACGTATTTAAGTATAATTGATTTATTTTTAACATAGAATATTTATTGTTTATTATAATGTCAAGTTTATTTTACGTAGAATATTTATAGTTTATTATTATGTCAAGTTTATTTTACATATAATATTTATAGTTTATTTCATGTTTATTTTACTTATTTAATTTTATTTTTTTTTGTATTTCAGTTGCAAACGGATCGTAAGATGAATGTCGTCTCGCACGGGAGGAAACTTAAGCTTTCTGTCTTGTCACTTCTGTTGCCGGTAGAAGATAACCCTTGGTTTTGGGGCCCGGTGGATGCATCCGGTCTAAGGCCCCTCCTTCTGACTGGGTACGACAACATCTCCCACGGGTTAGTGTGTGTTATGGCTGAGAGATGGCATCAGGAGACCAGCAGCTTTCATCTGCCTGTTGGGGAGATGACCATCATACTGACGATGTTGCTTGTCTTCTAGGCATCCCTGTCGCTGGACAGCTCATTCAGGAGGATGATTTAGATCCTGACCATGGTGTAGAGCTGATGGTGACTCACCTATTGTTTCCGGTGGAGGAAGCGATGGAGCAGGTGAGTAATAATTCAGGTGCCTTTGTCACTTACACGGCCCTGAAAGAGCGTTATGAGCACCTGTTGAATAGGTGTAACCATTTGCTGGGGGAGGATTTATCAGAGGAGGAGGAGGAAGAGCTGAGTCGTATTAGGCCCGTCTGTGTCAAGGCGTTTTTGTTGCTCTTGTTTGGCTACACCCTTTTTGCCGGCAAGAACATCAAAACTATTAATCTGTTGTGGATGCTTGCAATTCGGGATTTGGCTGAAATAGACACGTGGTCATGGGGCGTGATGGAACTTGCTTTCTTGAATGAGCAGTTGAATCTTACCTTCAGCCCACATGTTAGCTCCATTGGTGGTTACATGAGCTTGGTTGTGGTAATATTTTTTCTTCTTCTTTTTTTAAGTTAAACGTAAATGTATAGTTTCTTGTATGACACTTGTGTGCTGATCTAGATTTGTCTCTTTATGTTTGCAGAGATGGGTTATAGCTCACTTCAGACATGTGGTTTCGGGGTCAAGATATCGAGATTACGAACGGGAGAACCCGTATGTGGGTAGATGGAAACCTCAGAGGGGGTTTAAACATGTTGATCACTTCAGAGGCTTGTTGGATTCGATGGAGCATTGTCATGTCACCTGGAGGTCGTACGAGTACCGACGAGACATGACGCATTTTCATGACGTGTGCTGGTACTCCGGATGGATCATGGCTGAGAAACAAAAGATGGTGCGTCACTTGCCCAAGCGGGTTGTGAGGCAGTACGGATATGTTCAGAATGTTCCCCGACCTCCTACTACGATTATGTCTCTTGCCCCAGCAGATGTGGTTGTTGCTTTCTTGGAGTTTGCTATGCATGTTGTTCCCCAGCAGCAGAGGGGTCACCAGGTCCCTGACGACGAGCTTTAGATCCATTCAGATAGGTACATTAGGTGGTTCTACCGTATATCTCATCCTCTTATGTCAACCCTGCTCCAGAGCCTGACATTGTCATTACGAGACCTGCCTACCAGGATATTCTTGTTGACCAGGAGTGGGCCAGACATCCTCCTGATCCATTGCAGGTCATTAGCAGTATGAGAGGCAGAGTGGAGCATGCGATGGAGATTTCAGAGGTGGTTTCAAATCCACTCTTCTTCGGCATTTTGGAGGGCCTTTGGACCGATTATAGCGTGTTTGACCATCTGCAGGTTCCACGGAGGAGGTCTAGGAGTCATAGTCCACAGGAGTAGCAATAGTGTCTTATTTTATGACTTTTTGGATATTTGTAGTATTTTTCTAACATTTTGGTTGTACTATATTTACATTTGCACGGTTGCGCTTATTTATGACATTTACGTTATTTTTTGTTAATATTGCGTATCTAAATTATGAATGAATGAATGCATGTGTTCTAAATTATGAGTTTTGGTTGAATGAATGAATGGTTGTTCTTATGTATGAACGAATGAAGGAACGAAGCTAAACAGGAAACAAGGCAGTGACCACTGCATGTCTGTTCTGGTGCGCACAGAACCAACATGAGTTAACTTACGCTAGTGTTAACACTAGCTTGACTTAAGTCACGTGGCAGTTTGTACTAACGTAACTTAAGTCACGTAAGGGTAAAAAGGGAATTTCACTTGGGAATGAGCAAAAGCGTTTGGGTAAAGAGCAGAATTCAAATCATTTTATTCATCTGGATAAGGGCCCGTTTGTTTTAGATTTTAAAAAAATAGATTTTTTTTGTATTTTTAAAACTGGTTTTTTTGGAAATTTACTCAAAAATAGTATAAGTCGTTTCAAACTCATTTGGTATAAGTTAAATAGAAGATTTAACATTCATTAACTTCAATATTCATTGTTTAAGATTTTACATAGCAAAAATCACATATTTTTTCAAAATGACATCTTTCAAAAATGATTTTTATGAAAAACTATTTGAAATGGCTTTTTATTAGAGATTTTTTCAAAATTCTACTATCCAGAAAAAATTATAACAAAATAATGAAATACTTATAATGACATTTTAAGATAAATTATTCAAACAAATTTTTCATTTGAAGCTTTCCTTAAAAGTTTCTTTGTTAAAAAAATTATAACAAAAACATATTACACTACAAAAATCTATTTTTAAAAAATATATAACATACGGGCCTTAAACTCTACCTTAATCGATTTTCTTTTTTTATCCATGTACTCTTGCATGGCCGTTACCAGTACATCAATGGGACATATCATCTGATCATTCTTATCAAGAATAGTTTCGATATAAAGAGGTCAAACCCTTTGTCAAATCACAAACTCTGATATTATTGTTGGCTCAATGAGAAGAGTTTAGGGGATTGAACCAAAAGAAACCGCACAAATGAGACACTCACATCTTATCCCAAAATCATAAGTTATTGAATGATAGATACCATGCTTTTTTATCTCACAAATGGTCAACACACACTTTTTTTATCTCATGTGAGACTTCTAACCGGCCACGTGCTTGTCAAATACAAACAACACATTAAACCTCTTTTAAACAACAAATAATTGATAAACTAATTGATAACATGTGAGTTTATAGTTGATAGCGGATAAATAAATACAACAAGAGAAGCAAGTAGAACAATGGCTACAACTGCAACTTGGTCTTCCTTCTATACTCTAAATCTTTCACCATTTTTTTTTTTGGGTAGATATATAGATAGATGGAAATAGTCATTAAAAACTCATCACACACAAAAATGAATAACTTGGGGCTCGAACCTCGGTTACGATGTTTGGCTTAACAATTTTAATATTTTTACTAGTTGAACTATGACCTGTGGACTTCCACCATTTTTGAAGAAGCAAAATTCAAGATTATAAAATGGCTAAAAGGTAATGAGACAACTGAGGAGAAGCTGCATTTTGTTGCTTTGAATTATATTAGTCTATTTTAATTATAAAAAAATTATACGTATCAAATATCAATACACATCGTGGATAATCGTAGATACATACTCTACAAGTATCATAATTATCTTTTAAAATATATTCTACTAGATACATATATTTGATACTTCAAAGAAAGTCACAGATACATATTTGAATGTGTGTCTAGGATGTTCTTTTTCTACATTACCCCTTGATGAATTGGTGGTAACTTTTCTTCATCTTTAGTCTTGCAATCGATTACCATTTTAGTCTCAAGAATGTCAAACTTTTCCGTCTCCTACATTCAACATGCAATATATATTTCATTCATTCCATAATCGAATTATACTTGTCATTAGGGTGAATTACACCCAATTCATCAAGGGGTAATGTTGGCGCACCGATAGATTTTTTCTTGTAATCAGTTACCATTTTCATCTCAAGAACATCAAACTTCTTCTTCACCTTCATTCAACATGTGATTTTCATCTCCTTCGTTTCAGAATTGAATCATATTTTTCATTAGGGATAAATTATCTCTGATTCATTAAGGGGTAATATAGGTCTCACCGTCTATGATACATGTGAGAAATTAGTGGAGATGTACACCGATGATGGTAATGAGAGAAAAGAGTTAACCGTCATTAGGTAAAACTTGTTGAGTTCTTTTAATAATGTTTGTGTTGATATTCTAACGTGGAGATTAAAATATATCATAATTTATAATTAGGCAAAAATTCTATAATGTGTTTTGATTGCAATTTTTTTTTAAACTGTAATCATTATAATTATATATTATTGAAGAATCATCGATGGGTCTTCTTTACAAATAATATGGAGTACATTATTTTTATTTAAAAAATTTGTTAATGTATTTGGGCCATATCATATGTCGAATTTTTTTTGAAGGAATATCATATGTCGAATTTAAAAAAATTCACATATTTATGTATCTATATCGTATCACACCCACATTCATACTATGTATCCGTAACAAAAAGACCCTTATTCGTCTGGTCCAAAACGTCCAAAAAAATTATTAAACGGGTATCAGTCATAACAGTTAAACAAAGGTTTAAACTATCACTATAAGTATGTAGATCTTTTTGTAAAAGTTGATGCTCAGTCCACCATAGAGAATGTGATCAGAACCTGTGACAAGAATGGTTATGTACCATTGACATAATGTCCCCAATAGGAGTAATGATACAGTCTCTTAAGGGATAAGAAGAATGCTCTTAAACATTTAAAATATTAACAATCATCATAAATGTATAATAGAGGAATTTGATAGTGGGTAGTGGGTACCCTTTAATACTATTGCCAGAGAATGAAACAAAATATAATATGTTATATTGTTTTGCTTTACAGATAAAGGACCCGAACTCTTTTTTCATTTATATATCATCTCCGTTTAATTTCTTTCAATACTATTTTTTCTCATAATAAAATTTGTTTCAGGCCTCTTGACATGTTGGACCGGTCTTATTAATCATGTTATAAATACCGGTTGTGATACAATTCACATCTTGATACGATGATATTTAAGAAAAATGCAAACAAATGCAGCTGATACAGCCACAACTACAGTTACAATGTCATTACAAGACCTTCAAAATCATTAATACTATCATGCCTGATACTAACTAGTTAGTGACTAATGTAAGTTAACACGTTAGAGTTTTACGCAGCGGGAGCATAGTCATAACCACCGTCATCGTCATCATCGCCTTCCTTATATGAGTCTCGATCTCCATTGCGATAATCTTCTTCAATGCAAGATACACTTGTATAACCAAACCAATCAACCTCACCTTCACCACATGCATGCTGCTTGCAGTTTAGAGAAATGACCATGGAAATGGATGCCATTTTAGTTATATGATATGCTAATGTAATTGTGTGAGTTGTGTTTATTTGAGTTACCATTGGAGAATTTGTGTGTTATATATATAACAAGAAAAGTTGTTGGAGTTGTTCTAACACAAGCAAACCACACAAGAAGTGTGTATGTTTACTTAAGGTGTGAGCATGGCTACGTGCCTGCATGTGTAATGGGATCTTGTGCAGACACATTGGCAATTGTCTTTACAATTCAGCATACACGTTGGTAAAGGCAGCAAAGAATCAAGAATAACAAAATAGAATGTTTGAGTGGATGCACAATGGTTGGGAACATATAAAGTGTTGGATGTAGTAGATAGAGGAACAAGTTGATCGATACATTCAGCTAAGAATTTTTATTGGTGTTAGTTAATGACCTTTTTCGAAATAATGTCATTTGATGATTCTCTTGAATCTTGATCATATTTAATTTTGAAAACAAAGTGTTTCGTTGGGATAGTACAACTTAATCAAACATTATATCCGTGGGATGCTTTTGTTGAGTATTTTCTTTATAGTATTTTGATTCCTTCATTTTAAAGGTACGTGACCCTTCCTGCTTGTGCTATAGCTTTTCGAATTTCCCAAGGGACATAAACTCTCAAACACGTGATAACATATAAGCTTATTAGCAATAATAATAGCTATAATAGATAATCTAACTGGCTAAATTTGTATTGTTTAGTAAATTTAACAGTTAAATTAGCAGGAAAAAAAAAAGGAAATGACATAAAAATATAGGGTTTTGTTAACCAGTGCCCTCAGAGCAATGATTAAGGAATCTTCAAATAAAAAAAAATTATCTTGAAAATATAAGATGTTACTTTTGATGAAGCAATGCTGGTTAGCATTCTTCAAAAAGATATTATAAGTTAATTTTTTTTTCCATAACGATACAAATGATAAATTGAGAAAAAAAATAATGACCTAGTTATATAATTATCAAATAATTTAATTCACTACCTCTCCCCACTCTCCGATAAAGGAAAAATTGTCTTTTTTTTTCTTACAAGGAAAAATTGTTTTTGTTTCCTCCATAAGCTCCAATGAATATATAATTCTATTTGAAGCATGTCAAAAATTAAAAGTAAAAACCTCTCATAAGATTCAAACTTTAATTTGTCGTGGAATTTTAAGCCCTTCCACTAGACCCACCTCTGTTGGTGTATTTTCATTTTTTATCATTTAAAAAAAGACACAACAAAAGTTGGAGAAAAATAATGCGTTAGAAAGTTTACCATAAATGAGTGTGTGAATAAATAAATCCAAAGGTTAGAATAACTTATACACCATATGCTACATGCCTCATTTGCTGGCCTTTAAAAACAATTTAATTTCAAATAAAAACTAAATGTTGTAAAACCTGGTCAAAGATCATTGAAATAAATTGAGTTTGAAAATTATGCTAATTATGTACTTGAAGCATTAAGGGAAAAAAAATCAAATGAATAATTTCAAAACTCTGTATACTTAAGCGATGCAGAAATGCAGATTACTTTATGGATCAAAATATATATATTTGGAAGTAATTTCAGTTAAGATTTAATTGTACCAGATTTCAAGATTATATCAGAAACAATCAGCTAAACATATCCACAGATGAAAATTGCTAATTTATGAACACTATATTTTGCATGTCCAATCCCTTGTCACGGTTAAAGGTAAGTTTATGCTGAAAATACAACTTTATTTACGTCACTGCAGCATTAAGTTTTGAACAGGTGAAAGCTTCAGGCATACATACATGCAAAAGCAACCAACCAAGGACAGTAAAATATATAAATCCACTACATAACAGCCGTCAGATTAGCTTCAACAAAATAGATCCAACTACGTACACAGCCATCAAATTTGTTTTCTCATTTCTTCCCACGCAGTTTGGCACCAAGAGCTCTCTCCAACTTGCCAATTATCTGCTGATTTGGAATGGCTTTCCCAGACTCATACTCCTGGATCACTTGAGGCTTCTCATTGATAATCTGCAATCAAACATGCTCGTTCTTAATATCAAAACTTCCAATAAGGAAATTAATTAAGACATAAAACATATGTGGTGGGTGAAGTCAGCAGCAATACTTGAGCAAGTTGTGCCTGAGTAAGCTTCTTGTCCATCCTGGCTTGCATTATAGCTTTCTTGAGTTCAGTTGGGACTCGATCATCTGCGCACACAAGTCCAGTTACTAGGTATAAGCATTCAAGTAGAAAGAGGTATGAATCATATATAAAAGGGAGTTGATGTTCCACTGAAAATTCTAGTCAAGATAGAGAAAATGGATCAAAACCTAAAACTGGTATAACAGCAGTGCTAGCATGCTACACTGCTCCGTTAAACAAAGCCCCTCTCTCTGTAAATACAAAAGTTTGAATTGCTGAACACTACACATTTCTATCGTGTCATTCGTCAAACAGAAATAAAGCACAAGCAACAGATTCTACATTGTAAACTGAGATGCATTTTTATAATTGCTGAGGTTAGAGGTGTCAATAGAGCCCCAAATTTCAAAGCCCACTTAAAAAAGCCCCCACCACGCCCACTAAATTAAAGCCCCCTAATTGAACAAGATTATTTGGGGCCAAGCCCACCATAAAATTAACTTATTTGTGGGCCTAAAAAAGCCCCATATTAATTATTTCAAAAAAATAATAAAAAAAATTCGGTAAAAAAAAGTTCTTTTTAGGTAAAAAAAAAGTTTTTTTCAGTAAAAAAATATTCAGGTAAAAAAAAATTCGGTAAAAACCAAACTTAAAAAAAAAAATGTTTATAGAAATTTTGGGGCTTGGGGGCTTTTGATTTTTTTTATTTGTGTGGGCTTGCATGAATGTGGGTCTTTTGATCTTGTGAATTTTTAAGCCCCCTTACTGTGTGGGCTGGGGCCAAAACTTCAAGGCCCCATGATATTGACACCTCTAGCTGAGGTAGACCACACTACTACCTCTTCATAATTTATAATAGAATATCAAGCAACAAGATAGGATATCAATTTGTAGAAAAATATTTGATTAGGATGGGGATTACTGTTATAGAGCTCTAAATCAGATCTGAATCAGTCTTGAGAGCTCTGATCTCTGAATCAGTGTTGTTAAAGGGAATACATGAGGAATGGCGTTGCAAATTTTGACAGCCTCCGGCAATTTGAGAAGGAATGCCCACCATGGCGGCACTATAGGCCGCCATGGCGTGTTTATATGGCAGAGTTTTGGCCTTCTTGCCAACACTGCTCTTAATCTAGACTCATGTCCACCAATTATCAAAGGGGGCATTGGACTACACTAGAACACAGTACAGTCGCATATTCTCATGTCCAAACTATGAAGACATCTTTGGCATTGTGATAAAAAGAATTATTGTAAACATCAATAATATTAATATAACAAATATCTGAGATATGAAATCAAACAACAAAAAGAAGTACATATGTCCACAGTAATCCCAAGCCAAATAAAGAATATGAATTTTCTCAGTAATTATGTAATAATTGCAGATGACAATACCATGAACTATCAAATGATATTCCAAAATTTAGCAAAGTAAATCCAGGCTAATAAAAGAATATTGTAAAAAAAAAAAAAAAAAAAAAAAATAAAACTAAATTAAAACATGTTATATCTACATTAAGTCCAAGCTAGTAAGAGAATATGAATTCCATAATTAATTAAGCAAGATATATACATATGGCACATCCAAACAGTCTAATGATATTCCAAGTTCCAAAAGTTAGCACCTAGTAATACATCTATAGGTAACTTCTATGGTGGTTAAGTTTTACATCCACCAAGGATTGCAGAAAATAGTAGTTTGTTCAAATTATGTTATGCTTCAATGCTATGTCACTGCTATAGCCACTATTTGACAACACTTAGAACTAAACCATGTATCGGAAAACTACTATACCGCTACACTATAGTGCTATGGCGCTACTATACCGCTATTTGACAACACTAACCTCCAGTTCAACTCGCATGCTTCAACCAACAAGATATATACACAGGGAAACACCAAGAAATTAGGTATACATACAATACCTTATAAAAGTTAAACCCCCCAAAGAGATGCAAAAATGTTATTTCAATATTATAAAATGGGAAGAAAAAAAATAAGAGTAACAGGAGACTCACGAGCTAAATTCTCTGTATCCTCATCAAGCCTCTTAGTGTTCAATGAAGTGCTGCTAGAGGCAGCTTTGTTTGTCGCAGCATTATCTGTAATGTATAGAACAACCCAACACAATCAGCACTCTGACCAGAAAATGGAGCGAATCAATGAAAAAAAAATGAGAAAACATCAATCAATGAAAAAAACTACACATAAAATTACAAAACCAACTTGCAGAAAAACTGCTCATAAACTATTTGTAGTCTTGAAAATCCAATAATCCAAAGTCGTATGTCAAATTTAGGGCATGTTTGGATTGGCTTATTTGAGCTTATATAATAGCATAAGCACTTTATGAAGGAGAACTTATGAAAACAGCTGATGACTTTTTCATAAGTTATTTTCTGCTTATTTTCATAAGCTATCCAAGATTGCTTACGAAAACAGCTTAGAGATTATACGAAATCAATGTGAATTTAATTTATCTCGTGTTATAGAAATAGCTTATACACTATGTAGCTCCATCACTTCTGATCGAAGGCATTTATTTTCATAAACTCTCAAAGATAGCTTACAAAAACAGCTTATAGCTAATACAAAAACAATGTGCCTTTCTTTTAAGTAGTGTTATAGAACTAGCTTATACAATAAGTAGCACCAACACTTATGAGTGAAGGCATGTCTGGGGTCCGACATTTTCTGGCAGTGACACACACCAACACATGTGGTTACATTCAATTATCTTTATTTTCAATAATCCAGAGTCCAACGCCAAATTTAGGGCATGATTGGATTGGCTTATTTGAGCTTATACAATAGCATAAGCACTAGTCTGACTATTAAGGAGAGCTTATGAAAACAGCTGATGACTTGTTCATAAGTTGTTTTCAACTTATTTTCATAAGCTCTCCAAGATAGCTTATGAAAACAAAGCTTATATGAAAACAATGTGACTTTATTTTGTATCGTGTTAAAGAAATAGCTTATACACCGCACAACAGCCACACTTCTGATCGAAGGCATGTCTCTGACAAGTTTTTGCAGCATCACACGCCGACGCCGACATATGTGATTACATTCAATTATCTCATCTATTTCAAATTATTGTCGGTGTCGACTTGTCATTGTTTAAACATACGCACATATCATGGTACGTGTTTGTTTATAAGCTACAAATTAAGTTGTTTATCCAAACAAAGCCTTAACCACGTAATATTGATAGATAAACAAAATCAACAAAAACAGAAATGAAAAACCATCAAAGATTATCACCAAGAAAAAACATTCATTATTTCACATTTAACATACAAAAAGATACAACAAATAAAAAAAAATGAAATATAAAAAAAGTTAACAACACAAACCCTAATAAGAAATATCAAGAAATAATCCAAACAGTGATTTAACAAATTAAACGCTTCAATCGAAAGCACAAAGATAACATGAAATCCTAGGGTTAGCGATATTTATAAAATGAAGGATTAAAGAAATGAAAGAAAAGGAAAGAAGCTCAACGTTTCTTCATGGTTTCGATATCGGCTCCGGCACGGCGAGCGGCGTTGACAGCTTTGTCATCCTTTCTGGCAGCGGCGGTGGGAGCTTTTTTGCGGAGGACGACGGGTTCCCAATCTTGTGAAACGGGTCCTGCCATGGTTGAATGGTTTGAATGTGGTTTTTGGGGTTGTTGTTGTGAAATGGCGTTGCGTTTGAGTCGGTATAGGGTTTTTGTTAGAAATGATGATGAATGAAGAAGAAGAAGAAGATGAATAGATGATGATAAAGTGGAGAGATTCTTGCTTTGTTAGATTTTTTGTTTGGGCTTTTTCTTGGGCCTTTGCTAATGGCCCTTCACGAGAAAAAGTCGGTTATGAATTATGATCTGATCAAATTTTACACACAAAAATAGTTGATTGGAAGTTAAGACTTGATTAAGAGAGAAATCGACGTGTCTATTTAGTAACTTTTAGAAATTAATGTTTTTAATCGCCTCTAAATGCATGGTTTAACTCGACTATCAATAGTGATATTATTATATCATCATACCAATATATTTACTTGGATTTAAAATTGAGATCTCATAGTTGTGTGTGTAAATATGTCTTTTGTTAACTTTTCTTTTGAAGGTAGACGAAATGATAATAACCACATAAAAAATCACGTATACGAATGCATAAGGCTGGAAATGAGTCGAGTTGAGTCGAACTTTTCTTTTATAAGCAAGAGGTGTATTATTGAATGGAGTTCAAGGGGTACTCTAACCCATTACAATAATACAAAGATGATGGGGGAGTTAACCCCATTACATAATAAGTTATAATTATCGACTACAGAGGCATTCTAAAGGATTATCTAACCAATTTGAGAATACAAAATCAGATAACAATTAGATCGGCTCAAAACTCGACTCGAGTTTGTAACGAACTTTTATTCCGTCTCGAACTCAACTCAATTCAAACTCGTGAACAACTAGATTTGGCTTGATAGCTCGAATAAAATAATGTAAATGAACAAAAACTCCGATGAGAACAAAAATAGTTCAAAGAATTTTAAATTTCACTAATTTCAAGACCGCTCAAGTAAAGGAGAAATATATGCACCGCTACGAATAGTCATAGTCTATGAAGCCCATATACTCTAAAATAGAGATGTCCCTGTATCGGATACGTATCAGATATCAATACCCTGCAGATACTCGCAGATACGTACCCACGGAGTATCAGAATTAATTATTTTAATTTAAATTATATATTTTATCGGATACTTATAAGATACTCAACAAATACACACAGATACTTCACATAGACGTATCCTGGAGAGAGAAAAATGAAGGGTAAAAGAGTGAGATTGTGTTGTGAGAATTCAATAGAGATGTGTATGAAATTTAAGATATGAATCGCTACAATTGTTTTTCGACTAACCAATTAAAAATTATGTTTTTGATGGATGGAAGTAGAGAGAGAGAGAGAGAGAGAGAGAGAGAGAGAGAGAGAGAGAGAGAGAGAGAGAGAGGATTCAATCAAATAAATATTAAACAAACTTTATTTTGAGTTCTTTTAATGATGCATTTGTTGATATCCCAATATATAAATTAAAATAGAATATGATTTGTACTAAAAATTTATATTTTTTATTCTAATCACAAGTACTATTTTTTTTAAACTTTGAGTGTTATGATTATATAGTATTTAAAAGTAATCAATGTTTATTTCAAGTATTTTACATGCATATAAATTTTAGTATAAATATTTTGTGAACGTATCTTAGCCGTTTCTATCCTGAATTTTAAAAATTTCACGTATCCGCGTACACGTGTACTAGCACCCGTACTACATATTCGGGCTTCATAGGTCATAGTACTATTGTTTTAATGTTCTATTCTTGTACAATTTAAACATTGTTTCTATTACAGACAATCTGGCTCTCTATTGTTCATAGTGTTGCCGATGTGGGAATAAGTATGTTCGCGCTAGGTATTTTCTTTAATAGCCTCACTCATGCAAACATACGAATGGATAAAAAGGATAATATATCATAAAGAATTAAAAGAGACAATTAAACGTAGAATTGAGAAACATTACAACAACAAATATATATATATATATATATACAAAATTATAAATAGGTTATATATCATAAGCAATTATTTGAGTTTGTGGTATATATTTTTTTGTTTTTTCAAATGACATTTGTAACTGACAATATATAATATTATACATATCGAGTTAGCTCATGAATCAAACAAGTTGAACTATACATAATTTAAGTTCAAGACATTTATTAGCGAGCTTGATCTTCAACTTAAGTCTGACTCATTTGGTCCATGAACCAAGTTCAACAAATTAATCAGCGAATTGAATCACAGACTATTTTCGAGTTGGTTCGGTTTATTGGCAGTCCTACAATATAAGTGAGGATCTCACGTTCAAACCCATGTCATAACATCCAACTTAACAATTTTGGCATTTATCAGTTAAATTAGAACTTGTGGAAGTATCTCGTAAAGAAAAACATGTGAAAATTTATTTTGTTAGTTGACTTGGTCTTTAAATATTTTTTATCTTTCGTTAATTAGTTTGATTATCGGATGCGTTTTTTTATTTATTAGTTTGATTTATAAAATTACTAAGAGAAGAAAATTCAAAGATGTGTTTGTGATTTCGACTGTCATCTTAAGAAACTTACTTGTTCCAAACACCATTTTATGAAAACGTCTTTTGTGTTTTTTATTTAAAGATGGATTACCATGTAGTTAAAGGATGATTTCATGTTTTCACATCTTAATGTGAATATGTTTTCTTTAACACCCTAAAACCCCAAAACTTATTTTCTAATAAAATAAAAATACAACAAAGAATAAAAACATCTCAAGGGTGTCATACTTCTTTATCAACGCAAAAACGCTTCATTTTTAAATAAATACTCACAATGGAAAATAGTTCTCAAAACATCAATGCTAAAGATCACATCTCAAAAATAACATCAAAACGAATTCAAAAGAATTCTGCAAACAAATCTGAAAAATAACACAAATCCCCAAAATCCTAGTCAAAGCATCGACCCAATAAGACTCCCAAAAAGCGATAAACAAAATGAATAGGCTCCAAAGTCATCATGTAGTATTCACTGCTACTGAGTGTCCTTTTCCTGCAGGTCTACACCACAATGGCGTAAGTGTCCAACCCGCAACAAGTAGGGTGAGAATACATTCAACATAAAGAAATGTATAAACACATGTGTAGTTTTAGACAAAAGAACACATCATTTATACTTAAGCATTTATTCATCATAGACAGATAGTATTCACATTTACACTTATATAATCGTAGAATAAAATCAACGAACCTTAACCAACATCTTATAATAATATGTAAGCATCAACATCATTAAAGATCATCGAGTTAATACACAACATTTACACATACCCATAACAGAAGTACATTAATGAATATCACATTTTCACATACACATCTTCCATATAATCACACATCGTTAAATATCACATCTTCCATATAGTCTTGCAATTATGTATGCAATGTCCCTAACTTGACTCTATATGCATATGATACTGGTTTTTGGATATCCGATGTATGTTTTTGATTTATCTTCCATCGTTACATCATAATTTTTCACACCGTCAAATCAGACTGACCATGAATGCGTGAACACTAGATAAAGATTCGACAATGCACGTCATTATATAGCTCATCGTCATATCAACACATCGTCAAATACTTCATATATCAACATAATCACATCAGCACATCATCATATATCCACATCGTCATAATCGACACATCATCATATCAACATCATTCTATATTCACATCGTTATATCATCTTCATCATACATTCAATTTAACACATCAAATATATCAACATATGTTCACATCATCACCTAATCACCTCATCAATTACACATCTCGAATAATTCATAAATTATATATAGTCAAATAATTCATCAATCACACTTCGTAAAATAACTCATCTTTGCTCATCATTTAATTTATCAAATATTATATTATTTTCATAAATTAATATTCACTCAAAAGGTCAACATATCATAAGAATATATTGTTCCAAAAGTTAAGAAAACAAACAACAACTAAATATAAAAAATCAATAAAAGAAATTGATAGTCTTAAATAAAAAAAAATCAATTTATTTGCACAACAATGAACACTCACACAACAACAATGATAATATAAATTTATTGTTAAGGATTAGGGTAACTATAATATAAATTGTAAAAAAATTGATATTGATTGTTTACGGGAAAATTTCTTGTGATTGGACATATTAATGTTGTTATCTAAATTTATTGTTATTAATAAATGAATTGAAAGGTTGTGAAAGGTGTCAATATGAGAAGTTGAACATTTGAAAGTGGAGGCAGCAAAACACCTTGAGGGTCAAACACTAAAAAATTTTCACTTCACTTTATCGTGTTGTTTGTTTATATTTCAATTTAACATTTCGCCATTGTGAGAAGTTGAACATTTAGAAGTGGAGGCAACAAAACACCTTGGGCGCCAAACACTAAATTTTTTCTCTTCACTTTATCGTGTCATTTGTTTATATTCCAATTCAACATTTCGCCATTTTCATTTTCATTAGACTTTTGACTCGTGCTATTGCACAAGTTTGTTATAAATCAATAACATTATATTTTTTTATTAAAAAATGACCAAAACAAATCAATAAATGTTGTTGCTGGAAAACATACACAGTCTATTGGTAGGAGGATTTCTTGTATTGCTCTATAAACCTTATCACATTGAGTATATTAGAACTGAAAAAATGTTTATTATATCATATTATGTGGTGAGATTATACATTTATATAGGTAGGAGTCTTCTAGTTAACCTTAATTAATAAGGAAGATTAATCAATACAATCAATACAATGACCAGTGAAGTTAAAACTAAATAGTCACAACTTTTCAATATCTTTACTAAGTAATTAATCAAGCTTATTCTAACAGATATTAGAACTGAAAATATGTTTATTATATCATATTATGTGGTGAAATTGTACATTTATATAGGTAGGAGTCTCCTAGTTAACCCTAATTAATAAGGAAGATTAATCAATACAATGTCTAGTGGAGTTAAACTAAATAGTCACAATTTTTCAATATCTCCACTAAGTAATTAATCAAGCTTATTCTTCCAGTCCCCCTTCAAACTGAGGGTGTCACAAACCCTAAGCTTGTCTCTAAGATAAAGGAATCTAGCAGTTGACAGAGGCTTAGTCAAGACATCTTCCCACTGGTCTTGAGCAGGCACATGCGAGACATTCAGTTCCTTCTTTATAATCTTTTCTCTGACAAAGAAAATATCCAATTCCATGTGATTGGTTTTTGAGTGCAGGACTGAGTTGTGAGCAAGAGAAACTACACTGAGAAACTGCTCTCATACCATATTAGAACTGAAAATATGTTTATTATATCATATTATGTGGTGAGATTAGACATTTCTATAGGTAGGAGTCTCGTAGTTAATCCCTAATTAATAAGGAAGATTAATCAATATAATAAATACAATGACTAGTGGAGTTAAAACTAAATAGTCATAAATTTTCAATATCTTAACTAAATAATTAATCAATCTTATTCTAACAGAGCACACAAAATATAGATTCATACTTTTAATGTGATTTGATATTGGGAGCTTAAGTAAATGTATATGCTCTTAACTATGTTTGAACTTTCTCATTATGCAAACCAATTAGGCTCTTTCATATATGACATTTTGAATTATATAAGATCATAGATATTTATAGGTCAATTCAACAACCAACTTAACGAGTCTAGCGAGATAACAGGATAATAGCCACATGTAGGTCACTTTGAGCAAGAAACTAATAAATGAAGCATTATAGGTTATGCTATTGAAGCTAAAAACGTGTAAACTATAAGAAAATAGGTACATATAAATGACATTGAGAAACTACATTAATAAATGAAGCGTGATAATTGTTGACCTAAAAAAACATGGAAAATTAGAATGATAGACACATTAAGCACACATACCAATTCATACTTATCAATGGGATCACATACATTCTATTAAGTTAGTTGCTCAATTCACACAACAAACTTAATAAATGAGTCAATATTGGTTATGCTCGTTAACAGATAACGTGCAAATATACTTACCTTATTAATTGAAGTAGGTCTACTCACTTCTTCAAGGGAATATTTGTCTTACTCAATAACATAGACATATGTAGGTGCTTTAATCATGTAACTTAATCAATAACGTCGTCCTAGGTTATGGTATTTAACACACACGAAAAAATGTGCAAGACATAGTATTGTAGGACCATATAGGCTACATGGATCGACTAACATAATAAATGAAGCAATCTAGTTGCTTAGTAAAAATAGAAACATGCAAGGTTCATATGTTTATGATTTTGATACCTTGAGCACTCAACTTAATAATTGAAGTAGTTATAATCATCACTTCAAGGAAACACTGTAGATCACACTTTTTAATAATTTCAGTAGTCATTGTTTGAAAGGCATGTCAATTTCTTATTATAATATATATAGGAAATCCTTGCAAGGTATAAATATTCGTATAGGTATGCATATTTAGCATTGTTTAACAACCAAAATTTGTTAGAACACTAAAATGCACATTTAGTTTTTGCTTAAAAATGATTGCAAAGCATAGTAGCATCTTAGTAAATATGATATCAATGAAAAATAAATTTAAATATTATCAAGTTAGGGTGCAATATACTTTACTAAATTGTTACTAACATGGTGCAATATAATTAGAAATCATTGCTATGAATAGTTGCTCTTACTGTATATAATCTTAAAAATTGTCACTAAATTCCTATTACAATACTCTTTTATTTGCGCGGTGTATAAGTTTAATGGTAAAAATTATATATCAAGTACACAATTATTGTATGATACAATAAAAAACGAATATAAATTGAATCATGTTGGACTATAAAACAAACTATAAACAGAGCAAAAATAAACCATTCATTAGAAGTCGGAGTGAATTAAAGTAATTGGAGTACAAAAATAAAAAAAGAAAAAAAATTAAGATAAAACAAAGGCCAAAGCCAAAACATTAAATAATACTTGAAACTAACATCTCCTCTAAATCTCTAAGCAAAAGTCCAATAATTCAAATGTTTTTGGAAGAATGTGCTTAGGACATAAAAATTCATTCTCGTACAAATCCCTTCCTTAAGAAGATTTCAATTTGTATGTATGATAATGATCAACGAACCATTCAATATTTTGTAGAAATTGTTCAATCAAACCCAACCATCCGTAAAATAAACTCTCCCATTTTTCCTTTTCACATTAACCACAAACTCATTTTGGCTTGGATCACAGAGGACTAAAACAAAATCAATGGTCATATGCTGAACAGAAAAATAGATGCATGCTGTGAAAAATAAAATCAAAATAAGTTTACTGCAAAATTTGGTTTCATACTTTTGAGAGCAAAGTTTATAAATGCTTAACAATATAGTTACATGAAAACCAGATAGATTTACTTGCTAAAGAATACAATATGTTTTTTTTCTTCAAAAGAATCAGACATGCAAGGAAAAAACAAAAAAAGAATAAGGCATGTACTACTTTCAAAACTCTATCGTATCAAAATATCAAAACAGAATGTATTAAAATTCTAGTATTCATATAAATAACGAATAATGTTCTATTTTATGAAGATATAAATTTGAATGCTTGAAATATACATACAGTGCCGATGTCAAATTCCACATGGAATGTCCTCAATTTCAACTAATCACTTATAACAGTCTTGCACACAACCCCATTTGAATTATTCTAAACTGGTAGTATAAGATGAACAAAGTAAGTATAAAGTTTTACAAAATAGATGCGGAAAAAAGAAGTGTGTAACAACAATAACAAAAAAAAAAGTGCAAAATAGTTTAAGAATACGGAAACGAAACAAAGTTTAAAATCAACAAACCTTTAAAATGAGAAAGTTTTCAAAACTCAACATCTAGACCCTTATGTTACAAAGTTTGAAAAAACAATGATTGCTATCTTACTATCAAAATGTAGGCATCAAAAGTAATTTGTTGCAAACTTTGTTCACTTAAATTTATAGTTGTTTTTAATGAAGTAGTTGAAAGTAAGGTGCAAATGGCACCATAGGGTTTTGCAGCAATTTTCACCATTTGAAAAATGTGATGTGATGTGATATTGAGTAGCTCAAGACCAATGAAAAAAGTGTGAGTGGGCCAAAGTTTGAGGGACTCGATTTTAATAAGGGCTAAACATGTGGGGGGGGG
>Ga0228710_1001551_pt1 | contig 34700 bp, 11 predicted proteins | sample MedpolnodulmetaG_FD_177995 | JGI IMG/M metagenome (GOLD analysis project Ga0228710, IMG submission 177995) | Root nodule microbial communities from Medicago polymorpha collected in Santa Monica, California, United States - pink nodules | ecosystem: Host-associated > Plants > Roots > Nodule... | reverse complement strand
TTAAAAGAAATAAAAAAAAAAAAAAAAAGTTAAGAAACTTACACAACATTGTTAATATTACACATAGAAACAATTGACTAATTAAGTTAATATTTACAATCTAATAAAATGAGTCTAATTATCAATTTAAACTCAATTCTTTTAAATAAATTTTTTAAAAATCTATTGTATCGATAAAAAAAAATGTAGTAAAGTAGTTAGTTTCCTTTTACATTTCATTGGGTTGAACTACTATTATCACTAAACTTTTATGTGTATACGTAAATTAACCAAAGAAGGGAAATTACATATTAGTTTCTTTATTAATTTTTGTTTTGTTTGTGTGGTGGTCGGTGTTCGAACCTCAGACCTTGCATATATTATGCATTATCGCTAACAACTGAGTCTAACTCACGAGGACGTTTCTTTATTAAATTAACATAATTAAATATTGTTGTTATATTTTTTGCAGTTTTCGAATGCAGCGAATGCGTTTGTGATAACAGTGGAAATAAACAATAATGCTGACATTTGTAAAAAATACAGCAATCGTGATTTAGACTATAGTTGTAATAGCTATTATTTTCTCAACAAAAAAAAAAATTGTAATAGCTATTATGCCAATTTCAAATTATATCTAGTTACTTCCCTCAAAAAAAAAATTATATCTAGTTACTAGCATATAATCAATAGGACATAAAATTATATGAAGCGATATTTCTTGTATTATACTACTATGATTTTAAGAGTGTGTCTTTTTATTTTTGTACAATAAGAGTGTACTATTCTACGGTTGACCATTTCAATAATAATAATCGTTGGATATTTTTATTTTGTGACAATTTGAACCAATTGAAATTCCATAAATATGGGCCACCACTAGTCCCCCTAAATATGCACAAAGCTGGTCCTGAGGGTGGGCGGAAAGAACGACAGCCTAAGGTACAATTTTTTAGGGGTATCAAAATTATAATTTTTACTTAGTAATTAGTATTATATAGACTAATGAAAATACATGCACTCACGTGCTCGTCTTTTCGCTCTTTTTATTACGCTAACGTTTGAAAATTATGTACAGTATTTTTTAATGATTTTTTTAATAAACTAAGCGAATTATATTAAAAAACAACAAACAGTCCCTCAAGCACAAGGCATGCTAGAGGTAACTAAAAAATGTTTAATACAAGACACTAAGGCTAGCAAAAACCAAAGAAACGAAAACAAAAATTACACAGCAGCTTGGAAACAACAAAAAAGATTTTGCCTCCAAAAGGGATAGTCGAAGTCGAACGTAATGTAGTTCGCTTTCAACCACCAATACGTTTGGAGTTTAACCTCTTCTAGAAGTCCTGCAAGCTTATCAAAGTGATTATGAAAAATTTTCCTGTTACGATCTTTTCATATAACAATTAAGACCGAAATCCAAATAATAGTGAAAGTTGTCCTGGAATTTTTTGAGAAACCTTTAAGAACACAAAACTGATTTGAATGAATATTTAAGTCGCCATGATAAACTGTATCAATACCAAGCCAATGCGAGATCAAGAGCCACAAATGACCGTAGTGATTGCACTTAAAAAACAAATGGTCCATGTCCTCTAACTCCCCACATGATGCCGCACAAGACACCAGGGAGACATCCAGAACATTTCTCTTCCGCGACCTGCAAAACAAGAACAGACAACCGCTCCACACACTCCCCCACCAAACCCTCCTCCCACGAAAATAACCTCCTCCTTCACTTCCACACCCCTCCACCAACCCCCCACCCTAACACAAACATCTTCGACACTGTGACTAGTTTATTTTCCGTTAACTCAAAAAGCCTAGCATAAGACGTTGCTAACAGAACATGATCTAGCCACGGATCGTCCCAAACACAAAGTGGTCCTTCCATCCCCGACCTTCCTAACAATATTGTCGACCAACCACATAGCATCCGCCATCCCCACCCCCGATCAGACTTGGTTTAAGTTACGCCACCAAATCGATCCAACTCCCTCGCAAAACCGCACCCTCCCTCCCTCCTCCCCATACTTCGCACGGAGCACTAAATTCCACAAACTCTCCCTCTCCTCCAACACACCCTCCACACCCATATAAATGTTTTATGAAATTTTAATTTTGATTAAAACTAAAAATATAAATGTTTGTTGCTTTCAAGTTATAACAAACCAAACTAACCATGATTATATATTTCAATGACACCAGCAATATAACAAAACAAAAAAAAATTAATTTCTTTTTTTTAATGACACAAACAATAATCTTTATTATAGAACAAATTGTTTAAGGGTATAATTGGGATAATGAAAAAGTAAGTATAAATATACTTATCTAGTTTGTTACATTTTTTTTGAATGATAGCTTGTTACACATTTTAAATGATAAAGGAAACAAAAAAAAAAAAATATATATATATATATATATATATATATATATATATATATATATATATTTATATCGTGTTTGTTACATTTTTTTAATATTTAAATTTATTCTTATCTATTTGTTACATGTGTTTCTTTTATCGAAAATTGAGGGCATTTTTGGAAAGAGAAAAAGTCAGCCCAAAAGAGTTGAAAGAGATTATTTTCTTTATATATAGTATAGATATATATATCTTTTTAATTCGCTTTGATTAATTCTATAGAAAATATATTTTTAGAGAACTTTGATTATAAATGAATCTCTTGCAACAAAAAATACAAGTATAATATTGAAATAATTAAAAGGACACAATTTTATTGTTTCACCCATGACAGACTGACCATGTATGCATTACTTCATGTTTTGTTCCAACTCTTAGTGTGTTTCTTTTAAGGCTTATGAACTAGTTTAATGGAATATACATTTAAATTTCAGAATAAGAATTCATATATTTCGTATAATTAATATGAAAAATATTCATGTGTATTATTTATTCATTTGAAATCTTGATTACACATTTTTTTTCCTCCATATTATACTCCCTGAATGTGGAAAAATTACATTTTTATGCAAAAAGTAGTTTTATCTTCCTCTGTTACATTTTTTAAGGTTTTGAATTCCTTTTAACAATTGAGGACTTACCTTCCTCGATTATATTTTTTTTAAGTTTTTTAATTCCTTTAAACAATTGAGGACTAGTGCAGTTGATTAACCTGTATTGTGTGTGAGTATTGCAAACCTCATATACCAAATTCATTTCTACTAATAAAAAAAACAATATATATTTTTTAGAGTTAAAAAGTTTTTGATCCTTATAAATATATCAAATTTTGTTTTTAGTCTTCATAAAAAAAAAGTGACATCTTTATATCCCTATAAAAAAATTAAGCATGAAATTTTAGTCTATATTTTTTTTTTTATTATCCTTAAAGTTTTTAATGTCTTTTTGCATACATGTCTAGAACTTTTATAAAATAATCTTCCACAAAAAAATGTCATTTTTTAACATGATATGAATTAATAAGCCAAAACTTATCATTAATAAGCCAAAACTTATTCATTTCACCATTTGCAACTCTGCTGACAAAATCAAGAATAAAGTGTCACCTTGGAAAGGTAGGCTTTTTTCTATAATGGGAAGAGTTCAACTTGTTATATCTCTAATTCATGGCATATGTATTTATAGTTTAAAAATTTACAAATGACCTAAAGCTTTCTTGAAAGACATTGGAAAGTGGATCAGGAATTTTATCTCGTATGTATGCATAGACACAAAGAAGTTTATCCCATTATCTTGGCACAAATTGTGCCCTCCTTTTGATTGTGATGGGTAAGGCCTCAAAAGTATTTGGAAAATAAATGAAGAAGAATGTCTTAAAGTGTGTTTGAATGAGGTAATTGGAAAATTTTAAAGAATTTAAAATTCCTTAATAAATGAAGAAGAATGTCTTGTGCTTTCTAAACAAGGAGTTACTCGTTAGGAATATAAGATTTAAATGTTTTGTTTTTTAAAACTTATTTGTTTCAAGTTTCTTAATGTTCTGCTTTATCAATGCATGCCAAGCATGTTAAACTTCAACGATCGATGCCATGTCAATGTTAATTGATAATTGATAAGCCACTTTACATTCAACATATTTTTTTTAGCTAAAATCAATTTATTCAAAATAATTTTTTGTCACTGCAAAACCAAAACACGTACTAAATGTTTTTTAGGAACAAACACACTAAATTTATCGGTCTAATATTCACGCATTTACCCCCAATATACTACCATTGTCATGGCAAGGTCGACATGAAAGTTTTGAAACCAACTTCAACCAAAAATAAGTTTTACTACTTTATTTGCAATATATACAACAAATCCTAAAAACATATTTACATGAACCCTAGTCTCTATTTCTTAAAAAAAGAAATCAAAAACGAAATTTCCCACGAGGAGTGTTATTCTGATATTTTATAATACCCCTATATAAAACTGCCCTATTAGGAGGCATAGTTTCCTCTAATTTGGTCCCACACCCATATTTCTCAGCATTCTTCCCGACCAAAACTTGTTCAGCCTTCACCCTTTGTACCTTTGTCACATTTCTATGATTATTATTATTATTATTATTATTATTATTATTATTATTATTATTATTATTGTTCTTCTCCATTAGAGGTTCCATCACTTGTTTTGAAAACCGCACCTTTTTCTTTGCTTGATGTTTATTATTGCCTTGCAAAAACAAATTAAAAACTATGTCATATAATGTTTATCAACCATGTAAGAAATTCATAATTCAAGTGAACAATAATAGAATGAAAATAATACCGTGTAATTTTTTTTGGCCATGTGGATATATTTCCAACTCAAATTTCTTCATGAAATTAGATAGTATACGTTTATGAACATGATGTGCCAATAAAACCATGCTTCCGGATACAGCAAAAACAGCCATCATCCCAAATCTTATTGAATTCTCCATATATTTTTTTCAATTTGTTAAACGGGCTATCAAAATTTGGATTGTGTCATATGGATATATGAATGTAAACATTACGTGTCATCCAAGAAAAAAACATGGGAATGGGTAGGTAAGGTTTGGAAGACTTAAAGAGAGGAAGAATCATTTTGCATATGCAAGAAAATGATACGATGAAAGGAGAATAAGAAGGAAAAGAATGACCGGGTATCTAGTGATTGTTGGTAGGAATGGACGATATTCACAACACAAGAATCTCTTTAATTGTTTATTATCTATTTTAATCATGAAAAATCTAATTGATGCCTAATTAGAAGGAAAAAACAAACCTTATATAGTGAAACGGAAGTATTGTTATATTTTGTTAATTTTGGGCACATATTGACCGGTCAATTATATAGTTTTTGCTATTTTGAATCTTTCTACTAATAAATCAGAAGAGGATTCTGAACTGGAGCCATAGACTGCAGATTTAAGGACGTTGATATCCTCTTTTGATTAAGTTATCATTATTAGGAAGCTAGTTGTGCAAGATTCTCCACCGAGTCATAGTTTTTTAGGGTGGAATAGCAATGTCTTATATTCGAATAGCCCAACCAATATTATGATCAACTGGACAGTGAAAAAGTTAGGAGTCTTTGAAAGATAGATCCCCGTCATGAGATAGTTTCCAGATCGTCTATCCTTTTTATCAGTCAAAGGGATTGAAACCTTATTCATGGCTCTGAATATCCCGGGAGTCATGAATAAGGTTAAGTTGTCCATCTCGGACCATTTTTGTAATACTTTTACCGATAACTTCCTGAAATTCAAAATAGCAATGTAGATAAAAGATCTCCTTGCCTAAGCCCATTTTGCAAGAAAAGAATACATGCTGTTTTCCATTAATAGAAATTGATAGCCTAGCAGAATGAAGAATAATGTTGATCCAATTACAAAAGATTAGGTTGAAAAGATAAGCTTGCAAGACTCTCAAGAGGAGTTTATAGTCAAAAGTATCTAAGGCATTGGCAATACCCACTTTCACAACAAGATTGCCTCCGAAATATTTATTATGCATTACATTGATAGCTTTAGAAGATTAGCAAGCACAATCATTGATTTGTCTTCCTTTAATGAATCTCTTTGTTAAGTAGTATTCTTTATTCCTTCTATTATGTGTAAATAAGTAGTATTTTTGTCACCATCACAATTCCATTTCACTCTAGATTTTTCTTTCCAGAATATTTCTTCTAGGTTAACAACATTTTCCAAATTCAATTGGGCAGATTTTTCTTGTTCCATCAAAATGTCTAAATGGCCAAGTCTGTCAATCTTCTCCGGAATCTCATCCAACATCACATTAGAATCTCTGACTTGATTATGGACATTACCAAAAATTTCTTTGTTCCAAGTCTTCAATTTATCCTTCAACATCATAATTTTCTAATTGTGAATGAACATAGGACAACCACAAATGGTAGTGTTACAAACTTGATTCACCACACTAAGGCACTCAGGATGCAATGTATCAAATTAATTAAAAAAAAATTAAGTATTAAAATATATTTATCTAATTTGGTTTGGTTTTGAAAAAGGTATCCAAGATCGGGTTCGGGAGGTTTTCACAAAAGAACATCCAAAATATACAATAAAATATTCTCTTGATGGTGTTTATGAACGAAAATCATGCTGAATAAAGAGAACGATCTTGATCAAGAACTTGGATTAGATTTGTTGATGCTGTAATCAAGAAGAAATATAAGTTTGATTACTAGAATGAAGAATGCACTTGCCAAATAGCGTTACTTTTCTGGACTATAGGAAAGGACGATGGTAAATTTACTTTCCTGATCTAGCTGCACTAGTTCCATCACAAGTTCCTGCATATGGAAACCATGTTTTTTTTTTATGGTGGTCGGGGTTCAAACTCCGGACCTTACATATTGTCCATGTTTATGTTAATGTTAAAGGTTTCCCAACAACTAGCCTACTTGAAAAAAGAGAATAATATTTCACCGCTAAATTTCACTCGATGCCTCTCATGTATTGTTATTTTTTTTAGTCAAATGGTCTATTGTCTAAAATGTTAAATTTACCAAGTTTTTTTTTTTAACAATAAAAAATGGAATATATAAATACCACAAAACAAACAATCACAATAGCACAAGGCGTGCCAAAGGACTACTAAAGATACACAGAGTCAGTCAGACAAAACAAAAAAACGTTAGTCAATGCCCAAACATTGAAAAGGGCTCGACCACCACCTATTTGTGTCAAACATAAATGTGACCTTTTTAGCTTTCATCCAGCCTAAAGACAAATATTTTACTTTATCAACAATCTAGGAATGAAAGTTACATAATCATTAAACAGTCTATTATTATGCTCTATCCATAAAACCCAAACACATAGAAACCAAATAAGTTGAAGGAAAGACGCAGCTTTACCACCTGTTGAGTGGACAAACTATAAAAAAATGATCGGACAAAATGTTGGAGTCCATCCCATAAAACCGATCCAATCTTATTTAATAAATATTTTTTAGATTTATTCGTGACATTTAAAGTAGTTGAAGTTAAGTGATTTCTTTTATTAAAAAAAGTAATTTTTTTTTGTTGCTAATAAGTGATTTCTTTTATCTTGAAAACCAGAGATAAGTTCTGGTCTTTTTTTCTACAGGAATAATGATCTGGTCAATAGAACTAGGTTTGATATATTATTATACCTCTCAGTATATTTTGTATTTGTAGAATATAATAAATTATTAGTCGCTATTTTTTTTAATTTTTTTTGATGAAGAGTCACTATTTTTTTATGAGAAAAATAAAAAGATAAACAATTTGTTAAAAATCAAACGAGATCACGCTTAGTATAGTAATCTCTCTGTCACCAGCCAAAACCGTGTCTTATAAAATGAAAGAGATCATGATAAACAAATCATATAGCTATATTTGAACAAGCATGCCATGTTCGATTTGAATAGTTTACATTCAGAATAATGAAAATGTCAACCAAAATCACTACTATCACATTTTTTCAACATTATTGAATGCACATGATAATAAGAAAGAAATTTATCTAGTCAAAGTATGTATTCTTTTTTCAAAGTCTGGTTCTTTAACATCAAAGTCTGCATTCTTTTTTCAAAGTCTGGATTTTTATCATCAAAATATCACTAATCTTAACTTAGAAAAGGGTGTCCATAAAACATTATCCTAACTCAAGGTCATAAAGCAATTTGGGGATAAACACAAAGGGTCCCAAAAAATAAGGAGATATGAGTTGTATAGTAAAAACTTTGTAACTACACTCGGTCGGTCACATCTAAGCCATCCAATTAAGACCGGACGGTTTCAATATTGATCTCGATATTTTTATATCTAAAACAATAATTGAAATCTACATTGAAATTTAAACGGTCTAATCGGATTAAACAATATATATGTACTAGATGAGTGGGTTCAATCAAACTGCACATAATTCAAATTCAAAAGGGTTGTGAGTTCAAATGTCTACAAACACCGGAATTTGTACATCACCATGAGTACAGAAACATACTCATTGAATCCAAAATTGACACATTAGCCATTATTTCTCTAAAAAATACATTAAGAGTCACATGGGTGAATATGAAATACAAGAGAGTTAAATCTTTAAGACAAATTTTTTTCTCTAAAATGACATATAAGTTAGAACGGAGGAGTAAATAGTAAAAAATACCAAACATATATCTCAATTTCAGAATAGAAGAACTCCATAGACAAAGTCAGCAAAACAATGTAATTCAGTTTCATGAAAATGAAAAAGAAAGTATTAGTCTAATACTCTATGATGGATGGAGTTGTCCATGTCCAAGCACGGTCATAGACAAAGTCAACTAAATATTTTTCTTTTCTTTTTTCTTTGACCAAATATTTTTCTTTTCTATGGTTGTATGAAAAGTATCTCATAAGTTAATGGGTATGTGATGCACGAAGTTGTACTATGTTGTTCATTTTAAATAAATAAACAATAAGTCATGTGTAAATACAATTTGGATGATGAAAGATTACAGAGATATTTGATATTTTTGAGTGTCGATTTGAATTCGCAATTATCTATTTTTTTGCTCCATGTGTGAGTTTCATTATATAACTCATCTTTTGCTCAAAAAGAAAACTATTTTCTTTTTTGCTAATATAATTGTTTAACTATTTGAATGATGAATAATATTATTTAGTTTTCTTTGTATCATATAAAATAATAGCATTCTTGAAAATATCTTTAGTAAAAAAATAAAAATAACTTGTGTTCTATTTATGGAGTCTATTCCTCAAAAAAAAATTATGGAGTCTAGCCGACTCAAATAGCCTAAATCGTGAGAAGACCAACTCATACATAGTCACAACTACGGATAAATTTCACTTGGACACATGCACAAAAGATCAAATTTAAAAAAGAAATGACATTGAATGATGAGTACATTATTTCTCTTCTAATTAAAATTGTATCATCTTTGTGTGCCCAAAAAAAATCATTTGGGTTTGTGCCTACGCAAGAGTTACTCGTGTAGGAATACGTTGACATGTCTACTGAAATCATAGTAACAGGGTTAAAAGAACTTATTTCATAAGGTAGAGTTCTATCTCTTATCGAAAAGAAGAAAAAAAACAGAAACAATCCTTAGTTAGATTTTGTGTACTTTTTAACCGAATTCTAAATTATCATTGTCTCATTTCTTTTTTTTTTTATCTGGAATCAATTCCTTTAACTAGTTTTTCCCCTTAGAAGCAGAAATGTTTAGACAAAAAAATTAAAATAAAAGATGTTGCTAAAAATTAAAATTAATTGAAAAGTTTCTTATACTTTTTCTAAGACCAAAGATTTTATAATGATACGATTGAATAAAATAGAATTAATCAAAATTTGCATATATTTAATACTCCATAAAATTTATTTAAAAAAATGTTTGTATTCAAAATAGGAGTACTAGCCAGGCAATACATTACCAACATGTGGTGGAAACAATTAAAACCAGCTTACTTTGTATTCATACACACATCACAATATCACATGCTGAAATTGCAATAAATGGAATTTGCATTAGTATATAGTCCCAAGCTAGCTAGGTAACTCACATAATCACATTTATTCATAAAGTATTGAGATAAGAACAAGAAGAAGAGTCCTAGAAAGAAAGAAAGAAAGAAAGAAAAAATGCCTTGCCTTTACATCTCTACCAACGTTAATTTAGATGGAAAAAACATCGATCCTATCTTTGATGAAGCTAGAACTGCTGTTTCCACAATCATAGGAAAACCCGACAAGGTATGTCTCTCTTTTGATTTTGAGTGTTTTACAAATAAAGCTTGTGGAATTTAGTTTTAAGGTTGTGTGAAAATCCTTTAAGGGTTGACACAAATTAATATGAATTTTGGATTTTGTTGATTATCGTGTTTCTTTATTTTTTGATATGAGATTATGATGTTTTTCTAACGTAACTCATTCATAATGTTTGATTGGTTTCTGGTATAATTGTATGAAATTGTTTGATTAATTACTTTTTGTATGCTATGTAATGTTCAGAAGTGTACACTTCTCTGTTTGATTTGTGACTGAGCATTATTGCTGTTTGCACCCTTTTACTCTCTGCCTTTTTTGTAGAAAACTTCTCATAGACAGAATATTAATGATACTAACGTGAAAATTTGACATAAAAAAATTATTTTATTTGTTCTTAAAAAAATGGTTTTGTTTGTATTAGATTTTTTTTTAAGAAAACTTCAGTCAACATCTTTCTTCAAAATATTTTTTATTATATAAAATAAAATTAAATAAACTAATTTCAATGGGAAGTTTAATACATAGAAGTTGTTCAAATAAGACAGTAGACAAGTTGGAGGATTTTCTGTCTGTAGGACAGTTTGTAATATTTTAGTGCTCTTTCATGTTAATTTTTCCACACCTTTCATGTTAATATGTCTCTGAATACTACCATCTACAACCTCATATTTTGTAGCCAAGACATTAAAGCACAACTCTTCCTAATCAACATACAACCCCCGACACCACTTTCTTAACAACGCTATATTAAATTTCCCAAGCCTTCATATCCCCAAAACGCTCTTCTTTTTAACTGAACAAACTTTGTTTCAATGGATCCAATGAATTTTGCGAGCTCCTCCCTATAAAAAATTTTAAAAAGAAAGAAATTATACTTGTGGAAGATTTGAAGAAAGAAAGAGAACAACCTGGAAGCGTCGACAAAACAAATTTAAGGAGCATGAGCCGACTATACATTAAGAGATTTTTACTCTTCCAATCCGATAACTTTTTAGGAACGTGATCAAGTAATAATTGGCAAAAAGATAAGTGACGACGATTACCACCAATAGGAAGACCCAAATAAACTAAAGAAAGGTGACCAAATTTACTATTCATCACAACCGCCGCTTCCACTAACCAAAACTAAATTGCATGGTACAAAATTTAGGCTTAATAGCAGTTTTCGCCCCCTAACTTTCACGAAGTTGCGATTTTGGTTGTCTAAGAAAAAAAACTACAAAACTGCCCCCTAAGTTTTGCAACTGCAGCAGTTTCGGCCCCCAAGGCCAATTTTTGATATAAAAAAAATACGTGGCACCTCACTTAGGGTGTCATGTCAGCGTAGACCGAATCAAAATTGGCATTGGTGGCCAAAACTGCCACAGATGCAAAACTTAAGGGCGCGGCTAAATCGTAACTTTTGGGAAAGTTAGGGGGCTAAAACTGCTATTACGAGGTAGAGGTTGTGTAATGTGTTTGAATGTCGATATGATAGTCTTAGAGTTGGCATGAAATGCATTAATTAATTTCAACATTTGTGAATGTAAATTTGCAGTTTGTGATGGTTCTATTGAAGGGGTCAGTTCCAATATCGTTTGAAAATAACAAAGAACCAGCTGCATATGGTGAACTAGTTTCAATGGGTGGCATAAATTCAGAAGTGAAGAAGAATCTAATCAGTACCATTGGCACAATATTGGAATCCAACCTATCTATACCAAGAACAAGATTTTTTCTCAAAGTCTTTGACACCATGGTTCTCAAAATTGAAAATAGCTCCAAACTATAGTGATGCTTTTGATTTAGTCTTGATTTGTCACAATATTGTCCTGTACTAGTACTAATTGGTAAGTGACATTTAAGGAGTGTATTGCTACCTATAATATATTTCATGTCTTTGATATTTGCTTCCCAATAAAATAAAAATGGCCTTTTTTCATTTATTTTAACTTGTTTTTTATTTTTCATTTGATCTCGTGATTATTCTTCTCTAAATTTGGTCTATCATACACAATATTGTTAAGGATTCAGCCTTTTTTTTAGTTATTTTGTTACCATCACTGATAAAATAAAAAAAATTTTAAAAAAATGAAAACTTTTTATGGTGGTGCTACAAAGATAACAAGATAGTCCCATTTGGTTTTCTCCTCTTCGAAAGATGTTATCTCCATGACGAATAGAAAAGACCTATGCTTTCAAATCTTTGTTCTCTTCGAATTTGACGTCAAATTCTGAAGGTTTGAGAGACAATTTCATTGGAACTAAATACCAATAATATCATCCCCGTGAGCATAGCTCAATTGGTAGGGACATGCATTGTTATATGCAAGGGTCGGGGTTCAAACCCCGAACACCCCACTTATTCACCTTGAAAAAGGTGAATTCTAACCACTAGACTACTTGACAAAAAAAAAAAAAAAAAAAAAACAATAATGTCGCTTTTAAAAATCTACTTTGAAACCCTAATTATAACCCCTTTTGCAAAAGACCAACCTTCCACTTGTTTTGACCCATTAAGCTAATATGTACATTTTTTTATAAAAACAAGTGTGTGAAAATTAATTTAAAATAAAAATAATCAAGAAGAATCGAGCATTCTCTAACATCTTCATCATTCACAATCCACACACTCTCGCACCACCAACGTCTCATCTCTTCATATCTCCACAATTTCCAACAATCAAATCATTTTTTATGTTAGAACTCATTCCACAACCTTCTTTTTCCACTCCCCTATTCTGAACGACACAAACACCTCCAAAAATGACACACTCGTATGAAAGCTTTCATTTCTTTGAAGCGTTCTCGCAACCAACTTTTATGACAACTATTTCATACTCTTATTGTGATTATATTTTCTCTCTATTGGTTTGATTTTTATGTGAATATCTACATTTCTTTGTATATCTTTGATCTGTCTCAAAAATTTATTCCACTTGTGATATTGTGACAGGAATGTCACTTGATATTGCCCAACTGCAATATGACACATGGCAACCATATTTTTGAATAATAAAAAAAGCCAAGTAAGAGAGAAGAAAGAAAGAAAAAAAAACTTGTCACATTGTGGTTGGACAATGCCATGCGATATTTCGGTAGTAGTGTCTTGATCCTAAGAATGATTGTTCGAATATCCTACACTTCTGCCTTTAAAAAAATATCCCATGGGACAATTGTTTTATCTATCTTCTCTCATTCGGGAGCCCTAGCCGTCACTACCTTTCTTCTTATTATATATCGAACATGGGTGATTTATAATCAATTTTGATTCAAAATCACTCATCCTAAATGTTTTTCCTTCTTTTTAAGTTAAATAAGCCATTTTTATATACTTTGAGTTTTCTTTCGTTTGTTTTTGTGATTTCGTTGTTGTTTGTTTTGATTTTCCATTTTTGTGTGGTGTGTTTTTTATTTATCGTTTTAGTTGGTGTTTATTTGATTCAATCGATGACTTCTGCTTTGTCAACTTTCTAAATGCGGAATATGATTGTACTTGAGCACAGTAATGTTTGTAGGCATAAATACTCTTCCCTTTTATGTTATTAAAGGTTTGTTCGAATATTCATCTATCAATTTAAATGAATAAAGATCGTTTATTTTTTTATTTTTTTTAAACAAAATAATATTGTAAGGAAAAAAAACCATAGAAAACGATGCGGTGTGGTGATTCGTTGTTGTTATAAAGAGGTTTGGATTTTCAACCAGTGGTGAGTAAGAACGAACGAAGTAGTTGCAACCGAGTCAGTGATTTGAAACGATGCCGTGCCTCAACCTCTCCACCAACGTCAACCTCGAAGGTGTCGACACCTCTTCCATCCTCTCCGAAGCCACCTCCACCGTCGCTACTCTCATCGGTAAACCCGAATCCGTACGTCTCTCTCTCTCTCTCTCTCATAGCTGCAATTACTTTGAAATTTGCTATGATTTGTGAATATTGATAGATGATGAGCTTTTGCTATGGTTTTAACCTAATTTATTTGAATGGTTTGAGGAAAATTGTATAATTTGAAAGCAATCAGTCCATGGATTGTTGGAAATGGAATGTCACATAGTTGGCATCTTAGTCCAAACTATGCTTATTCTATGAAACACCGACATCGGAACGACACAAACACCGACAATAATTTAAGAAAAGATATAATTCAATGTAATCACATGGGTCTGACGCGTCGGACATGTCTCAGACACCAGACACGCCTTCAAATAAAGTGTCGGTGCTACAAAGGCCTTATTGCATGTCTGGGTTGTCGATGAGTTTGACGGAAACACAACCACTGACATATTGACATCGATAATAATTTAAAAAAATGTTGTAACTCAATGCAATCGCATGTGTCGGTGTCATGTCGGACACTGACACATGTCAGACACTAGACATGACTTTGATTAGAAGTGTCGGTGCTAGAGAGGGCTTATTGCATGTTTGTGTTGTCAATGAGTTTGACAGAAACAGGGTGTGAATTTTGAAAAAACCTACACTTTGGAACCTAATTTAAGCCTTTAAGGTGTACCCCATTGTTAGAAAGGGTATATCAGCCACCCCTTTCGTTTTAATCTTGCTTATTATTAATCATAATTAAGTTTGATTTCTTGTATAATAATCTTACGGTTATTGTTGAGGGGAACACTAGGTACCCCTTTTTAAAGGGAATGCCCTAGAGGCATGGAATCATTCAGTTGAAATGTATTTATGATTGAAGGGAGGGGAGCCTTGATGTTGCAGTTGAAGTTGTGACCCTTTTGATTAATTCAAAGGTTTTAAGTTGTGGGGTTGTAGTTAAGGATTGATCTTCGATTCCGAAAAACTGTAGACAATGCTTTTGTTGTGAAGAAGCTACAAATACCTTGACAGTGTGTCTGCAATTTTTGTTTTGGTGTCACGGATATTTATTCAAAACCTTGATTATTAGGTGCTAAGTTGAAGATGCAGGTTCAATCTCTTGCAAATCCAGCTTACCTTCTGTAGAATAACAATGAGCCGAACTCTTACCTGGGTTTTGGACCTGGACATGATTTCCCTTGAGTTACTCTTTCAGTATTCCTTTACGACATGTCTGTCTGCAAATACAGTGTTTAAGGCTTAAGTCGTTTTACATTTCCCTGTGCATCTAACTGTTTCAAGTTCCAAATCTACATCTCCCTATGTCTAACTGTTTGAACAAGTGTAGCCAATGACTTCTGAGATTTCCCATAAGGCAGTGCCTTGTGTACTGTAGTTGCTCCTTTCTGGTTTAGACAAGGCATGTCTTTAGCACGTTGTCGAAAAATTTAAAACACTCGACAAGTTGAGGTGTCTAACATGCTAATAGAGATGGTACAGCGGGATAAAAATAACCAGAATATTTAAAATTACGATGAATGCTAGGGACACTCTCTTTTCAACACTCTCTCTAACACTCACTCTCTTATTGGAGAAAATTAATGTATGTCCCACTACTTTAAGTGGATCCCATTTCCAAATTGTGAGACCCACCTTAATTTAAACCAATAAAGAAGTGGGTGTTTGGGAGAGTGTTGAAAAGAAGTGGGTCTATGTTTTATAATGAATGTTACATTTGATTATTTAATTTATTTGGAAAGCTAAAGACTAATGTTTCGCTGTTAGTTATTTTTTTTAGTGTTTGTGGTTTAGTGTCTTTCTTGAGTGAATTTTAAGGATGCTTAAGATTTGATGTTATACATGGTGTCATTCATACGTTTAATTGCTTTTTGGTGTTGGTAGTTTAATTTTCTCTTTTATTATATACTTAGATTTGCCGTAATATGTTATAGTTTTGACATATTCAGTGTGTTTAAAATCAATGATTTTCTGGCCTTTATTGGTTTGCAGTATGTGATGATTGTGCTCAAAGGATCAGTACCCATATCTTTTGGTGGGACTGAGCAGCCAGCAGCTTATGGAGAATTGGTGTCCATCGGTGGTCTTAACCCTGATGTGAACAAGAAACTCAGTGCTGCAATCGCTGCAATTCTTGAAACCAAGTTGTCTGTTCCCAAAACTCGATTCTTTTTGAAATTCTATGACACCAAGGCAAGTGTATAAGTTTCTAAATTGTCCTGAAAAGAAGGGTCGTTGCCCTGGACTCTTTTCTTATTGCATTCTTCGTTTTTGTTTAGGCGCATCAGAGTCAAGAACATGCACAGTGTTTGCATGCTTTACATCAGCAATAGATCATGTAAATTAATCCTTACTGTTCAAAACTGTTTGTTAGCCCCTTTTAATTAAGATGTAATTAGTAATTTTATCTTCTTGACATCAACTCACCTTTTCCAGTGTCTACTTTTGTGCATAGTAAATAGTTGCTTCTGCTTCTTTTGCTGATACTTCTGCTTTGATTGTTTTGCAGGGTTCCAACTTTGGATGGAATGGAACTACTTTCTGAATTTCATGTCAATTTGATTATGGTGCCTTTGAATGTTGGATGGAGTCTTCATTTTGGTTTCGCTTCTGCTTTTATTTTTATATTTGTTGTCATAATATAAGTACTTGAGGTTTTTGGTAGCCCAAGCGAGTCAAGTAAAATCAATTTGATCAATTGTATGGACAAGTGAGGTTTGTGTGTGGTTTATGGCTCTTTTGGACTAATATTATCAGGCACCATTTAAGCTGGACATTTGTATTGGTGATGCATTATCAATTAAACTTGATACCTAAATGAAATCATTGTCTTGTTGCTTATTAGTATTATGCAATAATAATTGTTCGATGATAGATTAATGTCTAGTTTTTGTCGTAGTTGTGAGTAGTGCACAGTAGCACCGTGATTGCGGTTTTGCAATGTTTTTCAATGCCATATCATTTGGATGGTTCTGGCCTTGTACCTGATTCTCTAACTCAAAATGCTAATAATTTGTAGATCATTCCTATCTATTTTTAGAGGTTTCTAAAAAAAAAAAATCAGCTCAAATTGTTTAGATCATTCCTCTCTATTTTTAGGTCTGAGATTTTCGTTGTTTTGGTTTGATTTTTTTTCTATTTTAAAAATTCTCAATTAATCTGTGACATTTTGAAAAATTCTAATTTTATGTTGGAGACCTTATTTTAACGTATTAAACATACATGTAAAAAGACAAATATAATCTCTAAATCACTGTTTTTGGACTTTATGTCTACAGGAAAAAATATCAAAAAAAATTTCCGCACTTCAATTAATAATATAAACAAAAAATTGAGGGAAAAAAAATTGCGAGGGATTTTTTCTTTAGGCAAAAAAATTGTCATGTCATCAAAACAAAATCCGCGTTGATGTAAGGTTTGAAGTTCGAATCCTAGACACTAAAAAAAAATTCTGCGTTGTAGCAGGACAAAAATAAAAAGAATTTCAAATTATAGAGGTAAAATTTTATGTTTGTTTTTTAAAAGGGCAATTGAAATCAACAATTAATTATTTTCTTAAATATCATGCACAAACTTTAAACAGCTATTATTTTGAGACGGATGACGTAATGATTTATTAGTTAGAAATTTACTTTTATAAGATAGATGGGTGTGGTGTTCAAAGCTAGAATTATACAATGTTTTTATCAATTGAGTGAACGTCGTTTGATTACTTTACTAAATGCAGTTAATAAAGTTGTTTTAGTTTGTAACAAAAATAAAAAAATAAAGTTGTTTTAGTAAATCAAATTAGGATTTTTTAATTTCAAAAACGGCGCTTATATAATCCGGGATTCGAGATAAAAAGAAGAGATGAATCTAATTTAATCGAAACCCCCTTTTGGTTTTGAAGAGGGAGGTCACCACCATCATCCATCCATGACTCAACAAAAATAAACACATTTTTAAGAAATCATTTCATGCCAAACAGAATTGGAGGTAACCCCCTTATTCTATTTTTGTTCTCATTTTATATGCAGTTTAGAAATCACTTCAACTATTCATTCACCTTTCTTAGTTTTGCACACAAGGTGTTTGTTCAAATGTCACAATCACTTTTTTCTGTATAACATGTTTGTTACTAATGCATGTAACATGTTTGGTAGTAAACATCTTATTTTGCGCCTTATAGCATAAGCACTTATCATATGAATAAACTATTTCTATAACACAGGATGAACTAAAGTCGATCCGTTTTTGTATAATATGTAAGTTGTTTTAATAAGCTATCCTGGAGAGCTTATAAAAGTAAGCTGGAAATAGTTTATGAATGTATCATACGTTGTTTTCATAAATTCTCTAGAACATACACATTTCACTAGTGCTTTTGCGAGTAGATAAACTCAAAGAAGTCAATCCAAACATACACATTGTTTGTTGAGATTTGAGAATGCATTATTTCTTGTATGGTTGAGTAAAATTGTAGAAATTCACATTAAGAAGCTTGACTTCAAGGTGCTTGATAAATGGGCGTACTGAGGCTATTGTTAAGCGGTTAAAATTCAAATTTAAGTGAAGCTATTTGAGAAATTAAATATATTGTGTTAGGATTTGTGTATGTCTACTTTCATATACATATCTGCAACTTAATTTTATTAGTATAAAATTAAAAATGCATAAAAAATGATTTTGGGAATAACCGTTTCATTTTCAATGCCAGAGAAAGGATGCACATCTTCCAGAAACTCTTCAACGGTGGCTTTAGGCAACGGGTTTGGGTGCATCGTTGCTATGGTTCTTCACCTGGCCTTTCCCTTGATGGTTCATTTTCTTTCATTCCAAACACTTCCCTGTGCTCAACGAACCTCAACCCACCTCTCAATTATGTCTATCCAGGTGCTTAATTTTGTTTTATTTTTTGAATGAATGAATTGCCTTAGGTGCATCATTAGGCAACGGGTTTGGGTGCATCGTTACAATATATGTGAATGCGTCTTTTATTTGAGTAAAAAAATATTTTGGTCCTAAATGTGTGAGGCAGTGTTATTTTAGTCCTAAATGCATCAAAATTAAAAAGACATCCCTGAGTGTTTTCTGTTAGCAATTTCATGAACCAAAATGACAAACGAAAGACACATCTGAGGACCAAACTAACAAATGAAAGACACATATGACTACCCAATTGATTAATAAATAAAAGACACGTTGAGGTATCTTTTGTAATTTTGATACATTCAACGACTATAGTGACAACGTCTTACACATTCAAAGACCAAAGTGTCTATTACCTCTTTGTTGTTTTATGTTTGGACTTTTATTTTATCTTTTCTATGATATATTTGTTATGCAATAATTTAGATTTTTTAAGTTATGATTGCTGAAGGAGTTTGATAACACTTTGTATCACTGTCTAGTCTTATGTGCTACTTTTTTCTCCTACTTGTTTATATTTTTATAGTGGAAGATTTTGATAAAGTTGGTGTCTTCTTATGCTGAGTGTTATTGACTTCTGTCATTTGAACTCTAATTAGGTCTAGTAAGCATGTCTTTTTGCCTGTGCTGAATTTAACAAAATTACGATATGGTTTTGTTTGAGAGAATATAAAATATAAAATAGCAATCCGACTTGAAAGAGTCTTCTCTTAATGTGTCGGTTGATTAAATTATGGTTACTTAATAATAGTTCATAATTATTCATGTAAGCTTTGCATGGTAGTTTTAAGGTATTCATGTTTCTGTACCAGGTTTCAACCATATTTAAGTTGGTATATTTACAGGAACTGCCACTGAATGCAGAGATATGATCTGGCAGGGGAAAACGGAACAGCAAGCTTCTACTGCCTATTATGTCCCTAATATGCCTGAACTTAACTCTCAACTGAAGCAACTAATGAAACTAGGAAAAATTTGTGAAGCTAGGGATATGTTTATTAAAATGAGTCACAGAGATGAGATTTCATGGACAAATTTAATAGCGGGTTATGTCAATGCCGCAAACTCGAATGAAGCATTGATCTTATTCTCAAATATGTGGGTCGACTCTGGACTTCAAAAGGATCAATTCGTGGTTAGTGTTGCCCTCAAGGCTTGTGCTCTTGGCATGAATGCATATTTCGGAGAATTATTGCATGGATTTTCAGTGAAATCTGGTTTGATAAACTCGGTTTTTGTCAGCAGTGCCCTTGTAGACATGTACATGAAAGTAGGAAAAACAGAACAAGGGTGTAGTGTCTTTGAAAATATGACAACAAGAAATGTAGTATCATGGACTGCCGTTATTGTGGGGCTTGTACATGCTGGTTGCAGTTTGGACGGACTATCATACTTTTCAGAAATGTGGAGATCAAAAGTGGGCTATGATTCACATACATTTGCTATTGCTTTAAAGGCATCTGCTGAATCAGGTTTGTTACATTATGGGAAAGCCATACACGCACAAACAATAAAACAAGGGTTCAATGAGACCGCGTATGTTGTTAATACTCTTGGTACCATGTATAGTAAATGTAGGAAACCAGATTATGTCATGCGATTATTTGGAAAAATGAGGACCCCAGATGTAGTTTCATGGACGAACCTTATTATGACTTATGTACAGATGGGTGATGAAGAACGTGCATTGGACGCATTTAAAAGAATGAGAAAATCTGATGTCAGCCCAAATGAGTACACTTTTGCATCTGTAATTTCTGCGTGTGCAAATCTCGCTATTACTAAATGGGGGGAACAAATACACGGCCATGCATTGCGTCTAGGTTTGGTAGATGCCTTGTCGGTATCAAATTCTATCATCACTCTTTATTCAAAATGTGGGCTGTTACAGGAAGCTTCATTGGTATTTTATGGTATGACTAGAAAAGATATTATTTCTTGGAGCACTATAATTTCTGTTTATTGTCAAGGAAACCATGCAAAAGAAGCTTTTAACTATCTATCATGGATGAGTAGGGAAGGTCCGAAACCAAACGAATTTGCCCTTGCTAGTGTTCTGAGTGTTTGTGGAAGCATGGCACTTCTTGAGCCAGGTAAACAGGTGCATGCCTATGCCCTGTGCATTGGCTTAGATCATGAAACAATGGTTCATAGTGCTCTAATTAGTATGTATTCAAGAAGTGGAAATCTACAAGAGGCTTCAAAAATCTTCGATAGTATAAAAAATAATGACATTGTATCATGGACTGCAATGATTAATGGGTATGCCGAACATGGCTACAGCCAAGAGGCTATTAGCTTGTTTGAGAACATTTCCAGTGTTGGTTTAATGCCGGATTATGTGACGTTTATTGGTATTTTGACTGCTTGTAACCATGCTGGATTGGTTGATCTTGGTGTCTACTACTATAAGTTAATGATTAATGAGTACCAGATCGCTCCTTCAAAAGAGCACTATGGTTGCATAATTGATCTTCTATGCAGAGCAGGGCGGTTGAGTGAAGCTGAGCATATGGTACGAAACATGCCATTCCCTTGTGACGATGTTGTGTGGTCTACCTTACTCAGAGCATGTAGGGATCATGGGGATCTTGACCGAGCAATATGGGCAGCTGAACAGATGCTTCGCTTGCATCCAAATTCTGCTGGAGCTCACATCACTCTAGCTAACATATATTCTGCCAGTGGAAGGAGGGAGGAAGCAGCACATATAAGGAAGCTAATGAAGTCAAAGGGAGTAATAAAGGAGCCTGGATGGTCATGGATTAATATCAATGACCAATTGAATACATTTGTTGCGGGGGTTCAATCTCATCCACTAAGTGAACAAATAACAACCATTCTGGAATTACTAAGAACAAGTATAGGAGATGCTAGGCTGGATTTCGGTTCTATTGTAGAAGATGTTGAAGACTAGCAGGTATTGTTTATGCATTCTTTATTTAAATAATAATAAAAATAGGGTTGCAAACTTCTACATGAAAGTAGGAAAATATACTCTGGTACGATAGGAAGGGAGACGGGGAAGGAGAGTGTACAATTGAATATGATGGATCTCCTTGATATTCAATTGTTTTTGTGGATTACTAGGCAGAGTGCAAGTGTTTAGATTTCTAATTGATTATTTAATATTAAACCGATGTGATTTTAGATTTTGATGATGAGGTTTATTTTGTATTTGCTTGCTGAAATTTTTTAATTAGCTAGTTAGTGAGATTTATTTTAGTGAAATAGATTTCTCAGAAACTAAGCAGAGTGCAAATATTTAGATTTCTGATCGATGAAACTGATTTGTTGTTTTGGCTTTTGATTCTGAGGTTTATAATGGTTTGGCTAGTCAGAGAGATTTTTTGTGAATTAAATTTCATAGCTACTAAGCAGATTGCGAGTGTTTAGATTTTGGATTGATGAAACTGATATGTTGTTGTGTAATTTGATCAGCGAAAGCTTGCGCAAAGATCAGAAAGAGTAAAATCTGTGGATCTACATCCAACAGAACCATGGTAATACCTTGTTTTTGGCTGTGTTGTGAGATTTTCATCTCCGGAATTTGTTTTATGAAATGAAGCTAAATTTTAAACCGTATTTATATTTTGTTGCCTCCTTATGTGGAATTGGTTCCATTCGTTTGGTCCTTATTAAGTGTTGCATCTATTAAGATAGTTTGCTGCATTGGTGAATAGTGTTGTCAATCTTGGATAGTAGAAAATGTAGGATTGTTAAAATTTCGCTACGAAATAGTGCAATAGCGCCACTATCGCTGCTAGTTGACAACATTTTGTACCAAATAGGGTACAATGGAGCAAAAGCGGCTCGTCCAAATTTCATTATGCTACAGTTGTATATTACCGTTGTAGCTACTATTTAACAACACTGTTGGTGAATAGGGGATACTTGGATGTTTTGCTGAATTATGTCATTTTACCATCATTAATTCAGGATTCTAGCAAGTTTATACTCCAAGACTGTATGTATCTGGAACTACCAGTCTCAGGTGCGTAAATTTTTATAATTCAGATGTTTTGTATTGTTATTAATTATTATATGTAATGAATGGCTGATTCATGAATAAAGAAGACTATTGTTATGGCTTCTTTCAAATTTAAAAGAGCCATATATTCTCTGTTTCATTTTCTTTTTTAAGAAAAACTAGTATTACGTGAAAGCGCTGTCCAAAATGTTAGTGTTCTTCTAAAATATTTATTACTCCCACCGGTCTCGATTACTAGCAAAATACCTGCACACATTAATAAAGAATATTAGTCAATTGCAACTATCTTAATGCAATCAACAAAGTAATTTTATTCTGCAAACTGCCCTTTATGGGATATTGTATATATAATTATATTCTTTGAAAGATATTTTAGGATCGACATCATTAAATATGGTAAAATTAGTTAAAATTTGTTTATATTCATTGATTTATCTACCTTTGCACATTAAAGCCACAACTAAATAAATCCCTTCATATAAAATCTGGACCTCATAATCTCCTGAATTGCGATATGTAGAATTACTTTCCTTATATACGGAGTTTGAAGAAAGACTCTGGCTCAATACATGTATATCAAGTTTTGACTGTAGCAATTTATATTGTGATTTTTTAGTGAATAAAACACTTTCAGCGATCTTTTCTGTTGAAGACTGGTCAGAAGTTACTGTAGCATTTTATACCGCAGATTGAGAGTATGTAGTGTTTTGTAAAATCACCCATGTAAATTGATAGGAATAAGTTCCCAAGAGTACTAGCACTAGTGGCGCCATCACACCATGTTTGTTTGGGTTGGCCTGTTTGAACATGGGTCAAATTCCTAATAGGCTGATTTACCTCCACTTTATTTACCCTACATTTTCCTCCCCATACCAGGTGATTTATTTAGGCATTTTGTTAGATGTACATATTTGTGAGGGATGTTTGGTTAGTTGACCTGTTTGAAGTACATTTTCTTAGTGTGGTGAGGTTTGTGCTTTTTTAGATTTATTATCAGCACTGGCTATTTCATTTTTGGCCCTCTTATATATCCAAAGAAGTTATAACACTGGCTTGGAAGAGTTTTGCTCCTGTACCGCATCTTGAATTTTGCTGGTTCCACTACTGTACAGTGAGGCATATACTTATTGCTTTTCCTATCATAGATTCATGATTTCTCCATGATAATATATGGTTCCATAGACTGATGCATTTTATACATATTTATATAGATTGGTATTAAAGGACATTCTCTACTCTCCTGTTCTACATTTAAATTTTTCACAGGCCTTTCTTCGTACACACATACTTATAAGTTTCTATAATTTTGGTTGTGCAATTAACTTTAATTATTCATTTTTCAAATTTCAGACCATGGCTAAGTCTTTTGAGGTTACTGAGTTACCTGGTGCGTGAGCTTCTTTCAGTCTGTTTATTTCATTTTTTCTAAATCCGCCTCTTGTATATTTCATTGGTCTTAAGTATAGTATTGTTTTGCAGTTAGGTCAGCCAAGTTTGTTGCACGCAAACAGTGGGTTGTTGCAGGAGCAGATGATATGTTTATTCGTGTATATAATTACAACACAATGGATAAAAGTATTTGAGGCACACTCAGATTAATTTAGGTGTGTGGCTGTTCATCCCACCCTTCCCTATGTGCTATTGTCGTCTGATGATATGCTCATAAAACTTTGGGATTGGGAAAAAGGCTGGATCTGTACCCAGATGTTTGAGGGACGTTCACATTATGTCATGCAAGTGACATTCAACCCTAAAGATACAAACACCTTTGCCAGTGCATCTCCTGATCGGACCATAAAGGTTTAGATTCTTTTTGTCAGATGTTTTCAGCAGTTTATTTATTTACATACACCAATGCAATAATATTATGCATATAACTGTTATATTCCCTGGCAGATTTGAAATCTTGGTTCTCCTGACCCAAATTTACGTTGGATGCCCATCAAAAAGGAGTGAACTGCGTTGATTATTTTACAGGGGGTGACAAACCTTATCTAATTACTGGTTCTGATGATCACATGGCCAAGGTTTGATTTCTGTTCTTTATTTTCTTTACTCATCATCTACCCATTGATTTGTTTTCGTATATTTATGTATACATGACGGAAATTAATAGTCCTATATAACCTGGGAAACAGGTATGGGATTATCAGACCAAAAGTTGTGTCCAGACTCTAGATGGTCACACTCACAATGTATCTGCTGTATGCTTTCATCCTGAACTTCCTATTATCATTACTGGCTCTAAGGATGGTACGGTCCACATTTGGCATTCAACTACTTATAGGTAAGTTGATGCTGTTCACAGAATGCGGAGTTGTGAGTTTTATCTTATTCTATTTGGTGCATTCCTCATGCTTTTGTGTGTCATTGTCTTCACTCTCTCATAGGAACTTGAATAGTTTGTTTTAGGTTGACTTTTGTTCTTAGAACGAGACCTTATCCCTGCATGCCTTTTGTTCTTACTTGTTGCTTGCTTTAGCTATCTTATGATGACCTATTCTATCTAAATTTGACATTCATGTGAGAATTGACATAGCGCTGAAATTCTGACTGGCAGAGACTAGATTTTGTTTTCTAATTTTATTAGTATATTATTATATTATATTTTGCTTACTTTTATCATGTTATACTTTTTAAGGTTTTACTAAAATTAATTATATTGAGATTATGTATATATTCTTGTCAATTTTTTTAAAAAACTTCATGGTGGGTTTAATCTGCTTGAAGGCTTGAGAACACATTGAACTATGGTCTTGAAAGAGTTTGGGCTGTTGGGTACCTGTAGGGTTCACGTCGGTGAGTTCTTTTTTTTTTTCCTTAAATATCTGCAAGTAATTTAAGTCTCATACTTAGGTCCTTGAATCATTTTGACTGGGACTAAAGTATTGCCTCTATAATGAACTATTTTTTTATCTGAATAGAAAACTTCTCATATATTTCATGTTATCTTGTTTGCTTTGATCGCTCTAGAGAGTACAGATGCAGAATCTCCTTTACTTTTAATTATCTTAAAAAATCATCATCTCTCTGATCCTCCTTGATGAGTATGACCTACATTACAAAAATTCTATTTTTGTAGAGTTGTGATTGGCTATGATGAAGGAACTGTAATGCTCAAACATGGTCGAGAAGAACCTGTAGCTAGCATGGACAACAGCGGGAAGATCGGTGGGGCTAAGCATAATGAGATTCAAACTGTCAATATAAGAAGTGTAGGAGCAGATGCGGAGGTATGGGCTCATTATTTGGCAGTATAATATGCGAGGAAGAAATGAAAACTTAATTTTTTATTAATGACACAGATGAGTACTGTGCTTTTCATATTGCTGATGGAAAAAGGTTGCCATTGGCTATTAAGGAGTTGGGCACCTGTGATCTCTATCCACAAGTGAGCGAAGATCCTTTTTCTTACTATTTTGCATTACTTATTTACTTTGCTGTCATTTATGCTCACATTGTACAATCCTCTTAACATATTTTTGGGAACAAGCATATATACATTATTTAGCAATTCTGGCATTTTGATATATTTATTCAGTTTTTTATTTATTTATTTTTCATTTTTATTAAACCTGGCCATATATTTTAATGTTTGTTACTGTATGCAAAAAGTCTGTTATTGTTTTATAGGATTCAATTGATCTTCACCATTCTACTGTTTCGAATACTCACAATGCTGTTTCCAGCAGTTGCAATAAACTAATGTTTTCTGCAATGGAATGAACAATCTACAACTCCTATTGATTGTGAATGTTTGTACTAGGCTGTTACTTTATGTTGTTTTTATGTCCTCTTGTTGCAGTTGACTGAACAAAATGGAGAAGAGGATTATACTGAGGAGCAGGAAGAACAAAGTGGAGAGGAAGGAAGCCAAGAGGATGCAGTTGTAGTTGATGCCGATTCTACTGACGGTACAGTTCTCGTTAATGGTAACAAGGCTGATGAAGAGTTGAGTACTACTAAAGATGGATCAGTGTAAAAGCATTTGGTTGGGACAGCGTGAAAATCCAAATTTTGTCTCTGGTGATTGATTGTTTCTGATGTGCCCTCGTCTTCACCGGAGTACGCTACTTTATTGACAATTCATCCATTGCCATCACTGTCTCATGGTGGTTGGTTCAAGCTACCTGACATCAGGATAGGAACAATGTCTGCGTAGTGCCGTTTTCAAAGTTTTGGATGTGAAATCAGTTGGCGCCTTGGCGGGTTGTTCTTTTGCTAGTTAGCTTTCGATGAGATTTTGTTTTTTGTTGCTTTAGGTAACTTGCACGTATAAATATTAGTTTGCTTAGGCTCTTTTAATCGTGCACAATATCCAAAAGTTTTTATCAACAGATTTATTTTAACTTTTTTGTTGAAATAGCGTCAAAGAAGGGTGTCATTTTGGGATACGGATCCCCTACTGTTGGGCAGCACTGCAGCTGTGCTTTTGTGAGAGTGAAGAGAGAAACTAAAAATAAAAAATGAAGGAGTTATGATGTGAGAGAGTGAAATGATGAGAGATAGAGACATAAAAAAGGCAGGAGGGAGTGTATGAGGGAATGAGCAGTAGGTGGAAGGCGTAGTAGCTACATGGAATAGGAGCGACAACGTAACAACAGGGTTGCATGATCGCTTCAGTTATAACCTGAGGGTGAAGCTATGACAACTGGGCGGATTGAGGGTGGATAGCTATTTTCCTTCGACTCCTTCCTATAAACTTGTCCCGCCTCCAACCTTGTCGGGGTTGAAAATTGGATAGGTATTTTTTAAGAACGGTTCAGTCCACAACGACACCGTTTGAATTGGTTTGAACTGGTGACTCGACTTTATAACTTGATCCTTATAAAAAATTATAAGCATTAAACTTGATTGAATCAAATGATTTAGTATATATAAATAATAAAAAAGTTAATGACATCTATAAAAATATAAAAAAAAAATACCATAGCATTCTAACTTTTTGAGGTCAGATGTTCAATGACAAATGCATATAATTGGTCAGTTCCTTGCAAGAGCTTCAATTTATTTGACTAATTTTATTTTTTTTTGAGAGGAGGATATTGGACTAATCTCCATATGAGTTTATTCCTCCATGTATTAAGTTCCATTTAATTAAATATTTTTTCAAGGGAGTTCTATTTTTTTTTACCAAATAAGGGAGTTCTATTTGATTAATGATTATGAGTTAAATTGATTTAGGTAAAAAAAAATTGAAAACTAAAGAGTTTTGTTATTTTGTTTGTCAAGAATTAGCATTTTTTAATTGACTAAATTTGATGAAGATTAATTAATTTATTGACTAAATTGACTAAACTTCCACGATATTTCCGTATACACGTTGACGTAACATAAACGACGCGTGACAAAAAATAACCAATCACATTCGTCGGTGCCTGATTCATTCCCCTTCTTAACCATTAAGCAAATAAATCCACCCTCTCTCTAAAAACCAAAAACCCCTTCAATCTCAATTCACAAAATCACAAAACCACTTTCTCTCTCTAAACCGTTACAACAAACAATAGCAACAATGTCCTCTGCACCACCCGTTCTCCCTGTTACCACCGTCCCTCCACCATCAACCACCGCCGGATCCACCGTCTCCGGTACCGGATCCGACGTCCCTGTAAACTCCCCCGCCGTCCGTGTCCTCATCAACAACCTCTCTGAATCACTCCGCAACGGCCTCGCACAACGCCGTCCATGGACAGAACTCGTCGACCGCTCCGCCTTCAGCAAACCTGAATCCTTCTCCGACGCCACCCTCCGTGTCCGCAAAAACTACTCCTACTTCCGTGTCAACTACTACGCCGTCGTCGCCGGAATCCTCGCTGTCTCTCTCCTCACCAATCCATTCTCTCTCATCCTCCTCATCGGCCTCCTCGCTTCATGGACCTTCCTCTACCTCTTCCGTCCTACCGATCGTCCTCTTGTTCTCTTCGGTCGCACTTTCACCGATTTCGAAACGCTTATGATCCTCTCAGGACTCACGATCTTCGTTGTTTTCCTCACCAGCGTTGGATCTGTTCTTGTTTCCGCTTTGATGCTCGGTGTCGCTGTTGTTTGTCTCCATGGAGCATTCCGTGCACCGGAGGATCTCTTCCTTGATGAACAGGATAATTCTCAGGCTACTGGATTCCTCTCCTTCCTCCGTGCTCCTACTACCGGTGCTGCCTCTGTTCCTTCCGCCGGTCGCGTTTGATTTGGTAATGGTAACGGTTTCTGATCTCAGATCCGTTGAATTTTGGTGAAACCTAATGCTGAAAAAATTTAATTGCTCTTTTTTGTTAATTTCTTGATCTTTATCGACATTGGATTCATATACATATAGGTGAAGATGAATCTTGAATATTATATGTAAGGATCTTTGCTATTTTTTGATTTTGTAATATACTGGATTTGGTTATGTTGTTGATGGATCTATCAATTTTCTGTAACCGATTTATTCATTCTGTAATATTAGCAGCTCTTAGTTCCTTGAATCAATAAGGAAATTTATCATTGTTCTGAATTGTTTTCATAATCATTATGTTCATTTTATGTTGCTTAGATCTCATTGTTTCTGGTGTGTAGAGAGAATAGAAATCAGGGTTCAATCTTTTTCCTGTTTTCCGTGAAGTTGTGATAGCAATGTTGTTATGTACCTAGGCACATTGGGTTACTCCTATTACGCATTTGTGAATCTTGACTTCTGAATGAGGATCAGTCTATTTATATTTTGATCTTCATTCAATTTGATGGAGTCAGAATACAAACGTTTGATCTTCATTCAACTGCCACGATCCCTTGATCGTGTGGCTGCACACCTGAATATAGTTTTAGGGAATGTAGTTTCAGGCAATCCTGATGTTTGCATGAAATAGTTTTAGCTTGAGATATCTTGTTGAGAGTATCGGGAGAGTTTGCATTTGTCAAGTTATAGAGGACAACAATTAGTTTGATCTGGAAAAATGTCTCTCAAAATTTCTCTTTAGCTGGTTTTCTCAATAGATTTATGTATGATTAGCGTTCTAACTTGATCTTGTCGATTAATGATCGAATTGATAATTCAAAATGGTGTAAAGAAAAATAGGGGAGAAAGGGGGCACATTGAATCATGCGGATTCCATTGTGAGTTCAATTGGTATAATTTGATATATCTATCAGCTAACAATTGTGAAATCCCATATCAGTCAATTCTGATTAGAATTAGAATTCGAATTTATCACAATTAAAAGTTAGTTAGCTCAGGGTCAAGTTAGTTAGCTTATTTCACATATTTTCCCACATGTGGAATTTCTTTAACTGATTTATTGTGGGAAATGCCGGGAAAGAAGATAACTAACTTGTAATTGTGATAGAATTGGAGATTTAGAAGTCCAATGACAGTTAAGCGTGGAAATGATCTATCTTTAGTAAAATAGTTGCTTCCTTTGTGTTGCATATTTCTAAACTTTTGTTGTCTAAACCAATTCACAGAAATATTAATTCTTCTTGGCACTGTGTTGTTTTACCAAGGAATATATGTAATGGAATTTCAATTCTGATTAGTTTTGTATCTTCAACCTATTATTTTGAGAATGATCTCAGCAAGATGGTGTGTATGAGTTTGTTTTGGTTATACTATTTGTTGGCTCCAGTTCCAGAAATCTTTTGATCATTGAATTTGGTTGTGAAATTTATGAGAAAATGCTGTACTAACCATCCCACTTTGTAACCTTTGCGGACATAGAGGAGTCAATCACCACTTGTACTTACCTTGTGTCCGTATCTGTTAATTTGTTATCATCATAAACTCGATATCAACAACTGCACTTTCTGCACCTTAATACTCAAATATTTGATACCCTTATGTACAGGTGTAGGAAAACAGGACACGTAGAAAAGGCACATACCACTGTAGCTTGTTTATATTATTTTATTCAGTTATTTTTTTTTTTGTATGGAATAGTTTTACACATCATATTCTCGTTTTCATTAATCAAAAGAATAAACCGGACACTACTTGTAATGGTACATTTGCCAAATTAGTGATATACAATATACAGACACTCCAGATTTGTCAAAAATAAAAATAAAAATATACAGACACTCCAGATGAATTTTTCTAGTGGTGAATGGTGAATATACGGGACATTACTTGTATTGGTCCATCTAGAGCAAAATGTGAAGTTTTGAAATAGAGAAACTTGTTATTCCCCCTTCTGATGTTATGTAGAAAGCTGATTTTCAGTACCAGGGACTCCAGGAGAGGAAATTGGATGATCCTTTACTTCTCATTTCGCTTTGTCAGTCTTACATTGCAATCCATTCCTAACTTCTCCTATAATCTAGATAATAAAAGTAACACCTGCCTAACAGAATGCCAATTCACGGACTGGAAAGTAATAGAAAGAAGTAACACATGGTTCCTACAAGACTACCCACTCCCTTGCTGGAGATAATTCTTTTGGACTTAGAAGTAATGGGTTGAGTGGACTAAGCTTGACACATAGACACATCATTCCTACCCCCATCAAATTTTGCCGTTGTCCTCAAGGACCAAGTCATGGGAGTTGTGGTTCTGGGGAACCAAGTAGCATTCTCAGAGTCAACCCTTCAACTTGCACCAAACCCATATCCAAGGGCTTCAAAATTAGGCTATTCTGGCACACTTGCCTAAAGAGCGATGTTATAGTTGTGGGAGCAAGGTCATGATGTGGCTTTAGGACAGACCAATGAAAGGTCGTACTTATGTGCTTTTGAGTAACTTGTTATGATGAGGTTGACTAGGAACTGTGAGGATTTGGGCGAGGATTTGGTCGTAGGGAAAGAGTAAAAAAAGTCAACATCAATGATCTTAGTAATAGTAACATAATGCTACAACACACAGAGGGAGACCATAGATGACCTCATAGAGGGTGAGGTTGGTGTGAGAATGCAGAGGTATTAGTTGTAGCACTAATACTATTCAGCCCAAGGAGGGAGACCATAGATCATAGATGGACAAAAGCTCACAAATATGAGCTGTGTTTTTCTGGCCCCTTCATTTGCTCTTTATGTTGGAAAATGCCCTTCGAGAATTATATGTCGAAGGTATTTAAACAAAAAAAGTTGTTGATCGATATGAATCGAACAATATTAGAATTTTTGGAAGGCCGAAAAAGCAAGTCTCCCCAAATATTCTTAGAGAGTGCGATTGAGGACCTTCGAATTCCGATTGCATGTTAGTTTCAAGATGTACGTTGTAGACATCTTCAATTAAGTCCCACATGGTGGATGCCAAAGGTTTTTAAAATATTTGACACACTCTCCACCAATGCATTTGAAATTTGTATTTTCTCTTGTAACTACATGATATAGTTACAAATCTTGACTGTTTGATCTCAAACTAATAACCGAGATTATTTAACATTAATTTACTGCAACTTGAATCGTCTGATCTCAAATCAATCTCATAATTGATTACCATGTGTAACTACATGATAACTTTATTGTAGCGAGTTCGAGTCAATGCATTAGGGGATTTTTTATGATTTGACTAATGAGATACCTATGCCACAACTTATTGATGACATATGAATGAGTTATTATGTGAGAATCCACCTAAACAATGGTTTACATCAAATTTAGTTGTTTTTGGAAATATGAATTAATATATATTTTGATGAACTAGAAATGGTCGTGAAGTAAAATCAACTTATACATTACCACATCATCAACTTGTCACATGAACATCTCACTTCCAACATCATCAAAATTTAGCATAAAAAATGTATCTTTTTAAAAAAATTGAGGACTAAACCTGAAGATTTGGAAATAAAGAAACAAAAATTGTGAATGAGGCAATATATGGTATCAAAATTCAACTTAAGCTTAAACATTTTTTTTCTGAAGAAGACATAAGCTTAAACATTATTACTGTTTTTCTGTTACATTTCAATTTTTTGTTTGTTGTTGAAAAGGTTGGGTATATGCCTTCATTCATTCATAGTCCATTTCTTAATGTTCACTTCTTCGCCATGCTGGTCCTAACACAGTTTCGTTAGGACTGTGACAACTGAATATTTCCGCCACCAAAGTTAACAACAATTCACAACCTTCTTACGTGTTGTCTTTTGTTTTTTTACTTATTCGACTCCAATAATGTATTTAATAGAATCATGAATTATGAAAGCTTGCTTCAGGTGGGCAATCCGTGTCACGTTAATACCCATCATTACTGGAAAGTTGCTTTTGATAACCCGTTATTAATGTAGCAACATTAGTCTTAAACTTATATAATTTGTCTAATATGTACAACATTGAACATGTTAGAGCAACTAAAATGGGAAATCTTTAGTAAAAACAAAATTATTTATGAAAAAGATACATATTTAATATTAATACACAGATCTTAATGGAAACATATTAATTTAAACGTCTTAACATGTGTAAATTTGCACATAACTCATATAATAAATAGTTTCTAAACTATATGTGCTTAGTATTCTAGTTTCTAAAATATATAAAAACTCGATAATTTAATTGCCAACATCTTAAAATATGAATTAAATTGACAAATATTGTATGAACTATTTACATAATTTAAAGACTAAATTGAAATGAGAGTAATTATTTAAAAAATAAATTGACGATTTATTCATTTCTATAGAGTCCATATTTGTTGAATTTAACTTTTTTTTTTCTTTCTTGGTGACCACTATGCTATGAGTCTCACATAAATTTAGCCAAGTGAAATCTATATCAACTTCAACTTTTTTTTATTCACTATGAATACTAGAGAGGACATGTAAGAAAATCTATTGTTTTTGCTATCATTAACATTTATTTTCCTAGTCAAACATTCATCATGTGACACTGAGCAAAAAAACGTGGCAATGGAACCCACAAAACATCCAAGACCATATCCAATAAAAAGTAGCCGTTGGGGACCAAACAAATTAACCTCATTATTCTCATCGGTGCACACACATGTTTCTTATCACCCAAACCAACCCGTTACATTAATCAGAACCATATGAATAAATAATTCAATATTGTATAAGCTAAGATTAATAATTGTAAACTATAGTCATAAAACTAGCCGTTAAAAAACTGCACCCTTTGACCCATTCTCCTCAAATTTTGCTTTTATCTCTCTCTTCCCTGAAACCTTAAACTTCACTTCAACTTTCTTCATTCACTCACAATCTCACTTACCCTTTATCACAAACCTTACTCTCTACCCAAAGTTTTCATCTTTCTTCATTTTCTCAGTGTTCTTTGCATAGCCATTGTTGTTCTCACTTCATCTTCAATGGAGAACAATACTTGGCATAATGTTAAAGATTTGATTTTTACCTTTTTTAATACAAACCCACTTCAGAAATGTAGAAAAAATCAAAAGGGTCATTTTATTTTGTTGGTTTTTATGCTTTTTATTGGTTCTACTATTGAGCCTGTTTTAGGTAATTTATGGGATGGTGTGGTTGTAACACAATCTGATTTTCAATCCTTAAGAGCTATAAAAAATGAGCTTATTGATTCAAAAGGGGTATTGAAAAGCTGGAATGATAGTGGTTTAGGTGCTTGTTCAGGCAATTGGATTGGAATCAAATGTTTGAAAGGTGAAGTTGTTGCAATTCAGCTTCCTTGGAAAAGTTTAGGTGGAAAAATTTCTGAGAAAATTGGTCAACTTCAATCTCTTAGGAAATTAAGTCTTCATGATAATGCACTTGTTGGTTCTATTCCTATTTCTCTTGGTTTTTTACCTAATCTTAGAGGTGTTTATCTTTTCAATAACAAGCTTTCAGGTTCTATTCCTCCTTCTATTGCTAATTGTCCAATGCTTCAATCTTTTGATGTTAGTCAT
>Ga0228710_1001550_pt1 | contig 34708 bp, 14 predicted proteins | sample MedpolnodulmetaG_FD_177995 | JGI IMG/M metagenome (GOLD analysis project Ga0228710, IMG submission 177995) | Root nodule microbial communities from Medicago polymorpha collected in Santa Monica, California, United States - pink nodules | ecosystem: Host-associated > Plants > Roots > Nodule... | reverse complement strand
TTGTGTTCAATATAGACATGAGGGCAAAAGGGTAATTATACGCATGAACATTATCACAGAAAGGTTTCGTCAGATCACATGACATTCTCGTCACTTGGGTAGCAGTGATGTGTTGCTAGATACCGCTGACTGTTTATAATATTAAATATGTGATTTAATATTATTGCCAACGTTACAGGAACCTATAGGGTCACACACAAAGGATAGATAGATGAGAGAAATAAATAAGTAAGATTTATTTATAAAAAATAAATAAGTGAGACTTATTTATAAAATAATAAGTAAGACTTATTAGTAATTAAATAATTAAATATGACTTTATTATTATTATTTTATTTTTTTGGTCAAGTAGTCTAGTGGCTAGAGCTCACACAATTAAATTGTGGAGAAGTGGAGTGTCCAGGGTTCGAACTCTGGCCCCTGCATATAATATGCAATATCCCTACCAACTGAGCTAAGCTCACGGGGATGACTTTATTATTTAATTTACGAAAAATAGAGAAACACGGTCCACCGTAAGGTACGGTGTACTTAAGTGCTTGTCTTGCTGACCACACAAGTGATTCTATAAATAGAACCCTTGTGTTGAAGCATAACTAGACTTTTTGTGAGTGTTTAACCTAATTCACAAAAGTTGTGAAACTCTAGCCGCCGCTCTCTAAACCTTGTTCTCTCTGAATCTCCGTTGGAATTGGCTAGCACCGGTCATCGGAGAAGTTCTGTTCGTGTGGACTAAGTAGAGGCATCGCTACTTTGCTTTGCTCGTGGTCAGAAACAATTCTACTACAAAGGTTCTGCTCTTCTCTTCAAGAGATAAACACATGAATCCTTAAATTGTTTAAGTATGTGTTTTGATTTGTGATTAATGATTTAATCAAGATCCGTTTCAATGGGATTTCTTCCGTAAAGAGGATTAAAATTTTGAAAAACCCCTCTTAAAATCCCTTCACTTACTAACACACATTCTCAAAGCTAAATGTTTCCTCATACGGGATTTCTTGGAAGCTCACATTGGCCACAATCCAAGCTTTACATGGAGGAGTATATGGAGTTCTCATAACCTTATTAAGCTGGGCTATAGATGAAAAATTGGGGACGGCTCTCTAATCAATGCATGGATAGATCCGTGGATCCGTACACTTCCCGGTCTCAAGCCATCCACGCCTACACCCCTAAATATGGAGGACCTCACTGTAAAGGACTTAATGTCACCAAACCTGTTATCATGAGACTCAAATGTGATCCACAACCTTTTTTCCGCACATGATGCTGCTACTATACTCAACATACTGCTGCCAACACGCAAGCTTGCTGATATTCGCGTTTGGCATCAATCTACGGACGACATTTACACTGTCAAATCTGCATATCACAGATGTATGTCCATTGCTGCCGAATCTGAAGCACAAACAACAGACACGCAGCGAAATTGGAACAAAATCTGGCGGCAACAAGTCCCTCATAAAGTCCGTTCTTTTCTTTGGAAGCTAGCTCGTACTTGTTTCCCTATGCGCACAAGTCTCATTCAGAAGGGGGTCCATTGTTCGGACGCTTGCGTTACTTGTGACATAATGGCTGAAACACATTTGCACACATTCTTTATTTGTCTAAAAGCTTTGTGTTGTTGGGAATTAGTGCATTTAGACAATGTCATTTCTGAACTAATATATACAACTCATGATTGCATTGCGCTTCTGTTCAGCCTCTTTGACAGGTTATCCGCTCAACAACATTCATTGGCCTCTATGATTCTTTGGAGTATTTGGAAGAGTCGCAACTCTAAATTATGGGAAGGTTCAGAAACTCCTCCTTCAACCATTGTTTATAGAGCTAAAGACTCTCTTAACGTGTGGCAATTTATGCAAAGAGCAAAACAAACGAGCCCGGGTACACATTCGGAACCTAAGTGGTTAAAACCGTTACCGGCAACTATGAAGTGTAATGTTGACTGTGCGCTTTTTAATGACAACACTATTACTGGCTATGGACTTTGCTTTCGTGATTCTACAGGTCAGTTAGTGCTTGGTATGTCCAATTATGCATTCTTTTCCTCATCCCCATCTGAGGCCGAAGCACTAGAACTTTTGGAAGCAATAAAACTTGATGTCGTACGTGGCTGCCAAACTGTTACATTCAAATCAGACTGCAAGTTTGTTGTAGATGCGGTCAATACTTCTCAAGTTCCTCTGAATGAAGTCGGAGACATCATTAGTAGTTGTCAGAAATTGTTGTCTATTCACAGTCATTTTTCTGTCAAATTTGTAAGGAGGCAAGTAAATGAGGTTATAGCAAGAGCTTCTTTATCTTACCTTCGCCCCATATTTTTAATGATGTACCTTCCTATTTGTATCCTTAAATTATGAATGAAATGATGTAGTTTCGCCTTTGGTAAAAAAAAAATACAAATATAAAAAACATTTTGATCAATGTAATATATTAATCATATCCTTTGCTCAAAAAAAAAAAAAATATTAATCATATCCTATTGATAACGCCGAAAAAGTTTAGGTCTCCTGTTCAAAGGTGGCGTACACGACAATCCTCTCTCACTCTATGTTCTGTCTGTATAATGCATTTGCATATTATTTTTTTGAACTTTGAAACCTAAGAAGAAGGAAAAAAAACCAAGAGGAAAATAGACATATCCCAAACCAAACCATTGTTGTCCCTCACAACAAAAACACTCTTTTATGTGGGTCCCACAATCAACTGTCATGTACTACACTATGACCATTTTTTAGTGTCACCCAACAACATTGTAAACCTCTCCACTTTCACTTTCCTTCCCATAGTATCCAACCAACAAATTCTCTCTCTTTCTTTCTTTTTCTCTTTTCATCCACTTTTCTCAATATTCAATGGCTACCCTTATTTGAATTATGCCTTAAACAATCATGGGTCGGTGTTGAATTACCATATTTTTCACTTTTTTACTGTATTAGAGATGCCAAGTTGATAAAGTTTGATTTTTTTCATCTGGGTGGTGAATAATTTGATGCTAATATTTTCTTTGAGTGAATGTAGTTTTTCATAAAGAATTTTACTTTGTTTGTGAAAATTGAGATTTAGAGGGTCACAAGTTTTTTTTCTTTCTTTCCATGATTCATTTTTAGTTTTTATGGTGTAACTTAAGAGAGAATTTTCAACAATTTGGTAAGAATTGATTGAAATTTGAATGATCAATGAGCTCTTGGTTCAGTGGCTGAATTGTTGGAGATAAGAAGAATATGCACCATTTTTCGCGGTCATGATTCAAGTATATAACAAAAGTGAAGAGAATTATTCTTGAATTGGTGATTGTGGAAATTTGGATTTGATTTGAGTAATTTGAAAGTTTTTTTTAGGATAAGCTTTAATTGAGATTTTAAAATTTCTTCATCAAGTTTTGATCATTGACAGAAAATTTATTGGAACAAAAGGGGAATCAATGAGCTGTGTGAGTCTTTGATTCTTTTTCAATTAAGAAAAAGTTGAACCTTTATAGCTATCTATCTTAGTTGGACTTTTTCTGGAATATCAAGATTTCTGGAATTTTCAGCTTTATATGTGGAACTGCATAATTCATTGGTATTTGATACCTTATCCTCCAAAGGAAGCTAAAATGGCTTGAGCTTTACACAATTGGGAAACTTGAGGGATTGAAATTGGAACTGTTTGATGCTTCAAGAGTGGATTCATCAGGCTGCATCTTGTTTTTTATTCTTCACCATGTTGAGTCCAAAAGGCTAAGAATCAGAGGTACTCAATTGAAGCTACTTCTCTGTTTTTTTCTTCTGTGATTGTTCATTTATTACTAAATGACATGAATAGTGGCTTAATTTAGATGCATTATGCATAATCTACCAAACTGTTCAATTATTGTTTACATTAATTAATTCAATAGCAAATATATCTCATTTTTGCTTGATTGTTCTTTTTTGTCTCTTGTGCTCCAAGGAGTTAGTTGTGATTTTGATGATGATCTGTGTGACTAAGATTTAGACCTCTCTGCATGTAATAAGCTATATGCATTTTTTTTAATAGGAAAATGTTAGGGAGTTAGTGGTTATGTTAGTTTTGAGGATTTGAACCCTAGATCTACATGAATTGATTTGATAAATGTGTTAGCGCGAAGAAATTAGTTTTGTGTTATGCATGTGCATATATTCATTGAATCATTTGTCCCTTTGTTATGGTGTTATAAATGGACTGGTTTTTTGGAGGCATTAGTGAGAGTAATGATAGGCTTTTTGTTTACATTTTACTGCTTTTATTTGTTGAATGTGTTTGTTAATCTATCAGGATTGCAACCTTGCCTTTGACGTGTAGGCCAAAGCAACCTCAGAACTATTAGAAAAAGAGGATAGGAAGAAGTGAAGTGTGCTCAATCATCATGGCAAAGAAGTCTCAAAGACGCGCTGTGCGGTATGAGAAAGACAAGTCGGGCTGTATGTGGGGATTTATTAGTATGCTTGATTTTCGCCATGGTCACTCTACTAGGAAGTTGATTGCGGATAAGAGACGAAGCAGCAAGCACTCTGACAGTAAGAATCGTGCTTAACATTTTTAGATCTTTACAAAGTTTACAACTGTGCTCATTTTGGTCTCTCTATATGCAAAATCAATAACAAAATGAGTATATGTTGAGCATTTGTGCAGTGACTGATGTTTGAATGTCAAGCATTTGTTTTGTAATGTTTTCAAGTTGAAATCTCTCATAAAAATATGCTTTCCCGGCCTCTAATTTGTGTCTGTTGAAATTTGAATTCTTTTTTCTTACAGGTGGTGTTGTACATTCTAAGAATAAGTTTGAGGCGTTGAGCGATACGGATGAAGTTTGTCATGGCACTTTTGTAAGTCTTTCTATCCATATTTTAATGCAACTCATCAATTTCAAACTAAAAAAATACTGAGTGGTGTCAATCGCGGATTGCGGAAAAAAGCAATTTGTTCAAATTCCGCTACGTGATATGGCACAATTGTGGCCTCTATATGACAACATTTTGTACTAAATAGTGTATCATGGAACAATAGCAATTTGTTTAAATTCCGCTATATGCTTTAGCCCGCTATTTAACAACACTAACACTAGTATGTAAGTAAAGATGCTAGTGCATTTATTGACATCACTATATCATGAATATTTCAGGACGGTGGAGAGAGTAAAAGACCAACAGTGAGAACTATTGTTAATAAGCCTAGTGTGAAGAAACTCATAGAAGAAGAGATGTTCACTGATCAAAATGCAATGAAGAATATAGATAATTCTGAAAGGCGTGAAGTTTTTCTGAAGTTAGATTCCAAAAGAAAAAAGAAATCTTCCGAGAAAAAACGTGATATCACTGATGATTTAAATTTGGACGCAACATCGAAATCTGAAACTTCGCATCGTCAGCACTCGAGGAAGCAATCTAAAGATAATCTTGATGTGGATACAATAATCGAAGAGTTTTGTAATCTAAAAGATGTGTGTTCTATGATGAATGGCAATGATGGAGAGGTAAGAAAGCATGGTCAACCAAACCAGAAACAGAAGCATGTTGTTTCCGAAAAACATTCAAGAGATGCGATTCGTGAATTTGTGAATCAGATGATATTGAACGGCAAAGATCTGGAGGAAGCTAGAAAGTTTCTTTTCTCTGATGAAATAATGGAAGCACTTCAGCTTATAAGTTCAGATAAGGAATTATTTCTTGCATTTCTACAAAATCCAAATCCACTTGTATTGAAATGTGTTCAAGAGTTTGAGAATTCTCATCGAGTGAAAGACAACGATTCCAACTTCTCGGAACAAGATCATGGCAATAAAGAACAAACTAGTGAGATTGTTAACCACAAGAAGCATAACTTTTTCAGGAAAAAGGTGAAGTCTCAATCGAAAAATTCAACAAATGAAAATGTAAACACCAACATTTCAAATAGAATTGTCATTCTAAAGCCGGGGTCAATTGGATCGGCAAATTCCGAAACTGGAAAGAACATTGCCTCATCTCTAGATTCTAATGATACTGTCGAGTACAATTCTTCTTCTGTGAGAGGTAGTTCACATTTTTCTCTTACAGAGATAAAAAAGAAATTAAAGCATGCTATAGGAAGGGAGAGACATGGAAAAGTCATTGGTAAAGACAATGTCGGAATGAGATCTCCTAATAAAGATCATTTCTTCATTGAAAAAATCGCAAGGCCTTTAACCGGTGTTACTAAAGGAGACAAGACTGGTACTAATAAAGATTTGGAAGCGATTGTGGAGCGTGAAAAGGGTATTTATCCGAAACAAGGTGTTTCTAATTTATATATTGAGGCTAAGAAACATCTGAGCGAGATGGTAGGTAATGAAGATGAGAACATGATGGACTTGTCAAGTAGGCAAAATTCCAAAACCCTAGGAAGAATAATATCATTTCCTGATTACAACTTTTCTCCACTTAGTAGTCCTAGAAGGGATTGGGCGGATCATTTTGTGACCGCGAAAACGAGACTTCGTGATGAAAACTATAGCAATAAATCACAAGAAATTAAGTCCGACTCAAATCTCTTAGACGGCCTAATTCACATTGATAAAGAAGAAAATTGTTGTCCTGTTAGAGATGAGATAGTTACTGAAGGTATCGTGTACAAAAATATATGATTTAAGTTATAAATGCTATAGTAAACTATGTTGTGTTTATTTTATTTTTTATTCATCCTTTTCTTAATTTCTGTACAGGGGATGTAGAATCTGCAAAAGAGATTACTACCTTAGAATCTTCCTCAGAACCAGTTGGCCTCAGTGCCGAAAATGCTGACCAAAGCCGTGATATCTCAGAAAGTTCTGATTGTGCAGGATTTTCTCAATGTTTGGAGCAGGTGGTATTTCTGTCTGCCCTACAATTTTACATAAATTGATGAATTATGTAAGGGTTAAATATATTTTTAGTCTCTACGAAATTACGATTTCTCAAGTTTAGTCACTACATTAACTTTGTCCAATTTTATTCCTTATTTTGCTTTAATAGGAACAAAATACGAAGACTAGAAGCACTAATTTTTTGTAAAAATTAATAAATACAGTGACTAAAATTGAATAATTTTTTTGTACGGGTTAAAATTAAAAATTCGTAATATTATAGGGACTCTTATATTTATTGAATTTTATTCAAACTGTCATTTGTTCTTTCTGCAGGATGTAACAGAACAAAACCAATCACCATCTCCCTCCCACTCTTCAATCACTGGGAACACTAAGGAGCGAGAGATTACCACAGATGCATCCGGGCGGCCAAGTCCAGTGTCTGTTCTGGATGCACCATTCTTAGAGGATGATGCCTGCTCTGGAAACTCCAGATGTCAACCTGGTAAGCATTTATGCACTCAGGCCCTGTTTGGATGACCAACTTATATCCAAATTAATTAAGCGCTTATAGCATAATAACTTATCATATAAGTGCTTAATTATAAGCTATTTCTTTAGCAAAAGATAAAATAATGTCAAATTATTTTTATATTAGTTATACGCTATTTTCATAAGCTATCCTAGAGAGTTTGCGAAAATAAGCTGAGAATAGCTTATGTGTATATTAAGGGCAGTGTTGAATGTGTATTGGCTATTGGATTCAGTAAAAATCATACATTTCATAAATTGATTCAGAAACAAACAAAAGTTGGAGTTGTTTACTAGGGATTTATCAGGATGATAATAATAATACTTACTAGCATGGTTTATTAGGAGTATCTTGCGATACATGCGAGTGGTATCTCGATTTGATACAAAACTGAACTCAATTGATAGAAATCTTTAGTGTGTATATATTGGACATGAATCTCATCTTGAATCCGACTCATTATAATGAATCTTGATTTTCTATGATGAATCTCATTTGTTCTAATGAATCACTACCTAAACATAGTATAGTGCCTCTTTATGTGTCAACTTATCAAGCAACTTTTTATTTTGTCATTCGATTAATTACTTGAATCTTGAATTATTTTGATGATATGTTAGCTTACAGGTTTGTTACGTCAGCTTGTTTTTACTTAATTCTTATGGTGGTGTATCTTATGATTCATAATAAGATGCAATTCACCATTTGGAAAATAGGTTTTCCGATTCACAATTTAAACCTCGAATTGATAACTATCCTTAGTAGCATACCATATGTTTTCCATATTTCTTTTAATCTGGCATAATCTTAATTCATAATTTTCAGCTGAAGTACCGGTACAACCACTACATGTTCAATTTGAAGAACAAGATTTTTCTCTTGTGAATCAAATCAAAAGAGAAAAATATTGTATCGAAGAAAGCAGATCGATATATGATTATATCAAAGCAGTCCTGCAAGCCTCTGGATTGACAAGAGATCAATTGTTGATGAAATGCCTTTCCTCAGACAAGATGCTAGACCCTTCCTTGTTTGATCAGGTAGAGTTATCACCAAACCGGCTATGCCATGATCAGAAACTCCTATACGAATGTATCAATGAAATTCTCACAGGGGTTTGTTGCGATTACTTCGGCGCCTCGCCTTTTGTATCATTTGTAAGTCCTGGCATAAAGCCAACTCCAAATATGAAAGCGGTTATTCTCATGGTCTCAGAAGGAGTGTGTTGGTACTTACTTCCCATGCCCCCACCACACACGTTGGACAAAATTGTTAGGAAAGACATGGAAAAATGCGGATCATGGATGGACCTTCGATTTGAAGCTGAAACAGTTGGTTTTGAAATAGGCGATGCCATTCTATCAGATCTGATGGAAGATACAATACTTGGCTGTGTAAGTAAGAGTCAAGAAGGGGGAAGTTATGAGCATAACGACGACAAGACTAGTACGGATGTGTAAGAGAAAACCGATTACTTTTTGTTCATACCACCTGCTAAACTATACTAGGAACTTTCGAATACTAAACAGTTTCATGGTGAATGATAAGACTAAAATAAGGGACTACATGTCAGAAGAAGTAAATAGAAAGCTAGTTTGGAACTGCTTCTTCTTACTCAAGTATAAAAGATGCTTCTCTTGTTTGAAATAACAAAGTAACAGTTTCATTTTGTGTGTGCTTTCACTTCAGTTAGTAAGAGTTTAGGTATTGTAGATTTTGTATAATTTGATATGTTGATTATATTAGCTGGTGTGTCATGGTTTTGTTTGATATCATCATCATTACTTATTTGTATATCTTTTTTCTACTGATAATCTATTGTATGTACAACAAGTTTGGAAATAATTGTGAACTCAGATTTTTGGAGTTTCAAAAGGAATAAAACAAAAGAGATATGAAACTGTGACATTAGTGCAGTTAGGAATTGCAAAGTTTTTTAAAGTTTTCACTAAGTAGCATGTGAACAATTTTTCTTGCCTCTTACAGTTTTTAAGTAGCTTTTAGATGTTACATAGATATCTCATTATATCTCATCCTCTCAAAAAAAAAAAATCTAAATATATCTCATTATTATGCTATGTTATGATATTATTATAACAGAGATAATCACTTGCTAGAAGCTCAGATGATGTATTTAAGTGAATTAATATTGACCTTTGAGTTATAAATGATAAATGGTTGAAATTGATTGAGGTAAAGCCATGGATGAGCCAATCACGAGGGTCCATATTGTTGAAGAAATCAGTAAATGTGAAACCTATAAGATGTCAAAGGTTCTCATAAGATGCAATGAAGGAAGGACTCATCAAAGGATGAACATCGAGGACAGAGGCCATTAGGGGCTTGGTTCTGATGATTCAAAAGAGATGTAGTAGGGATAGAATCATAACAAGCCATCCATACTAGAAATCTACTTTTTTCCATAAGTTGAAGGCGTCAAATCCAAGATCGTGAAAAGGGTGTTGCATCAGGACCATGTTTCTTCAAGAGCCAAGAAAAACCAATTTTAGTAGTTTAAACACCGTTGATGTTATCTGGCCGAAAAAGGTATCCTCAGTAACTTTTTTATCTACCTTGGAGAATAGGAAAACCAAGGTGCTTATCACATGTTAATCATTATGCATTGTGGCATTAATAATTATTTTCTATAGAATTTGGTTCCTTTGGTTCATCAATGCTTGTGGCTATTTACACATCAATTTATCAATTTACTTTAGTCTCATGTCAGACTCCATAGTTTGTGCTGATGTGTATTTTTTTACGATGCATTTGGGTTCATCACTAGATTTTGGTCTAGTTGCCTATTATATACCACTTTTTTTTGTTAATCTTTGTAATAGTACCCTTTAGTTTGATGGTTGTTAGGTCAGGTTAATATCCCCCAACTTTTTGTAATTTCTTTTTTTATTTAATATATTTTCTTTGCTAAAAAAAAGCATGAGGGTGTAAAAAAAAAAAAAGTTTATGTATAAGTAAATGGTGACTTGTGTCCTAACCTTAAATTGTCTCGTCATTATTAGACTTGTATCTCATCAAGTTTAGAGGCGTGTACGCGTCTAAAAATTTGACCCGATCTAATGCTAAAATTGGTTATGAATCACATGTAATTTCACCTAACATATCTTTTGTACACCCCTACAAAGTGACAAGATCAAACAGTTCATTTTCATGTTTTAGTTAAAATCAATTTGTTCTAATTGTTCCATATTGCTAGCATCTCCTCTTAAGTATTTCATCATACATAACAAATACTATTATTAGTAGCATTTAGAAGGGCACTATCTGTTTGTCTATCTGCTCTTTGATAACGCATATAAATTACGAACAATAAATTACGAGTCTTTTCAGCGTGTTTTGTCCTCACTCACACGCTTACCGGAAAACTTTTCGGTAGGTCACCCATCCCAAAATTGCTCCAAGTCAAGCACGCTTAACTGCGGAGTTCTTATGGAATGAGCTACCGAAAAGAAGATGCATCTTGTTGATATAGGTAGTACCAAACAATTCTTATAAGCTTTCCTTCAACCATGTAGTCTCATACCTACACAACCCTCAGGATCTCTCTCATTCTGATGTGATTCGGTTCCTCTAAAAGCTGACGGGAGCCGCTCATTGTCGTGCCTTGTACACCGGCGACCACTCCCCTGCCCTCGTCAGTTGTGGGTGTTACATACATATCCCCTTAAATATTTCATCACACACATAACAAAAAATAATAATATTATAAAATAAAAGAATATTATTATAAAATATTTGACTAACAAAGTATTATTAGAAAACGTAAATCAAAATATCAATAATATATACCTAACCGTAAAATAATAATATCTAGGGTATACTTTTTGAGATTTGGTAATTAATAAAATAAATAGATTTGACAAAATAATTTGACTTTTTTACTCCATTAAATTTGTCTCAATCTATTGAGTATACAAAATAATATATTATAATATAACATCGGATTAGGAATTCAAGGAATAAAAATCTTATACGAAAGTAATCATAACAAAATATTTTTTTAATCAATGTAGTAGTTAAATTTGGTCTGAAAAACTATAATCATAAAAATAAAAAATCATCTAAAGAATGTGATCATAAGAAACATACACCACAATATATTTTAATATAGTAACAAAAAATATATATTATAGTATAAGATCAAAATATGAATGTAAGAAGGCATAAAACGTACAAAAATATTATAATCAAATTGATCATAACAAAATATATTTTAACAATATAGTAATATAATTTGGTCAAATAAAAAAACAATATACTCCTTTAAAAAAAACAATATACTAATAACAAAAAAAAAATAATCAAGTTAATTTTGAACCGTTGATGGAGTAAGAATTTAGTTGAGACTCGTGTTGATTTCCTCAATTTTGATTCCCTTCTTTCAAGCGATTAATGGTGAGGGATGAACTTTGTCTCTCATTTGTGGGTTCCTTAACTACTTATTTGAGCATTAACTGTGAAAAGCATAAAAAATAGATAAAGGCAGACTAATAAAGTGATAAAAATAGCTAAGTAAGGTGTGTTTGATTAGATGTGTCAAATTACAATGTACAAAAGAATGTTTATATGTAAAAATAATAATCTCTACTAGCCAAACGATGTGGCATATAGTATTTAGCCTCTCCTCGATTAATCTCCATGTTACTGTGTTGGCATGGTCCTTGGTGTGCAGCTCCCACGAACGTGTTTCCTCTCTCATCACCCTTCATGGTTAGTGGTGTTATAAACATGGAGTGTGGATTTCCAGCGTTATTATCCAGTCCTACTTAGCTTTGACTAAATATGTGTTTCTTTATACCCACCTTTCGTAGTCAGTAAACTTGAGAAATCGACTCTCCCTCACTCGACTATCCTAGCCTTCACATAACCTTCTATCGACTTGGATGTTTCCTCACCTACACCTTAATTGCATATTTGTCGATGTTGGATAAAATAATAATTAATGTTAGGTGTAAACAAATGTCCCCTTATGCTTTATTGTCCGTTGATTTTTGAATGATTAGATGATGCAGCATAGATGCAAGAGTTACATGTGAACAATGTCATCATTGCGTCGTAAATCTAGAAAGAAACTGTTAAATAACCTTGTCTCAGTCAACAAAAAAGTAATCATTAATTAACAATATTTTATCCTTTTCATTTCATTCACCCAATAAAATATCATGTTTATTCCTAGATAACCCAAAAACCTTATTGCCTAATGACCGAGTATTATCCTTTATAAATCAACTGAATTAGATAGATTGGCTTGGGATCCTTGCTTCTTGTTTTCTCTGATCAAACATGGGTCTTGATCCTCCTTCGGCCTTTAAACTTTACAATAAGTACAAAAAACCTCGTGTCGTCAAGTATAAGAAGGTGATGAGGCCACATGTTCCTATTCCTATGAAGGTAAATCGTCTGACATGCTTTTCTTCAAACTAATTTATTTCGAATAATGATCCTCTATCTATTTTTTTCTTTTCAGGCTAAGAAGAAGAGTCCTTTAATGCAAAGTGTGGAGAAGTTTCAGCAAGAAGATCAAGTCCGAGCTTTGAGGGATCTCGCCAAGAAGCCCTTTGAAACAATAGTACTTGTCCCTAAATCTCCTCCTCAAGTGTTTGACCTTGCTTTTGCGGTTCCTTCATCGTCTGATTTAGGTGCTAATGTGGATGCAACGCCACCAGAAGGCATTCCTCTGCAAGTATTTTCTTCTATTTAGAAAAGGACTCATATGAGATTTTCATCTTTTTTTATTATTGTTGAATCCATCAGATGGCCAATCTTGTGGCTATCATTTTGAAAACATTAATGGAACTTTCTTTTACATGATCTTCAATGCTCTCACATATAATGCGTCTTCTATTTAGTTTTGAACTTAATCTAAAATTGAGAATTTGACTTTTAATTTAAAAATATAAGTGTTTTTACAAATTTCAATGAAAGAAAGGATAATAAACATATTTTAATATATCATCAACTTTAAAAGAAATTTTAAATAATAAATAAATCAATTGTTTTTTAGTTTTTCATTTCCTTTAATTTAATTCATGCTTCAAACATATGATAAGGGATTTTTTTTAATTACATTCACTTTATTTTCATATATATCATGAAAATCCTCTTTTGATCATTCTTCGTGTATTAAATAGAACTCTTGAAATCATACATGTCATTGAGAATGAAAAAAAAAAAAATTAATTTGAAATGCAATAATTAGAAAGTTTTCATTGGTTTGACTATGAATAGTAAACAGAAATTAACCTCTTATAATGGGCACATATTACATAATAAAATTTTGAAAGGCTAAAATAAATAGGGAATAAAGAATGGGACCAAAATATTTACCACTATACTAACCAAAGTACATTAAGACAAGGTATTAATAATGGTAAAAGTAAAAGTAGAAATAAAAATAAACAATTCTTGTTCTGTAAATACAACTTAATTGGTAGTTGCAAGGACAGTATTATGCAAGGGTTGGGGTTTGAACCTCATACTCCTCTCTTCTCCACATTTAAGATGTGAGACCCTCAGCCATCCTGCTACTTGACCAAAAAAATAAAGAACAAATATTTAATTATACACTGTGAAAAACAACATATGTTGAAACATGCATCATAACTAACTAGGTCGTGATCCCTCAACAACAAAAAAAAACTAGCTAGGTCGTGATGCAATGAATGTTGAATGTCATTGTCGATGTTTCTTCTTTCATCATCTTCTTCCAATGGAAATAACACATTAATCACCAAATTATAGTTCACTGTCAAGAAGATCTTTCATACAAATTGAATAGGTCAAATTCAACTACAAACAATGATGGTAAATAATCGAACAAGTCAGAGAATTATTTTTAGCGATGTCAAAAACTAGTTCAAAATTAGTTCTCATTAACTGATTCTCATCTCAAAAGTTAGGATCAAAGCTTTTGAAAAAAGGAATGAAGATCAGCTATACTTGAGGTTGCAGATCAGGTATAACATAATTTCAAGTAAAGGGATACACGAGATTAAAACTCCAAAATCATAAGAATATCAGAAATGATTTCGGAATGGAAAATTCATAAAACACCAAAAGGAATGATGAAACAAATATAACCAAAGGTTCAAAAGAAGATTAAAAGTTGAGAAGCATTGCACACTGGCTAGTTTCAAGACTTTCTTGGTCCACAAGGCAAAGAACAAAAGGAAAAAATAATGGCTAGTTATTTGCTTACTCACCAAGTATGAAGCAATATATAGGGTAATGTTATTCAAATGAGAACATATTTCTCAACAACACAATCTCTCACCGAGAACCTTTTCTATCAAGAATCACATGATCCGAAGAAGAAGAAAATCAAAAGCAAAAAAGTTCATATTGCTTGAAAGAGATCAGATTCATCTCACACCTAAAGATTCACTTCTAAAACATTAGATAGCAATGACAAATACACACAAGTCTCCATTGTATCTTTGGAAATTTTATAGTGTATTTGAAAAGTTCAAATTCACTTGTGTGTGATCAAATTGAACTTATATAAATAAAAGTTCAGATTCACCTATGTGTGATCAAATTGAACTCAGAGAAACAAAAGTTCAGATTCATCCAGTGTTATCAATTTGAACTTAGAGATGATTGTGTCTAAAGTCTACAATTAATTACTTAGTTACCACGTGTTTTAACAAAATAGTTATGTCCAATGTCGTGGACCATAACTCTCTTCATTGATAACAACCCTCTAATGTCTCATGTGAGTTTGTGATGATTAAAGGTTTGATTGTGTGTTAAAACATTTTTCATAAAGGCGATAATAGAATATGTCCTTTTTTTTTAGCAAGATAATAGAATATGTCTAAAACTATTACATATTGAACAATTGATATTAGTTTGAGTCCCAAAAGGTAGGACTAATAGTCATTTAAGACCTAGATTGATTTATTGACATTTATAAATTCATAAAAAGCAACTATTAATTAAATGAAATTAAGCAATTCAATTGTATTAAAAAATACTCAATGAATTACATGGTTCAAGCAGCTAAAGAGACGGTCCTCTACATGATCTAACAATTAACATAGAAATCTAGTTAATAGTCGTAAAACTAAATATCTATATCTATCTATATTTATATATCTTTGTAAAGAAAACTTGAGTGGTTCTAATGCAAGCTTTATGATGATGTGACACTTTAAAAAAGCTTCATATCATCTCTCAAATATCTTAATTTCATCTCTATAATTAAACACACCCGCTATATTTTATGTTTTAGTAGTGCTTTATTGGAGTTCTCTCACTAATTTAAAACCTTGCTTCTATCCTATCCCAATTCAATGTCTAATTATATAACTCCTGCAACAAAAAATTGATGCACTAAATTAAATATGTAACTTCATCTTTCACATGAAAAGTTAGAGTCAAATGTTAACCATTTTTTAGCTTCCCTTGCACATGCGTTTTTTTTTGGTCATGTGGACATAATGATGTGATTTAACTAAATGTTAAAGTTCAATTCACAAAGCTGGAGATGTGAAAATGAAATGTCATCTTCTTCTAAAATCTCGCCATACTTGGTTCCCTTCTTCCTTTTTTTTATTGTTGTTCATAAATTTACTTTTCTTATCCATAAATGGTTGATATATATGCAAAATATAAAATGTGAAATATCTAAGTCATAGAGATTTTTTCTTCCCAGGATTGATACTTATTTGTTTTTTTGCAATCTTTTGATTTAAATTTTGGTTTTTGGTCATCATCACTTTCTTCAAGTAACTTTCGGATGGTACTCTTTAATTTTGTATTGTAACTTTTGTTTCTCTTTTTACTCTGTGTATTCATTGGTTTTGTTATTAGATAAAGACTCAAATTACCCAATTTTATGTATTTATCAAATATTTAGTCTTCTTTGTTTATAAATATAATATAATGTTTGTTAGCCATCTTTGTTATTTTCTTTTATCGCTTAACATGAATATGACTATTTTTTTCATGTGAATGAGAAGAAGAGGATGCATCAGCTTCAATTTTTGCCTATAAAAATGGCAATTCATGTAAGTATGTTATATATATATATATATATATATATATATAACCATAATATTTTCTCAATCTAACTAAAATTGATGAAATTACCAACTTCTATTTTTGCCAATAAAATGCTCATGTAAGTATAACATTGGCATCCATTTAATTAAAACGGTTGAAATATGTATTGCAACTTTTTTTTTCATTAAAAAAAAGAAGAAAGAGTACAAAATAGAAAATGGGGATTAGACAAGACCTTTTCAAAAGGTGGAGAATCTAAAGTTGGGCATTCCCATTTGTCAAAAAAAGGTTGGACATTCCCAACTTATTCCTAATGTACTCCCCCTAACAAAGTCAGGGATGATATCAAACCAAAAAAGATCAAAAGAAGATAAAGATAAGCCAAAATTGACTAGACTATCTGCACAAACATTACCTTCCCTGTATACGTGGGAGACACAAAAATTCAAACCCTGAGTCATACCTATACAATTATCCCATCTATGTATTGCAACTATTTTACATGGTAAATGATATAGATAAGTTTAATTATTTTTATAGATAAAATTTAAATTTATTATTTTAAAATTTTGAAGTTAGTTTATAGTGGTGCAATGCTATTTGCTATCAACTATTGTATATTTTTACCCTTATATTCTCATTATATTTTATCTATTTATCAATTGTCTGAAATAAAAATCTTTTTATTTAGAATTTAATTATGTTGATTTATTCAATTATTGTTCTCATTGTTTTCAAATTACATTTACTACATTGAAGATTCAACATACAAGTTATGCATCATCTCACTCGCATTTTATTTTCATTTTCAGTTGTAAAAATTCGTACTGAACAAAAATTGTTCTTGCATGGTGAATTGCTTTAGTTGCAGATATATTGAATCATCACTCTCAAAAACTATCTCTGATTTTCTCCATCATCGCTTTCTCTAAGAAATTAAACACTTCTTCAATTTTATCTTATGGTTCCCCCATCCACGACCACCATTTTTGTTACTCTTTATCTCTTGGTTATTTGATGGGTTCTAACCTATGACATGATAGGGACACAAATTACTCTTAGATTAGAAAAATATTTTAGCCCTACTTTTTTTTTTATCAATATAATTTTTTTTTTCTAACTTTTTTTATTTTATTCCTTAATGTGGATGTGGCAAATTTTTCATGTCAATTAGGAGAAGAGATTGCTTCAAATAAAAAGAATTAGGAGAATAGGAAAAGAGAGGCTTCTAATCTACTTTTCTAAATTCATTTCTTATTTTATTGGATATGACTATTTCTTCAAAAATTAAATAAATATTGTTTTTATTTAAATTTATTACTATTTTTTTCAATTTATCATTGTATTTCTCTTGACTATCTTTTTTGAAAAAGCTTGACTATATTTGTTTTATTTAAAGTTATCACTACTTACGTTTATTAGATTTTTTAAAAGATTATATATTCTACCTCTCATATACATAGTTGAGTTTTAATCAAAAGATTGCTTCACTTGCTTGGGTAAACTTTTTTATTTTCTTAGCATTCAAGTATCGATTTCCTAAATTCCTATTTGAAATTTGAATATGAAAATACAAGCAAAAATATGAAAGATATTAAAAAACATGCAAAAAAATTATATCGGTAATATTGTAAAATCAATAAAAAAAATATAAAAATATGATTGTTCACTTTATTTGGGTTAAGAAGATTTTTAGGAGAATGAAGGAGGTCAATTGTTTATCCCTAAAAATAACGTCATCGGTTGGAAGACTAGGATGTATCCTATTTCATTTTAGGGTTAATAGACATTTACACCCCTCTAATATAGGACACTTTTGGTTTTGCCCCCTGTAAAAAAAATATTTGGATTTGGTCCTTGTAAATTTTTTTTGTTTTAGAATACCCCCCTAGGCCAGTTGACTGTGCATTTTCGCTGAGTCACCTTTTTCTGATGACGTGGCACGCTGACTGTATAATTATTTTTATTTTTTTATGCGGTACACGTGACATTTGTGATTTTTTTAAATAAAAATAAAAAAATTTCTTAAAAAATTTAAAAAAAATTGGAAAAATAATAAAAATGAAAAATAGTCTGAAAAAATAAAAAAAAGGAAAAATAAATAAAAATGATTAAAAAAAACAAAAATAAATCTGGAAAAATTAATAAAAATGAAAAAAAATTGGAAAAATTAATAAAAATGAAAAAAATTCACATTTTGTCTAAGAATGTAAGAAGTTTTATTTTATAAACAAAGAAAAATTCAGGAAATTAACATTTATATTTATACAAAAAATACAAAAATTTTCGAATAAAATAAAATTATGGAAATTAATTTTCAAAATCAAAATAATTAGATAATATTATATTTTCGAATTTTTTTATAATTTTAATTTAATTGATTTTTTCTCCTAAATTTTTTCGAAAATTTGGATATATTTTAATTTTTCCAGAATTTTTCATTTTTTAATATTTTTCCAGATTTATTTCATTATTTTTCATTTTGCAAGATTTTTATTAACTTTTTTCATTTGTATTAATTTTTAAATTTTTCTGGTATTTTTCAGATTTTTTTTTTATTTTTTAAGAATTTTTTTATTTTATTTAAAAAAATCACAATTGCCACGTGTACCCCGTAAAAAAATAAAAATAATTATACAGTCAGTGTGCCACGTCATCAGAAAAAAGGTGACTCAGCGAAAATGCACAGTCAACTGACCTAGGGGGTATTCTAAAAAAAAAAAAAAATTACAAGGACCAAATCCAATTTTTTTTTTTTTTACAGGGGGCAAAACCAAAAGTGCGCTATATTACAGGGGGTAAAGGTGTATTAACCCTTCATTTTATGTTAGGTTTTTTTATTTTATATAGTATTACTTTTTATTATCTTATCTAAATGAGAAGATTATATCATATCTCCTAAGGGTGTTCAAGAACTAATCAAGCACCGCTGAAGAATAAATTATCGAGAATATTTAAAAATTCTCCAGGAAGATTATGTCAAATAGCATATCTCCTATCTTATAAAGGTGTTTATTGGAACTAAGTTCGTCAAGAAGTCCTAAACTGAACCAGACTATGCAATTTCACTTCTATTGAATTCTTTACACAATTAAATGTCAAGGAAAAATATTAATTTTTTTTAAAACCAAAAAATAATTCAACACGTCTACCAAAATTGTTATTTTTAATTAAAAATTATTGACACATTTTATTCAAACCCGTGCAACGCACGGGTTCTAGTTAATAGTCGTAAAACTAAATATAGACAGAAGTTATGAAGAGTAATACATGAATATAGAATAATCGGATAATGAATCCTTGCCTCCTGGATGTTTATAGTAACCCCTAGCCTCTTGATAAGCGAAGAATATATTGCTTATTACATTTATTTATCTCCCATTATATGTGATCTTAGACTCCATGCAAAGCTCATATTATACTTAATTCAACATCAGTCTTTTATTGTTTTAGGAACCCTTATTTTAGTTTCTAGTGTTTATTTAAGTTTTAGAAAAATTATAGCAATCTACAGTTTTACGACTTATCAGACTTGATTTAGTGGCTATGCACTGAGGTGCGACCAAAACATCAAAATCTTGGATATGAAGATGACGGAGTCTCAAATGAGTTGATAATACACTAAAGGGATAAAAATATTCATATGTTTAATGGCTTAGGATAATGATCACCTCGTGAAAAAAGACCTAAGGCACAAAAGGATAAGGAAGGACATTGTACTATAAAGAACAACAACCCTTTATTTGCAAGTGTGTGATGTGGTGTAGAGAAAAGAGTAGAGAGTGGAGGCAGCTAACCCCAACTCTACCTCCAACAAAATGCAGCCACCATTTTAGAAATTAAAATCACTTTTCATCACTACACAACTTCATCCATTTCATCTTGATATCATTATAGATAGATCTCAAAGTTTTAGAGTCATAGTAGTAGATTGTTAAGTGGGTGTTTTAAATAACACACGTCCATCCTCATTGGATTGTAATTTCTACTTTGTAAACTCTAATCAATTTTATTGATTTATGCAATTATATTTTTATTCATTTTCGTTTCTATTTTTATGTTCAAGTTCATTATGAGCTAAACTACTTTTGTGATCAGGGAATAATGAGGTTATAATTATGTTTGCAAGTTAGATTTATTACAACTTTTATGCTTCTTTTAAACAAATTGATAAAATGCTAATCTTTAAAATAGAACTCGTACAATTTTATTTTATTGTCAAATTCCTTGAGATCGAAATAAGACAAAAATGTAACTACTTATTTAATATGAAATACATTTTTATGCTCGAGATAACTACTTTGAATGTCTATTTAGATTTCTTGTCGTAAGAAAAAACTCGACCTTTCTAAGGAAAGAAATGGTTGAGATCTAACCTTAATATTGTGGCATGGTTAACTTGGCAATCACGAACCTTGAGAGAGTAGTTAACCCCTAAGTTAGCCATGAAGGTTGTGTTGAGAAATCACCAAGGCCATGAGGTCTCCAAGAAGCGATGTGAAGTCGCAACATCTTGTTACTTGTAAAGTTACAACTTCCTGTTACTTGTGAAATTATAACTATCTATTACATGCAAACCTCTATTTTTACCAAGTTGATTCCTTAACCACTCTTTTTAACTAGAATCTCTAAATCTTTTTTACTTGCTTTATTTACTTCTACCTTTTAATTTTGTATGTTAAAACTTCAAATATTATCATTGATATTTGTTACATTGGATCTTGAATAACTAAACTTAGGATTTGGAAATAATTAGAACTTATCCACCTCATTCTCCGAGATTGATACCCTGCTTACTCTTTATACTTGTTGTGATAGTGTATACTTACACTTATTATGTCTTGAAAATAAAACACTATTTTTAAAAGCGTCAAAATTTTGGCATCGTCGAAAATTGAAAGTGGTTTATTCTAATTTATTTTCATATTTCCCAGTTTAATTTAGTTAAGATCTTTTTTGTTAATCTTTTTTTTAAAAAAGAAACTGTTTTGTTGTGTATTATGTTCATATCGTGTTTTATTATTGTTCTTAATATTACTTACTCTATAGTTCTTTTGTAAGAAAATTGTCCTCTCTTAATTATGGATCATTGGGATTTTAACTCTTTGCAAGCAGAGAATGTTCAGCCACAAAGTTTTAACAATGAGTTTTACGGGACTGAACATGTAAGAGCTTACAATGAAACAAATTTCTTGTCCATGGAAACACTATATCGGATATGGAATGGAAAATTTGATTTGTGAACCACACCCTCAATTTTAATATGAAGAATTACATGAGAGTAACTTCAGACTTTAATTTCTCTTAGCTCAAGCATGTGAGTCTATGACCATGAATATTGTAGAATTAGATTCCCTCAGTAGGTATATCTTAGAAGATATAAATCAAAAGAACTATATTGAGGAAGTAGCTCTGAAAAAAAATAGTAAAGAACTGGTAGAACTCTTAGCTCAAGATTGTAAGTCTATGGGGGTTGTACTGCATAAATAGATGCCCTCAATAGGTCAATATAGAGGATTAAAACAAAAGAACCATACTAGAGTATTGTTCGAGCAAGAAGAAATTAGTGTGGAATTGGTAGGAAGCTTATGTCTAACCTACAAGGATTTAAAGAGGATGAAGCACGAATCAAATGAGATTAGAGAGTCCTCCTAAAGAAGTATTAATGTGTACCAAGTATCAACCAAAAACATAGAGGCTGACATGCAATCTTAAATTACCTACAAATTGAAAATAGTTAGATGGAAGAAGTGGTTGAGCAAGAGATTGTGGAGTTAGAAACTATACAATGTCTTGATGAAAGAGTGGAAGAAAAAAAAAGTGTAGTTGATGATGGAATAACATTTGATGTTTTTATCTGCGTTTTTAGTTATTTTCTTTGTATTTAAAGGTAAATTGGAAGTCAATTAGAGAAGTTTTCAATGGTTTGGAGAAATTTTTGTGTTGTTTTCATTCGAGTCGTTATAATTCAGTTTCATCATTGGTCATGCAACTCCATATGTATTTTCAGTCTTTTTAGTGAGAAATCATGTAAATCGGCAAAACAAGACATCAAGTGAAGGATCAAGGATATGAAAATTGAAGTTCAATAGTTCTTAGAAGACATTTGAAGACAATGCAGAGTGAAGATAATTCATTTGAAGTTCCAAGGCATTGCAAGACGGAAAAACACTTAAAAAGAGATCGAAAACTACATAATTTGCACAGGAGGGGCTACCTTGTGCGCCCATGCGCATGAGGCAACATTGCATGGTGCCTCATGCGCCCTTGCACATCAAACCATGCGCCCCGTATATGGCTGCGGCTAATAATTATTGGTTGCTTGTTTTCCAAGGCGTTTTTGGCGGAAAAATCATATTTTCACTCTCTTAACCTCTAAGTAATGATGCATCATAAATATAGACCATAACACACTATTTTATTCATTTAGAAAGCTAGGAGTACAAGGCAAGGGTCAAGCATCATGAGTTTCAAAGCAGAGGATCTCCATCATTCTTTTGTTCTCTGTAGGGTATGTTTTTTTTTATTGTCTTGTAATGATGTATGTTTTCATGTGCAACTAAACCTCTTTGATTAGGGTTCAACGGTGAACCCCTTCTTATTTGTTGGATTCTATTAATAAAGTATTTATTCAGTTTATAATGATTAATTCATATATGTCCGTTTTTATACCATATTTTAAATGGAGCCAATAGGATTGAAAACCTGAATTCCATTGTAGCAAGACAATAGTGAATTGCTTAGTTTCTAAATTGATTGAATATAGGTATGAATTTAGGGTTTTAACTCATCTTAAGGGAACCCCACAATTGTAAATGGTTGAATTGCAGGATATTAAAATAAACTTCCACCGATACATCCCGAGGTTATGTTCTACTTTCTTAAACCCAAACATAAGTCAAGTTATACACTAATGATTACTCGATTTAATTTCCAACAAAGATCAAGGGGGATTCAAGGATTCCCTAATCGGTGTTACACTTCTGAATCATAAAAACTTAATCTCGCATTGAGCATGCCAATTAAAACCCTGTAAACAACTCCAATCTTTTCTTTTATTTGCTTTTCTAAATAATTTCCGCTAATTACCGAGTTGAACGACATTCTCCATGGAGATGATAACTTAATACTTTATTACTTGATACGATTTGGTGCACTTGTCAAATTACACCATCAAGTTTTTGGCGACACTGTCAGAGCTTGTTATTTCAACCAAGTAATCAGTAGGATTTATTTTGTGAATAATTAGGTTGTGTTAGGTAAGATTTTAATTTCTCTTCTTATTTTTAGTTTTTATCTTTTTTTTTTTTAAGGAAAATATAATATAAATTCTTATCATTTTGAATGACATCTAAAATATAATATATTTATACGCAAATTTGTTTAATTGGAAGTGAAAAGGTCCATCCAAAATCATGTATTCTCTTTATACACAACTAGCGGAAAAATGAACACTCACATTCGTATTTTCGCTCTTTTTATTGCGTTAACACTTTTAAGTTATGAGCATTATTTTTTTATTAAATTTTGATTTTGACTTAAAAGTATATCTATATAGATGTTTATGACTTTCAAATTATAATAAATCCAAGAAATCATGTTTATTTTTTTCAATGACACCAAAAATATAGTAAATGAAATATAAATTTTTTATCTTTTTAATAACACCAATAATATAATGTTATTCTACCTCAAAAAAATAATATAATATTATTATAAGAAAATTTGTTTAAAATTAAAAGTATAATTAGAATAATAAAAAAATCAGTCAAAAGTCCCCCTATTCTCTTTATATACAAGTTTGGTAATTAGAAATAAAGTATTTTTCTAATAATAAAGTATTTTCTATTTTAAAAAAAAGAAATAAAGTATTTTTTTTAAGAATTAGGAATAAAATCTTATAAGCAAAGTAATTATAACAAAAGTTTTTTTTAAGGAATTATAACAAAAGTTTTATTAACAATTAGAGTAACAAAATTCTAATAAAAGAACAATATAATAATGGTAATAAAAATCTTAAAAAGGAAATAATCATAGCTTACCATAAAAAAATAATAATAATAGTAATAAAAATCTTTTAGTCAAAAAAATAGTAATCAAAATCTTTTAAAAATAATAATCCCAATTTTTCATAAAAAAACAATATAACAGTCGTAATACAAATCTTGTAAAGAAAAAAAATCATATCAAAATTTATATTTTTTCTAATTATATAGTATAAAGTTTTGTAAAATAATAATAATATAATAATGATAGTTTTAATAAATAAAAATTAGTGGATCCCTTCCCCTTCACCCTTTATTCATACCAGAAGGAACAACAAGAGAGACATCATCGTCTTCTTCCTTAACAGTCAAACTTCTTCACATACTTTCAAACACTCAATTTTTCCCAATTTTTCTTTCTCTCTCTTCAACCCTAATTCTCAAAGTTTCGATTTTTATCTTCTTCTCAGGTATGTTTTCAACTTTTGTTTTCATTTTCTTCAACCCTTTTGCTTATTATTTTCAAAAACCTTTTCAATTTTTGATTTTGGGTGTTTTGAATCTGAAACCCTAGTTTCGAAAAGAGTAATTTTTTATGATTTCTTCAATTGGGTTTTGAAATTGGGGGGAAAGTAAGAAGGAATTTGATTTGAAAGTTTGTTTTTTGTTTTCCTAATTGTAAAACCCTAGTTTTGGATCTTGCTTTGGAGTTTCAATTCTGGTGCTTTTTCTTGCATTAGGTTTGGTTTTTCGGTTTTTGTAATTGTGTAGCTTGGATTTGATGTTGAACTGTGATTTTATTGATGATTAAGCTGGTGGGTTGTGTCCAAGTTTGTTTCTTGCATTTGAGGATGTTTTGATTGTTGCTTAGTTAGTTCAGAGGGTAATTTGAGCTGCTAGGTGATTTGAGTTGGGAGAGAATTTTTTTGCAATTAAAAGGGTATTTAATTGTTCATTATGATTAAGTTTTAACTTTGGATCAGGAGGGATTTGATTGAATTTTGCAACTTTGCTGCGATTATTAGCTTTCTGTTGTTATTTATTACTTCGATATATTTATTTGGAGTTTACAATTTGTGATTTGGCGAAATGACCTGTGGCAAGTTTATACTCTTCTGGTTAGATTCTTAGAATAGTTGGCACTTCATTTAGATATGTTTTCCATTTTGATTGGAATTCATTTGTGATTTGATTGAATTTTGCAATTTTGCTGGGATTTTAGCTCTCTGTTGTTATTTATTACTTCATATATTTATTGGGAGTTTACGATACTTGATTTGGCGAAATGACTTGTGGCTAGTTGATACTTTTCTGGTTAGATTGTTAGCATAGTTGGCACTTCATTTAGGTGTGTTTTCCATTTCATCTGTAAACAACTTTTAATGAAAACTTTCCTGGTGTTTCTGAGTTCAGAGAGAAACATGTTGCAATTAAAAGGGTCTTAAATTGTTCATTATTATTGATTTCTCAGCTGTGACTTTTTGAATTAGTTATGGATCAGGAGTGATTTGATTGAATTTTGCAACTTGCTGTTGTAATTTATTACTACTTGATAGATTTTTTGGGATTTTACAATTATTGATTTGGCGAAATGACTGGTGGCGATTTTATACTCTTCTGGTTAGATTAGTTGGCAATTCATTTAGATACATTTTCTATTTTAATTGGAATTCATCTGTAAAAAACATTTAATGAAAAATTTCTGGGACCTTCACCTCAATTTTTAAAATCTCATTTGCGAATTAATGACACTGTTGCTGTCATCTTATCGGGTCAGCCTGGCAGGGAAGATGTCTTTGAGGGGTTTACGTTTAATACTTTTAATTTTCTTGGTTTTGTTTGCATTTTACAGATTTACAGAAGTACCACATATAGATTTATGATATTTAGGTCAGTGTTGACACATTTGTGCCATGGTATTGTCATGGTGGATTCTGATCCAAGCTCCATAGGCCGCAAAACCATTTAAATATCTGCATAGGCTACAATGCCATCTTTATATTGCAGATTTTTGGCTGCCCATTATCTAATCTGCCATTCGCATACACTGATTTCGGTATGAAGGTCAACTTCATCTTAATGGAATGTAGGTTTAACAAGTAAGATACAATAGAGGTGAAAATAGGGAAACATCTGATGCAATAAGTATCACATTGAAATAGGTTTGTTCCAACTATAAGTATGAAGCTTGCAGTACTACTTGTCATATGAAATAAAATAGGATATTTATTATGGAAAAAGATTGGATAGCCCTCTTTATAAAATATACGCTAGAGTACAGTCTTTGGTGGTTTGGACATATGTGCAAAAAATCCATAAAAGCACCGCTAGGGTTGAGTTGGCTATGAGAATCATAAAGTTTGGGATTTTATATATGCTTTATGTCTTGCATTTTACTAGCCGACTGCAGACTAGAGTTGATATTATGTTTAGTTTGGGTAACTAATAGTTTTCCATTGTTACCCCTTTGTATGCTTGTAAGTCAGAATAGTAAAATTCTGCCTTCAATGTTCAGTGCCCATGTTCTACACATGGGTCTAAATTAGATATACATTATTTTTGGTACATTAGGGTTTCAATGCCTATCTTTTGATGGCTAGGGGAAGAAGTCCAATAACTCTTAGTCATATATGCTATTGTTTTTTAAGTTGTTCACTTTTTTTAATATGCTTTTTTGTTTTTGTAGCTGACATCTGTTTGACTTTGAAATAACTTGGTGACACTTTTGATCATGCAGTTTATCTATTACAGCTAGTTTTAGTGGTATGATGCTGAGGGAAGTATGCCGGTTATAGTTGGAGGAAATGCAAAGGTATCATGCTGGCGGCTGCACTAGTGCAGTTAATAACAGTACCATAGGCGGACCATCTTCCAGGGATACTGGAAGATCTGATTCTTCTTTTCCGGCTCACTTCCCTGTAAATTCAAGGTTAGAGAGCCTTCCCTCTGGCACCATCCCTTATTGCCAATTTATTCATCTCAATATTAATGACTCTAGCATATGTGATGTATTACGAATTCCAAAAAAATATGCTTGTGGTGCATAATTGTTTTTGCTCTAGTGTATTTTTTCTTTGTTAGATAATAGTTTTTAAGTAATACTTTTTTCCTATTTGATTAACATCATTTTGAAAATTGTGAACTATTAGCTTTTTATATTGTGCATAACTCGTCCTTACAAAATCAACTTGTAAGATGAGGGGTGCCGCTTTTAATAAATTTATTTCAGGCCTTATCTTTATTCTATGTGGGATATGAGTTTTTTACACTACAACCCCTCATGTCCAACACTATTGGGCATGATGCGTAGATATAATTAAATGGTAGGTGGTCCAAATTGATAGGCTCTAATAGCATATTAGATTTTTATATCATTTTGAAAATTGTGAACCTACTTCAGAGTAGGGTTCATCTATTTCTTGATCAATCATATTGTTTAGCTTGATTTTCAATTTATGAATTGTTGTGATATGTCAAGTGTGACTGTTAGTTAAAGTCCCACATTGGATGGAAGAGTTGAGGTTGAGCACCATATAAGTGAGAGGACCCATGAATTCAATGCCTTAAGGTTTTGGGTGAATATGTGGTGTCCAATCTCACTTGTGTGGTTGCTCTTAGCCCAATGTGACGATTCAACCCAGTGAGGCTCCCCCTCATGGCCCAACATGAATTAATTGCTTGGGAAATTCATGAGTATCCTCTGCTTATAATTAACCATGTTTTACTTTTCCTTCTTTTCCATTTATCTGTCTACTTTTGATGCTGTACTTGGGTGGTATAATGGACCAGCAATATGAAGTTCTCATATCCATCCTTACAGCTAACAATGACAGATAGTATTACTTCTAACACAATTAGTAAATGCAGGGTTTAAAATTTTATACCACTTTGATTATGTTCTTTCTTTATAATAATGATGGTTGGGTTTGCATCCTATTTTGTGTCGTATTGGTTTGCTTCCTAATTTGATCTTCTAAAGTATGACAGTCATATTAGTTGAATACTTGTTTTATTTATTTATGACTTGAATCTTGAATTATTTTGAAGTTCATATATGATATATCAGCTTATGTTTTATACTTATGTTACTCGTTTTCAATTAAAAATGTTATATTTTTATTATTGATCATGTCTTACGATTCATAGGAAGATTGAATTCACAATTTGAAAATAGGTCTTCCATTCATAAATCGAATCCCGATTTGATAACCATGGGCTCAAGAAGTAAACAAAATATTAAAGGACAACCAAAGCGTTTTCCTATTATGCGGTAAATTTCAATGCTAGTTTTTTTTTCTTCCTTAATTGTAATTATGTTTTAATTCTTAAAATTTAGCAAGTATTTATTGTATGATCTACTATCCTATATATAATTTTGATAAATGAAGAAATTTATTGTGACAAAAAAAATCACATTGTTGATCCATGCCATAAAAATTCAACAAGGACTTGTGTTAAATATGTATTTTAAAATTCTCAGTCCAAATCCAGCTACTGTAACAGGAGTTTGTTGTGTACTTGCATTTGAAATGTTGTTAAAGTATCATTTTCACAGTCTGTACTTTGTTTGGTCCTCCCTTTTTATAAGCACCTGTCATATATTTCACATATATTAAGAAATTTTTCTGTGCAATTAAAGTGTACTTGTGTATAACTATTACCAAAGTACCCTTTGTGTATATATGTATTCAACATTGACGTTTCATATTCCAAAACAAATTAGTAGTATTAATTAGGGTTATATTTGGAAAAAATAATAAATGCATTTAGTAATTTGAGAGAGGGCATACATTTAGGGAATTTTTTTTTCTTCTTAAAGGGTGCTTATAATTAGCTAGGGAGGGAGTAGTTAGTAATGAAGTGATATATATATATTTTCTTATTGCGCTAAATCAAAAATCTGATGCTGTTATTCGTTTTCAACCCAATGGTTTTGTTTTTGCAGGCGACAGCCACAGTTGAACATAAACCCATACAAGTTGAAGTGTGATAAAGAACCTTTGAACTCTAGGTACTTTTTGTTCATAATTACAGAATTTTGCCTTATTGCTTGCTTTCATTAGAAATGTCGTACTGTATTTTTTTTTTTTGGGGGGGAGGGGTGTCAAAATTTTCATATCATTGTCACATTAAAAAATCACCGTTACTTGAGTAGACAAGCACATAGGGAACTCTGAACTCTCCCTAAAAGCTAGCTATCAGCAGAAGAATCCGGCCACTTAAATATTCTATGAGTATTCCATGCTACATGTGGGACTTGGACACCCCATTACATTCAAGTTCCTATCATAACCCTTTTGGTGAATCGGTTGCTTTGTCTCTTCTGTATATTCCCCAGTTTGTACTCTCGTGGGTGTTATTACCTTGTATATTTAACTATTAAATGCTATTATTTTAATCTTAGGCTTGGGGCTCCAGATTTTCTTCCCCAAACACCAAACTGCCCTGAGGAGACTCTGACCAAAGAGTATTTGCAATCTGGATATAGAGATACAGTTGAGGGACTTGAGGTATGTCATTAAATTTACTCACGTTTATTCCAAATCAGATGTTGTGAAGTAGCTACGGAGTGATATACTTATTTATTTATTCTTTTATTAAGGTTTGAATATTTCATGATGATACCTCACATGGTGTAACTTTTTTTGGTATCTCTCTTTTTTGGTATCTTCTTTCTTTTTCTTTTTATTAAATTCTTCATTCATTTGAAAAGAAGTAGGTCGGTACATACCTAGCACTTTCATTCTCCTTATTTATCTTATACTTCTTTTGCAATTTTTTTCATCATGCTGCTGCATGATCTCAATTTTGGTACATAATCTTTGAATTTTGCTTTTACACCAAGATCCCAGTTGTATGGAATAACTATAAATCTGCATTTATAAAACTAATTCGTATTTTTGTCAGCACTGGTTGTTATAGTTTTTTGCTTTTAATAATTATTATTACACTCTAAGGTGTATTGTGATTGCAAATGTTGTCGTTGGTAATTCTTATTCTGGCATTGAAATAAATTTATACGTTCGTGAAAAATAAAGTACGGCCAACTGTCCATCCTTATCTTCTTACACTGCCTTGCTTACTTTATCACTCAGGAAGCTAGAGAAATTTCACTGACTCAGGTTCCACATTTTAACAAGCCAATTGTGCATAATTGCAGAGAGGTAACTCCCTTGTCTCATGTCTTTCTTAGATGTTTGAGTTCACTAATTTTTATTTTTATTTCTTCAATCATACTCTAGATTTGCTGCCCATTATCTATTTTTATATTGTTTTCATCGAAAGACTACGTGCACATGGGTTAACTTGTTAGTTCTTCGTTCCAGGCTATTAAAAAACGTCTAAGGGCAATCAATGAATCTCGTGCTCAGAAGCGGAAGGTGATGATCTTCATTATGTCTCATCTATTTATGTTTGCAAAATATTCTGCTTCTATAATATATCTATATTTGTGTGTTCTCGTCCGACCTATTTTGATTTAGTGCAGTGTCTACATGTATCAGTTTGTTATAAAGATATTTGATCTAAATGATTTGCTTTGACAGGCTGGTCAAGTATATGGTGTGCCTCTTTCGGGATTGCAACTTGCCAAGCCTGGTATTTTCCCTGAACTAAGGCCGTGTGGTGAGGACTTCCGGAAGAAATGGATTGAGGTATACTTGTGCTTTATTCCTTCTGCTTTCTTCATTGTGTGACTTTCATGTGTGCAATAACTGTGCCCCCTCATGTTTATGTGCTGAATAGGTTACAAGCTTTAGCTTTCATGAATTTAGGATAACTGCTATATTAAGGGCTGCTTACTTTGTGAAAATATTTTATTTTCTAAAATGTGTTGATTTTAACTTGCTAATAAGATGATATATTTTTTTTAAATGAGTCATTGTGTTGGGTAGAAGATTATACTAGCTTGTGATGATGCATTTCCGGAAATAATGAAAATAGTTCTTTTGGCATTTTCGTTATTTCTGAAAATGCAGACAATTATTCTCTTCCAAGAGTCTATTTTTTCCTTATTAACAAATAGAAAATCTTTTTACAAATGGGGCCCTTAGTTACTTAAACCAATTCCTTGGGTTTTTTTTTGTCAAGTTTGATGTAGTTGTGCATGTGAGTTCCTTGAATGTTTTTTTTTTATTTATTTTTTTATATATATATATTTTTTAATGTTACTTGATTATTCTTAATGTCTAGGGATATTACGGATGCTTGTAACAGTAAGTTAACCCAGTTAAAATTGTATTATAGGGCCTATCTCAACCACACAAGCGGTTATGCACTTTGGCTGACCATGTTCCTCATGGTTATAAAAGGTCATCACTTTTGGAGGTTCTTATCAGAAATAATGTTCCATTGCTAAGGGCCACTTGGTTTGTAAAGGTTACTTACCTGAATCAGGTAGGGATGCTTCAATGTTGGCTTATACCAAATATGCTGAGTTACATTATAGTCAATATCTGAAGTTAAATTATGGTTCAACTTTTCAGGTTAGACCAGGTTCGGTTGGCATTTCTTCTGGGAGTGCTGACAAAATTCAGCCGTCTCGTACAGAGATTTGGACCAAAGATGTTATCCATTACTTGCAAACTCTGCTCGATGAATTTTTCTCAAGAAATAATTCTCATTCTACTCTTCAGAATCGAGAGCGGTCACCACAAATGCCTTATGCTGGAACACTGTTGCACAAAAGCGATCCATTATCATCCTTTTCTGCTGGTGAAGAACCATCTTCACATTTTAGATGGTGGTATATTGTTCGACTTTTGCAATGGCATCATGCTGAAGGGCTGATTCTTCCTTCTCTTGTTATTGATTGGGTTTTGAATCAACTACAGGTATTTACCTTTTATACGTCAATTTGTATTGAACTGGTTTTATGTGCTCATGAAATTAAAAGCATGATGCATATATCTTTTTCCCATTTCGACCTTTAGGTTATGATTCCATACATTTCTGTTTCTTTCAGGAAAAAGATCTGCTTGAGGTTTGGGAGCTGTTATTGCCTATTATATACGGCTTCTTGGAAATTATTGTTCTGTCACAAACCTATGTACGTGCACTTGCTGGATTAACTCTTCGGGTCATTCATGATCCTGCTCCAGGTGGATCAGATCTAGTAGATAATTCCAGAAGGGCATATACAACATATGCTCTGATCGAGATGCTCCAATATTTAATACTTGCAGTGCCAGATACTTTTGTAGCTTTGGATTGCTTTCCTTTACCATCCTCTGTAGTCTCACATACAATGAACGATGGTAATTTTGTATTAAAATCATCTGAAGCTGCAGGGAAGATAAAAAATAGTTCAGATTATTTTGGTCGCATTGTTTTATGTATTCAGAAACGTGCAGAAGATCTTGCCATGGCTGCAAGCCCTGGCAATCCAAGTCATTGTCTTGCTAAGGTCGCGAAAGCCTTGGATAACTCTCTTGTGCTTGGTGATTTACGTGAAGCTTACAAGTTTCTTTTTGAGGATTTTTGTGATGGAACTGTGTCTGAAAGTTGGATTGTGAAAGTAAGCCCTTGTTTAAGGTTATCTCTGAAATGGTTTGGGACTGTAAAGATATCTCTTATACATTCAGTGTTTTTCCTCTGCGAGTGGGCAACATGTGATTTTCGAGATTTTTGTACTACCCCTCCTTGTGACATAAAGTTTACAGGCAGGAAAGATCTTTCCCAAGTGCATATAGCAGTTAGACTTTTGAAGATGAAATTGAGGGATGTGAAATCTTCACTAAGACGAGCAAAACGAAGCATTCACAGAGCTAGTTATGCTCCAAAGCATGAAAGTCAGAGGCATAATCAGAATAACATTACTTCTGGTTCTTCAGTTATATCTGAAAGCCCAGGTCCTCTCCATGATATTATAGTTTGTTGGATTGATCAGCATGTGGTGCATAAAGGGGAAGGTCTGAAGCGCCTACATTTATTTATAGTTGAACTGATACGTGCAGGCATCTTTTACCCCTTGGCATATGTACGCCAGTTGATAGTGAGTGGGATCATGGATATGGATGTCAATGTGGTTGATGTGGAACGGAGAAAGAGACACTCACACATCTTAAAGCAGCTTCCTGGGCATTTTATGCGTGATGTTTTGGCAGAATCTGGGATCGCTGAAGGGCCGCAGCTCATTGAAGCCTTGCAAACTTACTTGACTGAACGCCGCCTCATACTTCGTAATTCTCCTAGTGAGCCCCGTGACGATGCCAATGCCAAGATACCTGCTTTGAAGCGAAAACGATATCCAGCTTCTTCAAAGGATGATACTTCTACAGTGCCAACTGATCAGTGGAAAACTGTTCAATCCACTGTATCATCTAAAAGTGCAAAGAATGGTGCTAGCATGGAAGAACTTAAAGAAACCATCTCAGTACTGTTGCAACTGCCTAACAGTTTATCTAATTTAAACTCTACAGGATGTGATGAATCTGAAAGCAGTGTTAGAAAACCTACCTGGCCTCATTATGGCAAGATTGAACCAGTGGAGGGCACACCTGGTTGTGAAGAATGTAGAAGAGCAAAGAGACAAAAGTTAAGTGAGGAAAGAAGCTCATCTGTTCCAGCTGATGATGATACATGGTGGGTGAAGAAGGGGTTGAAATCCACCGAACCTCTCAAAGTTGACCAGCCTCAAAAGACAACCAAGCAGGTTACTAAGAGTCGTCAAAAGAATGTGCGTAAAATGAGTCTTGCTCAACTGGCAGCTTCTAGAATTGAGGGAAGCCAAGGGGCATCAACTAGTCACATGTGTGAGAATAAGGTAAGTTGCCCTCACCATAAAACTCCTGTAGATGGAGATGCTCTGAGGTCTGTGGATAGCATGCGAACATGTAACTCTAGGGATATTGTTTTCATTGGAAAAGCACTCAAGAACCTTCGTTTTGTTGAGAAAAGGGCTGTGGCAGCTTGGTTGATGACCGTTGTTAAGCAGGTGATTGAAGAGACTGAAAAAAATATTGGTAAAGTTGGACAATTTGGCAGGGCTTATTCTATGGTGGATGATAGAAACTCAATACGGTGGAAACTTGGCGAAGATGAACTTTCTGCGATACTTTATTTGATCGACATCTCTGATGATTTGGTATCAGCTGTCAAGTTTCTCCTTTGGTTGATGCCAAAGGTTCTCAGTAGCCCTAATTCTACAATTCATAGTGGGAGGAATGTTCTGATGCTACCAAGAAATGTGGAAAACCAAGTCTGTGATGTGGGAGAGGCTTTTCTTCTATCATCACTGAGAAGGTTTGCTCTTCTTTATCCAACCTTCGTTCTAATTCATGCGGTCTCTGCTGCTTTTTTAATAGCTTAGCCTTTTAAATTATAAATGTTTTTTTTTTTTTTTTTTTTATTTACTTTGTA
>Ga0228710_1001549_pt1 | contig 34728 bp, 28 predicted proteins | sample MedpolnodulmetaG_FD_177995 | JGI IMG/M metagenome (GOLD analysis project Ga0228710, IMG submission 177995) | Root nodule microbial communities from Medicago polymorpha collected in Santa Monica, California, United States - pink nodules | ecosystem: Host-associated > Plants > Roots > Nodule... | reverse complement strand
ATTTATAAATATTTTTTTATTTTTTTTTTTTTTTTTTTTTTTTTTTTTTTTTTATCTCTATTTGATGATTGAGTTTATTTTAACTTGTTAAGTTGATCACGTCTTTCAATTGATCCACCTCATTTTTTTTAGGGGATCCACCTTGTTTAATCTTAAAGTTCAAAACTTTTCACATCTTCATTGTGAGTCGGCCATCGAATTTTTTTTACTTTTGATTCAAGCATATCAAGACTTGTTCTCAAAATCCAATATTATAACCTCTTTTCACTGTATTACCTGATTGTATTCAAGATGTTCTTATTAATGAAATGAGATAGTTATTTTCCGTCAAAAAAAAAAACCCTTTTTTCCACAATTGAAAGATATTTACAAAAGCTCTTATAAGTTGACTGTGTTTATATATTTTGCAGACTAACCAACTGCTGAAGACTCACACATTGGTACTCCTTGACTTGATAAAAATTGAATTCCAATGGCACCTAGGAAAAGGCATTTGCAACAATTGAATCCATTTGATGATGCTTATCGTAAGTTTTCTATCTTCGTTGCCCTAGCTAGTCTATTATGCATGAGGAAGAAATCAAAATAATAACACATGAAAAACTACAAGCATTGATTATGTGATATATTGAATAGATTGTCTCTCATTACCATGATCAATGTATTAATAAATATGATATAGAGACTTTGGATCTTCTCTAGCTAGCTGCAAATAGTTGAGTTATAAAAGAGCATTTGATTGTACCATAAATTTGACTATGGAGGATCTATTTGTATTTGTACACACAACTTCTTCGATTTTCTGCCTCTAATACTTCTTTCTAAACAGCATTTGAAGCAATAAGGAATGACTCATGGCAACCTGTAGAGCTTATAAAAATTGAGTTCGGAAAAACAACCTTACATTTCATGGATACTCAACAAATGCAAACCCCTTTGTCATCTGATATTCGCATAAGATCAAGAAAAGCTACTTCATTTGATTGCTCTAGCTTTTTACGACGTGGAATGGACATATCTATGCTCCAAATTTCAGATCAATTTAGACCTATTCCAGTAAGTTTAATCTTTTAAATTATATATAATTTTTATTAAACTTCATTTCTTAGTCTTATTCTTCTGTAAGCATTTATTTGTTTGATCTTAATTTAATTTATAAGTTGGTCTCTTAAATTAGTTTTAGGTTTCGTTTTGGGATCAAATGTTAGACAATTTGATTTCTTAAAGTTTTTTATTCATTTCATTTCGGTCACTTAACTTATAAATAGTAGACACTTTCTTTTAAGTTATAAAAGTTAGACACTTTAGTCTTTCATATTAGGGATCAAAATATTGTAATATTCGTAACTTATAGACCTAAGTGTTAAACGTATTTTTTTAACAAGCCAAAATAAAATCATATAACCACAACAATAGTAGTTCCAAAACATAAGGTGTGCCTAAGAGACCACCACAAATATACAAGATGAGTCAGTATCAAAAAAATGAAAAGCATAAGTAGTTAGCCAATGCCCAGACAAGCTAAAGGGCTTGACCACCACCTCTGAGTGCCAAAAACAAACATGGCTTTTTTAGCTTTTCAGCCAACCTAAAGACAACAATTTAACCTTGTCTAGCAACCGGGAATTGTTGTGACAACATTAATAAACAGACGGTTGTTTCGTTCGTTCCACACAACCCAGGTACAAAGAAGCCATATTAGTTGCAAAAACAAACGCTTAGCTTTACCACCACATGTCATATGAGTAAACTGCACCAAATGATCATAAATATTATGAGAATATCCACCCCCACAAATCCAATCCACTCGCGCACCTACTGCCATAGCGAAGCAAAAGTAGGACATGATAAAAAAAGATGTTGAGTCGTTTCAATATGACCACAACGTGAGACACAAGAAGTCGCATATGTAGGAATAACCCCTCGAACTGCCAGATTTGCTTTCGCAGGTAATCGATCATGAAGGAGCCGCCAAGCAAAAACAGAGACCTTCAGAGGAACCTGGTTATGCCATATTAAATCCATTGCCGAATCCACAAGGGGAGTACCATGTGATGTTAGTAACTCATAAGCACCTTGAACTGAATAACCCTCAGAAGGGTCTGGAAGCCACACATATGTATCTGAAACATTTGGAAACAAAGGAACATCAAGCAGTAAAGCCCTACACTCCTGTAACGACTCCTCCTCCCATGCCCACAACCTACAGCGCTATCTCCACCCGTCCCCTCCCGGCTCCATACCAAGAGAGAACAAATTAGCCACAGTAATGGTTTTGTTCTCCGCTAAGTCAAACAACCGACGAAACCGCACTGAAAGGGACATCCCCAATCCACCTATCATACCAAAACAACATATCATCCCCATCACCCACCTTCCTCGATACACTCTCACCAAACCACCCCCACCAACACCGCCATCCCCATCACGAATCCTCCCTACCTCCCACCACCAAGAAGAACCACTCCGGTCCCCAACCTCCGACATCCCACCCCTAACTGTTAAACGTTGATAACTTAATTGACCTAGTATGCATTTATGTCTTGATCTTTAATTTCTTCATATTTATTTATCTTTATGTACATTGTGTAGACGTCAATCGATGCAAGAATAAATTCAATCCAGAGACAACCTCATGAGTCTGATCAATGCTCATGTCAGTTTTATGTAAATTTCTATGAAGATCAAGGTTCCCTTGGTAGAAATATAAAAACACTCAAAAAAGAGGTTTATGCAACTGGAATAGATCGAATTTTCATCCTCCAAAGGCTTCAACGTAATACTTGTGAAGGCTTAATAAAAAATAGTGATAGTTCTGAAGTGGTTAAGCCTTATAGGTGGGATTCATCTGAAGATTGCTCTTCACTATCAGAGTCTAGACTAATCTTGGGGAGATTTTTATCTGATCTTTCATGGTTCGTTACAACATCCTTTTTAAAGAAGGTTTCATTCGGTATCAGATCTGTTCAAAATAAGATTGTGTATCATGTTATGGAAAACAATACTGATATTATCGATCCTTCTCTTATAGATGTTGTGAACTTCAAATCGGAAAAGGGATCAATAGTACCTGTGGTTTCTCTATTCGATATGTTTTGTGATTATGATGGAGAAGAAGATGAAGCGCCGCCAATGCCATCAAATCAAATTGAAGGCCTAAGACGTTCAAAACGTAGGAATGTCCAACCCAAACGTTACATAGGTTCTTCTGTTGAGAAGTTGGAAGTTGGTACTTTTCGAACAAGGCCATACAAGAGAGGAGCTTATGTGATAGAAGAGTATGATGGTAAGAGTGGTGAAAAGGTAGGTGATGCTGCTGGCGAAATTCCTTCAAAATATCTTTCAAAGAAGAATGGTGTTGCTGCTGGTGTGTTGACTTTGGAACCATGCAATATGACTACAATATCAAGTGATGTAGAAGTTGATGATAATGTTACTTTGGGACATTATTATAGTTTCTGCAAAGAGAAGCCTGCAAGGAGGCGAATTCATGGTTCGGATGATATGGATTTTGAAACCAAATGGGAAGGAATTCGTTTCAAAAAAGGAGCTCAAACAAAAAGATATCATTCAATTTGTTTGACAAACAGAAGTCATGTTCAAGAAGAAGGTGGCAGAACGTTAAATGCTGATGCACACAAGGAAGTAATTGACACTTACATGAAGAATTTGGATAGTCTTCCGGCTGAAGAAGAACCAACTATTAACGAAGAAACAAACAAGTTGGAGCAAAAGGAGGAAGAAAAAGTGTCGAAAAGCGATGATGAGGAAGAAAATCCTGATGACTTGTCTGCCATTTGGGAAGAAATGGATACTGCTATGGCAGCAAGTTGTCTTCTTGATGGAACTGAGGTTTGTGACTATTGCTTTTACCTATATTTATAATATTTATTTTGGTGTTTAGTTTTAATTCGCTATCTGTGTAAAAAGTTTTATACTGCCAACAAATTACAACCTATCGTATTTTTGGCGATCTGACAATATATATGAATTAAATTATGTGATTTTGGTTTTATCTTCTTTTCTAAGGCTAAAGGCTGACTCAGTTCAACTATTATATACCGTTGCAGGGTTCAAATGAAGAGGTTTTAGCAGACACTGAGGAAATTTGTGAACATGACTATGTGTTAAATGAAGAAATCGGAATATTCTGTCGTAACTGCGGCTCTGTGAAAACTGAGATACGAGACATTACCGAACTCGTTGTAAGTCAACTAAAAAACCTTAACAAGAATATACATTTAAATTTAGTTCCTTATTTGGTTATATCTGTTGTCTACTGCAATTTTTAAATAGAGGTTACAACATCGTTGGAATTTAACAAATCACTATTGTTCGGTGATAAGTTATTTCGTACAAAATGTTACTCAATAGGAACCTAACTGATAAATTGTTTTAAATACAATGATAGGTGGAAAGACAAAAATGGCACAAAGAGGAGAAACTATACAGTGGAGAAGATAATGATGAACAAAAATCAGAGGCAAAAGTTGATGAAGATGATAATAATGATATGTTCTCAACTCATGCTACTGATCCTGATGAACCAATATCGGCAGAAAAAGACAATGTTTGGGAATTGATTCCAGAACTCAAAGAAAAGATGCATGCGCACCAGAAAAAAGCTTTTCAATTTCTTTGGCAAAACATTGCTGGCTCCATGGAACCATCCCTCATGCAAGAAAGGTCCGAAACAAGTGGTGGATGTGTCATATCACATGCTCCTGGAGCTGGAAAAACCTTTCTTGTCATTTCTTTTCTTGTAAGTTACTTGAAGCTCTTTCCAGGGAAAAGACCATTAGTCCTTGCACCAAAATCCACACTCTACCCATGGTGCAAAGAGTTCAAAAAATGGAAGGTTCCTGTACCCGTGTATCTTATCCATGGCCGTCAAAACCAGAGGGATTCAATGACTCCAAAACCTAAGGTTCTTCCTGGAGTTCCAAGACCTTCTGGTGATGTAAAACATGTTTTGGATTGTCTTGGGAAAATACAAAAGTGGCATTCACACCCAAGTGTTCTTGTCATGGGCTATACTTCGTTTTTAGCATTAATGAGACAAGATACAAAATTCGCACACAGAAAGTTTATGGCTAAAACTTTGAAAGAAAGCCCTGGAATCTTGATACTTGATGAAGGTCACAATCCTAGAAGCACAAAATCAAGGTTGAGGAAATGCTTAATGGAACTTCCAACAGAATTGAGGATATTACTTTCTGGCACTTTGTTTCAGAACAATTTCTGTGAGTATTTCAATACACTGTGTTTAGCAAGACCAAAATTTGTTCACGAAGTGCTACGAGAGTTAGATTCTAAATACTTGAGGAGAGGTAACAAAGAGAAGAAAGCGCAGCATTTGCTTGAGGCGCGGGCGAGGAAATTCTTCTTGAACAACATTGCTACGAAAATCAACTCAGATAATGATGAGCAAAAAATGCAGGGTCTACATGTGCTGCGAAAGATCACGAGCAGTTTCATCGACGTTTATGAAAGTGGAAATTCCTCTGATACACTTCCTGGTTTACAAATATATACACTGCTCATGAATACGTCCGATGAACAGCATGCGATTTTACAGAAACTGCAGAAGAAAATGGCGGAGTGTACCAGTTACCCTCTTGAGGTAGAGCTTTTGATAACACTTGGATCGATACATCCATGGTTGATCAAAACAGCAACAGCATGTGCAGAGAAGTTTTTTGCCGAAGATGAATTGAAGAGGCTAGACGGAATCAAATTTGATTTAAGAAAAGGTTCGAAAATAAGATTTGTTCTGAGCCTAATCTCACGTGTAGTGAAAAATGAAAAGGTTCTTATCTTCTGTCACCACCTTGCACCTGTGAGATTTTTAATAGAGTTATTTGAGAAGTACTTTCAATGGAAAAATGGAAAAGAGGTTCTGCTACTTACTGGTGATCTAGATTTGTTTGAAAGAGGAAAAGTGGTTGATAAGTTTGAAGATCCTCGCAGCGGTTCAAAGATACTTCTGGCTTCAATCAATGCTTGTGCTGAAGGTATCAGTTTAACAGCAGCTTCTAGAGTGATTTTTTTGGATTCTGAATGGAATCCTTCAAAAACAAAGCAAGCTATTGCACGCGCTTTTCGTCCTGGTCAGCAAAAAATGGTTTATGTGTATCAGTTATTGACTACCGGGTCGATGGAGGAAGATAAGTATCGAAGAACTACTTGGAAAGAGTGGGTTTCTTGCATGATTTTTAGTGAGGAGTTTGTGGAAGATCCTTCTAAATGGCAAGCAGAAAAGATTGAAGATGAAATACTTAGGCAGATGGTTGAAGAGGATAAGTCTAAAGCTATTCATATGATTATGAAGAATGAAAAGGATTCTGTAACGAATATGCCGCGTCATACAGAAGGACAGCAAGGCCTTCTAGAAGGATCAGATTTGGTTACGCAAGAGCCACAATCTGTTAGGCACTAGCCGCAAAACCAAGAAGGGAGCCGCAATCAGTAAGTTATTTTAATAGATCAGTTATGATTGTAGTTCTGCTTGATTTTCTTGTTATGCTACTCTATCTGCTGGTAATATATTGTTTGGTACGTGGAGCATAAATCGGTGAAGGATACATTTTCATCATGCTTTCTTGAATGGAATTCTTGACTGTGTCTTAATATTTTAGTTCATTTACACATACATGATTTCAAATATTGTTGCGTCACAATTTGATTGTTTATAGAATTGGTTTTAGCACATATGTTTGATTCACATTCTTCTTCTGATTTCTCGTATACTTGAATATTCTTTCAGCTCTTGGGAAGCACATAATCAGCTGGTCTTTTGATGAAATCTTCTTATACACCAGCAGTGCACATAAACAAGAACTATATCATGGAACTGCTTGCAGCCAATTATCTTGATTGTCATGACATTGATTCCATCTGTGTAGCGGAAGCAATGGTTCTTTGTAACTATATAGAAGAGATTGTGGTGTCAACAATTCGTATTGGATCGTTTAATGAAATGTCTTACCTTCAAATTTATCTTGAAACTTGTTTGAATGACTATAGACTAATGGTGAAGGAAATGGATCCTTTAAAATATTAAACTGCGATGAATACTTGAATGAAACTTATATTATCATATAATCGTAGCGATATAATCAAATGGTATTATTGACTCATGATAATAAATTGAGGCAGATAATCTTTCTACCATATGGATCCTTTTGGTTGTGATCAAACCATTTTTAGGGGAGAAGTCTTGAAATACAATAATTCTCAAGGAATGAAGAAAACCTAAGATAACACATTCTAATGTGATTAAATCTGTCAAAACAATATTTGAGATTAAGGAAAAAAAACTTTATGATATTAAAGTTGTCAGAATGAGTGTTTCTACTAAAGAATATATATTGTCAATGGTATTAAATTGTACATGTGGGAAGTTTTGTATAAAGTTTATTAAACCTAAATACTTGATTCTTAATTAGCTTTTGAGAATCATTGCCAACGTAATGATATAATATGAAGCACGGATGCGGACACGACACGGACACTGACATGCCAACACCGGTAATGATTTGAGAAAATCACATGATTCCATGTAATTATATGTGTCGGTGTCGTATCGGTGTCGGACACGACACGTGTCTGACACCGGGATACGCCTAATCCGAGGAGTGTCCGTGCTTCACATTGATATATTTCAAAACTTCTGATATATGCCTGGACTGGAGTGCTCTCTGTACATGAATGAAGAAAGTATGAGACACTACACCAAAACAACATACTATTTTCCAAACTGTCCTCACAAAGGGGGTGCTCTCTTTTCTGCATTAACTATCTAGGAAACCAAAATGAGGCAAGAAAAAAAAATTACAACGAGTAGATACATTTTTTTTGTACTGATACAAACTTTCTGTTTTTGTGATATGAACAAAAACAGTACTGAGTCAAGGGAAAAATTACATTACATTGATCAAAAGTATGAAAAAATTACACAGGCTCAAGTGGCAGAAACACCAAAGTGAATTATATCCTGCTTACAAACAAAACCGAATGCTTAATGATAAGAAATTTTCATGAGATCAAGTTCTTCTAACAGTAACAGAACCATAAAGCATCATTTCAACATGTAAATGTGTACACATTCATACTCATGTAACATACATATAAAAAAAAACAAAAACAAAAGACTGTGATTATATGATATGTACTGGTGTATGGATCATATACAACCATTGGTGAGGTGTAACTGAATGTTGATTAGTTGAAGTTATTATCTCCTTCTTCCAATAGAGTGATGAGGTTTTCCGTCAAACAACTCATCAATGTAAGTCTCTATATCCTCAGGCTGATACTTTATATACTTCTCTACGTGCCTTCCAGAATCTAAATTCTGTGAAAACCTCCCAACAAATGCCCTATACGCCGGAATCACCACCCCACATACCGAAACACGAAGCTCTGATTGAAGCTGCTCATCCTTCACAACCCAAGAGCTTTGTGTCCTATGAATCTCATCAAACATTGTATTGAAACTCTTGAACCTCTCTTTCAGCACTGGCTTTTGAACCTTCCCATTCACACTCAACCCTTCCTGACTCAGAACTGTTAGGACTGGATTCCATGTTTCTAAGGTATGTCTTGTGGTAGTGTCTTAATTCAGATGATTTCTTTCTACACCATATTTCACCCATCACTTGTCTCAGTTCAGATGAAGCTTTGATCTTTTGTAAAATGTACCTACCATTATTCATCATGAAGAAGTTGCTTAATGTTATGTCACGGTACAATTTCGCTTTCCCGTCAAGGCTGGCGTCAAGTAAATCCATGACTCTCATTACCTGGGCCGCGAAAGGAGATTGCGGTTCTTTAGTACCATCGTTTTCGTTTTGATCATAATCAGGTGAATCGACATGTTCGATCTTTGAATGATCCCTGAAAACTTGTTCAAGTGTTTCTTTATAATCACCAGCTGTGTTAAGGTAGTTCATTATGTAGCGTGTGAGAGGGTGAACCGCGCCACCGGGGACCGGACTTTTTGCAGTTTCTGACTTAATTTGATCTTCTAAATCACAGAAAATAGAGATAACTGCCTCGCCAAGACGTGACTTTGCGAGGTTTATCTCTGTCTTCAACTCTTCTGAGGACTCTTCTGGGAAGAGTCCGTCCAACTTGGGTATCACATCTCTATGAGTTTCGTACATGTCAAGCAATTTAAATAACTTCTCTCCAGCACGCTTCGTCATGGCAGCCCCTTCTGCAAAGTTGAGAAGCGGAATCACAACTCCGCGGGAGAGGCTGCTGAACAGACCTGCCGCAACAGATGGATTACTCGAGAACACCGCCTCTGCTAGTTTCCTCTCCCCGGGGAAATACACCATGGTACACTGGCGGAACGTGTTAGTCCATGCCGGAATCATGTCTCTTGCCAGAATCTCCCATTGCACCTTCTGAACAATATCATCAATGCTGATTTTTTCCAGCCCAAGCTGCTGTTGAATTTCCTCGAACGCGGTCCTTCTTGCCACAATGTACACCTGACAACACTCACTTTCATATCCTCCGATCAACATCTCCCCCACAATCTTGCTCATACAAACAATCGCCTCATCAGGATAACCAGGAAAATTCGTTTCAAATTCTTCTGGTTGATCCTGATGATCTGATTGCCCGTCCTGTTGAACCGACACCACTTGTTTTCCTTTTGCATCAACCTTTTCATTGTTATTGATATCAGGATTCACTTCGGTCTGGATTCTAGAATATTCTATCAACACGCGAAAATCTTCTTCCAAAAACGCCATCGCTTTCTGTTGAATTGTACCAACACGATTGGCTATTGACTCTCTTCTTTCATTTATGGTTTCTTTTTCATCATGAATCATCAACATTTTCTTAAGCTTCGAAATTCGATGCACAGATTCAAGCAACCATTTATCTTTCTCCATAATCTCTTCCCATTTTCCTTTCCGTTCTCCAGTTTCATTCTTCGCCAGATTCTCCTCCACCTGATCCAAAAACTTCTCTACGTAACCAGGAATCTCAAACGACACTCCTTTTTTCTCATGCAGAAGAAAATGATCAATGTCTTCTGAAACCTTCTCACAGATAGGAAGAGACTCCACAGCCTCAATGGTTTCTGCATTTCCTTCATTCTTCTCTTCCTCTATTTGATGATCACCCTCATTAGACAGCGGAGGCGGTGATGGTGGTTGTTCTCCTCCGGTGTCGGTGTGAGTTTTAGGATCCGGCATTGATGTTTTGTCTGTGAGATTTTTTTCAATGATGGTTGTTATGACGGTTATGTTTTCTGATCTTTGGAGAAATGGAAAAGCAAAGAAACGTTTGAAAATGAGAAATGCGAAGGTTTAGGAGAATCATTGGTTTGTTATCTTTCTTACTTTTATTGTTGAAATCTATTGAGTTAATTAATACTCCATCCGTCTTAAATTATATAGTTTAAAAAAAAAATTCTCAAATTATATATCGCATTACAATATAAGTATTAATTTTACTTTTTCTATTTTATTTTAACTATTTATTCCTCTCGCTTCTTTTATTTTTTTTCATATATCTTTCTTATATAATTTATTAAGGACAATTTTGTAAAACAACTTATAATATATTTTTCCTACACAAGATTAATTACATTTTTTAATACGTCAGAAATGCTCAAAAAATAATCAACTATATCTACCATAGAAGAGTTGACCATTGATGATATTTTTTTTATTCTAGGTCGTTTTATTTGTGCTTCCCACTAAGATTCATTAAATGATTTAAATATAGAAAGGAAGAGAGAGCAAAGTTTCAAGTTTTTCAATCATTGAAATTGTATGAATAAAAAAATTATTGAAATTGTATAAAAAAAAACTTCCTAAGTGTTAGTGACATGCATGTTTGCTAGCTATCATACGCATAATTCAGTCTTCGACATTTCTTATTCATGTAGGGTAGCTTTTGAGCGACGTGCGTATTTTTGTTACTGCACGTGTTGTGTGTCGATATCTTACTTCTCTTACTTATGTTGAGATGATTTAGATCATGTTAACTAGTGTCTTTATGCATTAGTAAATTAGTGTCTTTATGCATTAGTAAATTAAGTTAAAAGTAAAATAAATTCATTGAAAATAAATGACTCTTAACTTTTAAAAAGGAAAATATACAACTTTTCCACATTTTACAATACTCCCTCCGTCCATTTTTATACGAGTAAATTTACAAAAACCACGTGTATTAAGAAAAGTTGTTAGAGTAATAAAGTTGTCTCAAATGTGTGTGATTATTACTAAATTACCTTTAATTAATTACATATTTAATGTTAACTTTTCATATAGCAAGACAAATTGTTAGTATTAATAAAGTGTATATTTGGAAAGAGTAAACAATACATCTAAGAATTTGTGTATGATTTTATATTTAGGGACAAAACTTTTTTGTAAACTACTCCTGTAAAAAGGGACGAAGGGAGCATGTTGAGATGATTTAGGCCATGTTAACTAGTGTCTTTATGCATTAGTAGTACAATATTTTAATATTGGTTTTCTTAACCAGTAGTACTCCAGGAGTATCAGTTAGCATTTTTCTTCATTTATTTACCGGTATCCACAAGTCTTCTCTTCCACCATCTAACACTTGACCATTCCTTGCATTTTTTATTTGTTTATAAACAAATTAATTTGTTCCTTCAACGGGTGATCCTCTATTTTTGAATTTTAAGAACTCAAATATTGAAATTTGTCACCTTTGAAAACGATGATAAGGCATAAATCAAAGGCAAAAACCCTTTAGGAACCATTTTTTTAACATAGTGGTTGTATCGTTTTACAAACAACCCCATTTCCTCTTCACTAGGTGAATCTTCATTGGAGTCACTATCCTCTTGAACCGAAGAGTCGCCTTCGACGAAGTGTCCTTTAACGTGATGGACTTCTTCTCCTTCTTCTTAACATTTTCTCACTTACTTTAAACCTTATGATTTTATGTTCATGTTCCTTGAGATTTCCATATAAGGTGGTGATGTCTAGACTATAGATATTTTGAGACTCCTTGGCACTCACCTTTGGTTTTCATTCCCTGGTCATACATCTTAAGACTTTATTAGTAGTGTAATCTTGGTTTGAGATTGTTTTACCAAGGTTTTGTAGCTTATTAACTATGGGAAAAAAAACTCATATTGTTGAGTTAGTGTTTCAACCTTTGATTCTTTGACAAAATCATGAGTCGATTCGCCCCAAGTTAGAGACTTTTGATGATACGATTTAGATTAGTGTGAATCGATTCAAACTCTTAGAAAAAGGGTTATACATACAAAAATGTTTTGCAAGACACAAGGAACACATGAGACATGGATTGCTGAGTGCTTTCACAAGATTTTATGCTAAACTGCTAAGAGTAAAAACAACCAACAAATAAAACATCATAAAGGAACTATAAATTCTATATCCTAACATCATCAAAACAAGAACCTAAAGCAATGCAAGCTTCAATCTCCCCTTTTTTGATGATGTCAAACAATGTTGATGAAATGATGAAATAAGCTTAGCTCCCCCTGAAATATAGCATAAAAGTATGGGGGAAAAAACAAGTATACAAGCAAGGTATACAAGCACATAACACATAACCATGGAAACAACAACATGTAATCTCCCCCTATGACAACATCAAAAAGTGTTTGTAATAATAAAAAAAGAAAAAAAAACATACAAGCACAACCGCAATTGAAATCTTGTAGGCTTGCAACGAAACACACACAGACAAGAGTATGCCAGAGGGGTGTTGAATAACGTTTATGGATTTTAAAAAGTTTACAAAAGCGTGAGTTTGAAATACGATGATGACTATTGGATTTTACTTGAATTATGATGATAAGCTTAAAACAATGTAGAAATAAGAATTGAAATATGAATAAGCAATTCACTAATGAATCTTATTTAACATTTCAACAATCAATACACAATTCAAATCACAAAACTAAACAGTCACAAACCAAACCTATTAACAATAAATCACACTAACTACAAATGAACACATGATATATGAAAGAATTGTTTGAAGTTGATTTCGAACTTTGATGTGAGAAAATTGGAGGTGTGAAAACCTCAATTAAGAAAATTGAGTTTAGCTTATTTAAAACCAAAACTCGCACGCAAATGGTATCCACTTAACAACTGCAAGTGGCAACGTACATTACACTTATAATAAGGAAGTTTGAACACATCTTGATATAGTTTTTTGCAACACTTTATGTCTTATCAATATGAAGGTTACTTTTTAGGTCGTCCTCATATCTCTTCAGGCCCCCTAAAATGACGAAATTAACCTTTGCTTAAAAACTACACTCTTTTATATATAATCAACATTCTGGTAGTTATTTGTGGAAGAAGAAAAGGTATCAGGTCCGGTATGGATATACTAGAGGTGTAAAAAATAAATTGCAAATATATATGTAAATAAATGTGACTGCTATGGGATTCTCTCTAATATTTGCATCTCTATCAAAGAGGTAATGATTGTTTGTGTTGAAATAACTGTTGAATATTCCTACAATGATACAGTAAATAAATACCTTGAACGTGTGAATCAATGAATACTATGTGTCTCGTTGAATTCTATGTGCTTTATTTACCTTAATTATTTGAATTCTTAATTCTAGGTAGTAGTATGTTGTCAATGAATGTAATTATGAAACTTCTGAAATCTAAGGATTCTTTAAACAACAATTGGTCTATCATATTAAAATCTAATATGTCTTTGATTCACAAATCCCAAACAAAACAACATTGTATCATTGATATGAGTGATAAGAGTGGTTGATGTAAGAAATATTCTTCTGCATGATTTTCATCTTACACTGATAAAAATGCCTTATCATTTTATTCGGCCCTACTTTTTATAAAATTTAAATATCTATACAAATTGTAATAATCCAATACTGAGAGCTTCAGACCTTCTCTTTTCAGTACATGCACATACCATTTATGTTTAGTTATTAGGTCTGGTATGTATATCTGTCCGGTACATATGTACCGTAGCTTCAAAAATAAAATTTTAAAAATTTACATTCGATAATTATATATCAGATGTGTTATTAAGGGCATTTTTGTAACTTTAGGGGGACTAAAGAGATATTAGGGGGGCCTATAAAGCAATCTTTTATTGATGTATTATCTAACTTAAATTGGCCCAAGGCCATTGTCCCCAAACCCGATGGCCCATCCCTCTTTTTTTCTTCATTCCATATAGAACAAGCCGCAATGACAACATTTTTCTCATTCATTTCTTCTTATTATTTTCAGCAATACTTCTTCTTTTTTCTATTGTTTATTTCGTGATTCTTCAAACTATTTGTTTTCACTTTGTTGTGTTCTCTGATACTCTCTTTCTATCAATAATTTTTCAAGACCTTGCAACCTCTTTTAAGTCAACAGGTGATTATTTCTTCCATTCCTCTCATGGTTAACAAATTAATTTTGATGTTAATTTGTGTTCATTCAATTTGATTTACAGCTAGTTTGCATACAAGAACACCGATCAAAAGATTTTTTTCCGATCTAATGTGTTTTTTTTAATTTTTCTCAAACTTTTCAGATCGATCGATCCAGTTTAATTGTTGTAACAGTGGATGAAGGTGAATGTGTCGATCCAAATGAAGATAATCAAATCACGATAGTTGTAAATCCAACATCAAATCGGCAAAGTACAAAAGGTATATCCACATATTATATGTTCAATTTATTCATACGATATGGATATATACCTCCATAGTTGTAATTTTATTAGATGTCCCTAAAGGGAAATTTGAAGGAATATATTCTCATCAATGCTTACTTTGCTTCACATCCTCTATTCTGTTATAAGGTTAACTCCGATTTTATGAAAATAAAATGTTGTTTTGAAATAATTTATGAATAAAAGTATTGGATCTAACTATATTGATCAATTGATCGACCATAACCTATTTAAAACATTGATTGTGACCAATATTATGTTGATCGGAAAGAAACATGACTTAAATTCTTTATGTAAGATCTTAAACAAATATAAGTGCAATAATAAAAAAAATTAAAAAAACAAAATACGTTGTTTTGGTTTTTATATCTCATATTAGGTTGTGGTAAATATTTTTATATTTATTTATTTGTTGTATGAAATTGAATCACTGTTTTTAAATGTATTCTATTCTAATTTCTCTCAATAAAATTAATTTTCCAAAAACTAAAGAAAATAATTGCTTCTATTTAAAATCCCTCATATAAGCTTATGAGATAATAAAAAAATTGTAGTTGTAATGCATTTTTATGATAAATATCTTAAAAATTGACTCTTATCAATGCTAAAGATGTTAAAGTTTGTGAGAAATTTCATTTTTTATTTCTCTAATTTCCATTTGTTATCTCGACTTTTTCTACTAAATCTTACAAGTTCTAATGATTTCTTATGTGAACATAAAAATTGCAGAAGTATCACATATTTTGGTGCGATATTAAGGATCAAGAAATGGTTGGAGGAATATACGATACAACTCTAAGATAAGATTTGCATCAGGTCTACAAATTTCAGTCATGAATGGAAATCATACAAGACGAACAAATAAACTATGTGAGCGCCCTTTTGGCCATAGTTTCTTTTTTAAAAATTCAAAGGCCAGAATGATATAGTATTTCTTCTTCTTATTATTATTTTTGAATTATGTAATTCGAGCAAACAAATTGAACCTAATGAGCCTAACCAAGCTGCTCGTGAACTTTAATTGAGCCGAACTTGAGCTTAAAAAAAGCTTCTTTGCGAACTCGAGTCATGTTTCGAGTAGAACCGATTCTTATCGAGTGGAGTCGAGCTCAGACAAGTTTGACTCGACTCGATTTATTTCCAACTCTAGATGAAAACAATGTTATTAATCTTTTTAATTGATTTTCAACACACTATGTCGGTCAATCCCCTTACGGGGGTTTAGTTTTTTTCCCTTTTGAGATGTTCCTTATCTCATTTCTCTTCTTGCTTCTGTCGAAGTATTTTTGAGAAAATAGACTTTGGATATTGGATTTATGTTTTAACAAAGAACAAAACTCCTGATAAAACAAAAAACTCAGCTCCCAACAAAGATGGATCATGGAGGGAGTAGAATCTAGATTGCTCTTTTAAATTCCCTAGCTATCGTTAAGCTGGTTTCCACTTATCAATGTATATCAGTCATACTCAACAAATCAATTCTTTTTTGTTATATACATACAACAAAATTTTCATTGATTGAACTCAATGATCAAATCTATCAAATTTTTAAGTGCATCAATTATTATGGGGTTTGATTCTTACTTTGTAACCCAATACACGACATCACTTTTTGCTTAAGAAAAGAATTGATGTTTATTTGCTTTATTCAATATTTTGCTTATTGTATGATTCCTGCATAATTTGTTTAGTAAAGGATTTGAAATTATGATTGCAGTGTTACACAAATTTGGACAATGATGACACATTCTATTATAATGAGGACATTCTATTATAGTTCTTTCTTTTTATTGTTGAAGGACTTTGTTTTTTGCACAACAAAAGTAAGACTTAACTTAATTATTCTATATCCTTGTGAAGTATTGAATGCAAATCTTAATACCAATGAAGGGTTATAGTGGCATGTTTTCTTTCTTGTATATCATGTTTATTAGAATTTTTTACATAAGTCGTGAGTAAAGTCTTAAATCAAATGTCTTAAAATTTGGTGACTGAAATCAATTTTTAGGTCTCTAATTTTCATTTGTTATCTCAACTTTTTCTACTATATCTTACAAATTCTAATCATATATTACATGAACCTAAAAATTGTAGAAGTATCAAGGTTTACTTCAGGTTTTCCAAATGCAGAAGTATCAAGATTTACATCACATTTTCAAATTACATGAACATAAAAATTGCATCAGAATGTTGATTCTTTGATATGTTTGGTATTTGTCAATATCAAGCATTTCGTGGAGTTTTATACTTACTTTGTATGTACCACAATTCAGAGCATTACTTTTAGCTTATGAGAAGAATTGATGTTTCTTTGCTTTATGAATATGTTGTTTTAAGAATGAAAGCAATTTGTAGAATATTATCTAGTAGTTATGATTATGTGTTTGATGGTATATCTGGTTTGGCTATTAAAAATGCTTGATTCTTACATAATTTCTTTAACAACAATTTGAAATTACGATTGCAGTGTTACACAAATTTGGACATTGGAGAGATATTATGTTTAATGAACATACTTTGTTTTGTTGATGCCCCTCCTAATCAATCTCCATTGAATTTTGTGAGTTTCTAGTTCTTTCTCTTCGTTGTTGAATCACTTTATATTTTGCACAACCAACATAATAATTAATCTAATTAGTCTTTATAATTTTGAAATATTGAATGTTTTCTATAATCACTAGTACAACTACTATTTTAATGTGTGAATCACGTAAAAAAACTGTAGAAAGTATCTTTTTTCGCTAGATGCAGTAATTTAAAATTTAGGCTTAATAGCAATTTTAGCCCCATAACTTTCTCAAAGTTGCGATTTTGACCCCCTAAGAAAAAAAACTACAAAACCGCCCCCTAAGTTTTGCAACTGTAGCAGTTTTGGCCCCCTAAGGCCAATTTTTGGTAAAAAAAAAAAACACACGGCACCTCACTTAGGGTGCTACGTCAGCGTAGACTGAGTCAAAATTGGCTTTGGGGGCCAAAACTGCCACAAATGCAAAACTTAGGGGGCAGTTTTGTAGTTTTTTTCTTAGGGGCCAGAATCGCTACTTTGGAAAAGTTAGGGGACTAAAACTGCTATTAAGCCTAAAATTTAATACAAAAGAAGGATTGTGGTGGTGTGTTTTTTTCTTGTATATTATGTTTATTGAAAAAAAAATTACATAAGCGAAGAGTATAGCCAAAAATAAAATATTATTAAATTTGGTGACCAGTTTTGTCTATAATTTCCATTTATTATCCCAACTTTTTCTAATATATATTACAATTTCTATTTATTTTTACATGAACATAAAAATTACAAAATTATCAAATATTTCAGCGCAATACTGAGGTGAAATGAATGTTTGAAGGAATATCTCATAAGAAAAAAAACAAACTTCATGAGCCGAATATCAAACGGGATATTTGAAAACATTTGAATATCAAACGGGAGATGAAATTCTTAAGATTTTTAACTAATTTCCAACACACCAAGTCGATCAATCCCTTATGGGGGTTTAGTTTTTTTTTTCCTAACTTTTTCAGATGGTTCTTATATTCTTTTTTTTCTTGCTTCTACTGGATTATTTTTTGAGAAAATAGACTTTCGATTATGAATTCATGTTTTAACTAAGAACAAAATTTATGTTAAAACAAAAAACTTGGCTCCTAACAAAACATTTAAATAAATTCACACAAGAAAACAAATATGGATCACGGAAGGAGTATGATCTATATTATGCTTTTAACATCCCTAACTACCCTTAATTGGGTGTCCACTTATCAGTCTATATAAGTCATACTCAACATATCAATTCCTTTTTGTTGTAAATATTTAATGGATTTTTCATAGTTGGAATTCAATTCTAAAATTCAACTGTTAAGTGAATTGTTGATCAAATCAATCTCTCAAGTATGTTAATTCTTTTTTATGTTTGCTACTTATTAATAATTAGCATTTCATGGATTTTTAAATTTTATACTTACTTTGTATGTCACACAATTCAGAGCATCACTTTTTGCTTACGAGAAGAATTTATGTTTTTTTTTTGTTTATTGAATATATTAGTTAATTTATGAAAGCATTTTATAGTATACATTCTAGTAATCATGGTTATGTGTTTGATGGTATATATGGTTTGGCTATTAAATTTTTTTGATTCTTATATAATTTTTTTAATGACGAATTTGAAATTATGATTGTAGTGTTACACAAATCTGGACATCAGAGAAATATCATGTTATAGTGAGAACATTCTTTGCTTTGAGGATGCCCTCCAAATCAATCTCCATCAAATTATGTGAGTTTCAAATTCTTTCTCTTTATTGTTGAATCGCTTTATTTTTTGCACAACCAACACAAGACTTAACCTAAGTGGTTTATATATATGAAATATTCCAACAACCCAAGTCGATCAATCCCCTTAAGGGGGTTTAGTTATTTTTCCCTTTTCAGATGGTTCTTATATCCATTTTGTTCTTGCCTTGTTGAATTATATTTTGAGAAAATAGACTTGGTGGCTCCCAACAAAATATTTAAATAAATGTGCATAGAAAACAAAGATTGATCATGGAGGGAGTGTAGTATATGTTGAACAAGTGAGGGGGGGTGGTGGTGGCGGCTGTAACAACATAAAGACTTCGAATGAATACAACAATACACGTTCGATTAATCAACAATACAATACAATTCGTCCAAAACATAGAGAATGCATCCTTGAAATCCATAATATCCTGCAGCGGGTACGAACGAGCACTTGCTGATTATTCATTCAACTACATGCTTGCTAAATCCTGCTAAACCAACCTGCTAATCTGAAACAAATAAGGATTGGGATGAGACATAATGTCTCAGTGAGTTCTACCTAATCCTAGGCTATAGGTAACCTTGGGGAAAACCTAGGGTTACCACGTGTCTACAATACAACCTGACGGTTGATTATATGTGTGTGGATCATGCTTACCTAGACAGTCGTGAATACTAAATCCGTCATAGGTTCTTCGTATCTTAGTCCATAGTTCTTGTTCTACATGTCATGGCGGTCAAGGGAACCTAGAACCGCTATGTCGTGATACGGTGAACGCATCAAGACCGAAACATAAATCATTCATGACATGATCCTAAACTGGACAATCGGGAAATCCTAAGATCGTCTTCGGTATACTTCATGGTCTTATCTTAATTCATAAGCTTGTACATATCTTGTATCATATCATAAACGTAAGCATATCATATCATGTTCATTCATTAAGTTAGAAGTTAGCGTTGAACAAACAATATTATCTGAGTTCATTTTACAGAGTGTATCGGGTGGACTAACCCCGAGTACAATCCCATACATGACCGATGAAAACCTAGCTAAGGTACATCGGACTCCCTCAGTTTCGTGCGGACCCCCCTTGCGGAGTTTGTCCCGTTCCCTTGGCGTGAACCTCTTGAGATCCCAACCTTGCGTGGATCGCAAGAGACACGACACCTACATCTTGCTTAAAGTCTTATTCGTTCATAGGAGGTTATACCTAACTTACATACCTGATTACCACGAGTCTGTGATCTACTCATATGGTGGTAATTCAACATTTGCTTGGTCTCATACATACATGGAAGGTTTAACCTAAACTTGCGTTCTTGTTTGCCACGGGTTCGTAACCTACCCGATTAACGGTAAAATGTTTGCTTGCGCATTCTTAATCATACATGCCTATACCTAATATACCTATGTAATAAGATATCTTACTAGTTCTCGACGATCTATGTCGAGGCTCTCTGGTATTCCCGTTCTAAGATTCATTGCTACCCGAACATAAACTCATTGAGCTCTCATGGGCCATTCTCATTGCACACGTTAAGATTAGCCATGATTTTACACATCCAAGAATCGTTTGATGTATATCGTGTTAGTTAAAGGATGTTTGGGGGTTTTACGATTGATAAACGTTGTGAGAAAATCCCTCGGATTGCACCACGGGCCCAAAGGCAAGCCAACACGCCATTCAAAAGTGGGAAATGGCAGAGCCATTTTGCCATAAGCGAATGATTTTCTGGGCAAGTTTGCTATAAGCGAAATTACTTTGCTTATAGCGAGTTTCATCGGCTTGTGATGCAAAATCTGAGTTTTTGGACCCCAAACTCAGCAATTTGGATCCTGCAATGTTCAATATACATCCAACAATTCATATCACAGTATAAATTAGCTTGCATGACAATTTTAACATGAATACAACAAGAATTTGGCAAGGGAAAACTAAGATCATATCATACACAAACTAACATTCATAAGTCTTTCTCACATAACCACAACAAAACCCATAAGAGAGGAATGCTAACTAGTGAATTCACTTTCAATCTGATGTTACTTCAAGCTTCACTACTCCTTAACCAAAACCCTAACCATGCAATGGATCAATTGAGAGAGTTCAAGGTAAGAGGGCTTCAATCCTCACCATCCTAGTTGCAATTCATCAAAACAACTCATTACTTGACCATGATTCACAAGACTTGAAACTTGAAGTGATTAGATGAAGAGAGGAGGATGGGGTTCGACTTCTAGAGAGGGAAGGGAGGCAAGAATCTGATTTGTGAAGTTTAGAGAGAGGAAACAACATGAAGAATGAATATTTTGGTTCCAAACTCACTTAAATATCATTTACTTGAAAGTACCATAATACCCTTCAGTCTTAAACGTGTTTATACCGACACTGATGGCTAACCCGTGCTTAACTGACATTGCATAGCAAAACACTCCTCATCGTAGTGAATCTCATGAGCATTGTTCTCTAGTACACCCTCGACTGATATAATTCTGATGCTGACGAGTAGGATATTATAATGGTGGTGGTGAATTGTGTTCTTTGAAAAAACAATTTAAATAAGCACTTAAAAAATTGTTTAACCAAATAAAATAAAGTTCTTAAAAAGAATTTTAATAAAGATGAAAAACTAGAAATTTGTACCAAAATAAATAACAAATAAAGTAAAAGAGATAAATGGATGAGAGAAAAAGACACAAGAAATTTATCCTAGTTCGGCCCAAAACATCAAGGTCTATGTCTAGTCCCCGAAGAAAAACCCTTGAGATTTTCACTAACCAAGCTTTTAAACATGATAAGCTAGTAAACTTTACAAAATAACAAGCATTCTCCAAACAAAATTATCCTTTGTAGAAGAGCCTCTAAACCCAAGAGATATCACCTCTCTTGAAACCTTGGGATCGCACCAAATACAAAAAAAATACAATAATAAAATAATACATCAAATGTGTAGATATAATAAATTGAAGACAAATACTACAGCTCAATTATGTAGTATAAAAGGCTCTCAAGAAAATATATTAGTAAGTGTAAAATAATGAGTGAAAAGGGGTATGACAAATATTTTCTATGTCAAGGTGTGAGCTCAAGTGTTCACTAAAGGCTCCTATTTATAGTGAAATGTATAAGAGATTGGAGTTGAAAACAAAACAGCCAATGTTCTCAATTAAAAGCAAATTACCGTTGCACTTCAATGCCATTTCAAATCTCATTTCAAAAACAAAGGCTATGTGTGTCAACAGAATCTTCCTTTTAATCGTGTATCAACACAAATATGCCATTTAAAATCTTTAGTATATGAAAGTTTAGCCTAGAAATAAAGCACTTTGAAGCTATTAGGCATAATAAAGGTTAAACACGGAAAACACGTAAAGCCATATACATAAGAAAAACATGTTGAACTATTATTCTTAGTAATGAAACCATATATACTAAAATAATAGATATGGCCAAGAGAAGATAATAATACTTTCTTAAAAAAATATATAATAATAATACTAGCAATGGTTAATGCATGCTAAACATCACTTTTATGCTAAAAGTTATTGTAAAATATCCATAATAAATTATAGTTTTTCATGCAAAAATAGTTTCATGAAAAATTACTTTATAGGAAAATCAATGTGAGAGTGTGATTTATTTTTAAGAGTTTTTTTAACCACGTAAAAAAAAATCTTAATACAAATAAAAATAAAACAAGATAAGAAAGTTTGAATCTTCTTTTCTGCTTTTTGCATTGTTGTTCTTTTCATAAATGTCGATGAAACTGCTCGTGATCTTTCGCAGCACAGGTAGACCCTGCCATTTTTTCCTCATCATTGTGTGAGTTAATTTTCCTAGCAATGTTTTCCATGAAGAATCTCCTTGGTCGCGCCTCAAGCAAATGCTGCGCTTTATTCTCTCCATTACCTCTCCTCAAGTATTTAAAACCTAACTCTCGTAGCACTTCGTGAACAAATTTCGGTCTTGCTAAACAAAGTGTGTTGAAATATTCACATAAATTGTTCTGAAAAAGAGTGCCAGAAAGTAATTTTCTTAATTCCGTTGGAAGTTCCATTATGCATTACTTCAACCTTGATCTAGTGCTTCTAGGATTATAAGCTTCGTCAAGTATCAAAATTCCAGGGCTTTCTCTCAATGTTTTAGGCATGTAACTAATGTGTGCAAATTTTGTCTCTAGTGATTTCTTTAATGCTAAAAAGGAATTATAGCCCATGACAAGAACACCTGGGTGTGAATGCCACTTTTTTTTCTTCCAAAACAATCCAATACATGTTTTACATCACCAGTAGGTCTTGGAACTCTAGGAAGCACTGTAAGTTTTAGAGCCGTTGAACCTCTCCGGATTTGACTGCTATGGATAAGATACACAGGCACATGAACCTTCCATTTTTTTAACTCTTTGCATCATGTGTATAGTGTAGATTTTGGTGTAAGGATTAATGGTCTTTTCCCTGGAAATAACTTCAAGTACCTTACACGAAAAGAAGTCATGAGAAAGGTTTTTCCAGGAGCATGTGATATGACACATCCACCACTTGTTTTGGATCTTTCTTGCTTGAAGGATGGTTCCATGGGACCAACGATGTTTTGCCAAAGAAATTCAAAAGCACTTTTCTGATGTGCATGCATCTTTTCTTTGAACTCAGGAATCAATTCCCAAACATTGTCTTCTTCTTTAGATAATGGTTCATCAGGATCAATAGCATGAGTTGTGAACATATCATTATTATCATCTTCATCAACTTTTGGCTATGATTTTTGTTCATTGTTATCTTCTCCACTGTATTGTTTCTCCTCTTTGTGCCATTTTAGTCTTTCCACCTATCATATGTATAAAATAATTTATCAGGTAGCTTCTTATTGAGTAACATTTTGTTCGAAATAACGTATCACCGAACAATAGCGATTTGTTAAATCTCACGGTGTTGTAGCTGTTATTTACAAATTGTAGTAGACAACATATATAACCAAATAAGGAACTAAATTTCAATGTATTTTCTTGTTTAGGTTTTTCACTTGACGAACACATGCTCAGAAATGTATCATATCTTGTTTTTTTACAGAGACGCAACTACGACAGAATATTCCAATTTCTTCATTGAATTTATAGTCATGTTCACAAATTTCCTCGGTAACTGCTAAAACCTCTGCATTTGAACCCTGCAGCGGTATATAATAGTTGAATTGAATCAACCTTTGCCCTTAGAAAAGAAGAAAAAACCAAAATCACATAATTTAATTCATATATACTGTCAGATCATCAAAATCACGATAGGTTATAATTTGTTGGTAGTATAACCTTTTTACACTGATATCGTATCAAAATTAAACTCCAAAAAAAATTATAAATATAGGAAAAATATATTGCCACACACTTCAGTTCCATCAAGAAGACCACTTGCTATTAAAGCAGTATCTATTTCTTCCCAAGTGGCAGACAAGTCATCATGATTTTCTTCCTCATCATCGCTTTTCGACACTTTTTCTTCCACCAACTTGTTTGTTTCTTTATTAATAGTTGGCTCTTCTTCAGTTGGAAGACTATCCAAATTCTTCATGTAAGTGTCAATTATTTCCTTGTGTGCATCAACATTTAACGTTCTGTCACCTTTATTATCTTGTTCTTTTTGAACATGACTTTTGTCTGACAAACACATTGAATGGTATCTTTTTGTTTGAACTCCTTTTTTGAAATGAATCCCTTCCTATTTGGTTTCAAAATTCATATCATCTGAACCATGAAATCGCCTTTTCGTAGGCTTCTCTCTGCAGAAACTATAAGAATGTCTCAATGTAACAGTATCATCAACTTCTACATCACTTGATATTGTAGCAATATTGCATGGCTCCAAATTCAACACACCAACAACAACACTATTCTTACCAACAACATCGGCTACCTTTTCGCCACTTTTACCATCATACTCTTCTAAATTTGGATTATTTTCATCCTTGATCACATAAGCTCCTCTCTTGTATGGCCTCGTTCAAAAAGTACCAACTTCCAACTTCTCAACAGTAAAATCCATGTAATGTTTGGGTTTGACATTCCTACGTTTTTAACGTCGCAAGCCTTCAATTTGATGCCTTCAATTTGATTTGATGGTATTGGTGGTGCTTCATCTCCATTATAATCACAAAACATATCAAATACACAGATGACTTGTACTCTTGATCCCTTTTCTGATTTGAAGTTCAAAATATTTATAAGAGAAGGATTAATAATATCAGTATCGTTTTCCATAACATGATACACAATCTTATTTTGAACAGATCTGATACTGAATGAAACCTTCTTCAAAAGAGATGTTGAAACAAAACATGAAAGATCAGATAAAAAATTCCCAAAGATTAATCTAGATTGCGATAATGAAGAGCAATATTGTGATGAATCCCACCTATAAGAGGTTTATGCAACTGGAATAGATCGAGTTTTCATCCTCCAAAGGCTTCAACATAATACTTGTGAAGTCTTAATAAAACAGAATGATAATTCTAAAGTTGTTAAGCCTTATAGTTGGGATTCATCACAATATTTCTCTTCATTATCGCAATCTAGATTAATCATGGGTAAATTTTTATCTGATTTTTCATGGTTTGTTTCAACATCTCTTTTGAAGAAAGTATCATTCAGTATCAGATTTGTTCAAAATAAGATTGTGTATTCTGTTTTGGAAAACGATACTGATATTATTAATCATTCTTTTATAAACGATCTGTTCAAATCAGAAAAGTGATCAATAGTACATGTTGTTTCTGTATTTGACATGTTTTGTGATTATAATGGAGAAAAAGATAAAGCACCACCATTGCCATCAAATCAAATTGAAGGCCCGAGACGTTCAAAACATAGGAACGACAAACCCAAAAGTTACACGGATTGTGATGATGAGAAGTTGGAATTTGGTACTTTTCGAACGAGGCCAAACCAGAGAGGAGCTTATGTGACCGAGGATGAAAATTCTTCGGATTTAGAAGAGTATGATGGTAAGAGTGGCAAAAAGGTAGTCAATGTTGCTGGTAAGAATGGTGCTGTTGTTGTTGGTGTGTTGAATTTGGACCAATGCAATATGAATACAATATCAAGTGATGTAGAAGTTGATGATGATGTTACTTTGGAACATTCTTATAGTTTCTGCAGAGAGAAGCCTACAAAGAGGCGATTTCATGGTTCATAGGATATGGATTTTGAAACCAAATGGGAAGGGATTCATTTAAAAAAAAAAGCTCAAACAAAAAGATATCATTCAAATTGTTTGTCAAACAAAAGTCATGTTCAAGAAGAACAAGATAATAAAGGTGACAGAACGTTAAATGTTGGTGCACACGAGGAAATAATTGACACTTACATGAAGAATTTGGATAGTCTTCTAGCTGAAGAAGAGCCAACTATTAATGAAGAAACAAACAAGTTGGAGGAATAAAAAATGTCGAAAAGAGATGATGAGGAAAAAAATCTTGATGACTTGTCTGCCACTTGGGAAGAAATATATACTGCTTTAATAGCAAAAGGTCTTCTTGATGGACTTGAGGTGTGTGGCAATCACTTTTACCTATATTTATAATATTTTATCTGGAGTTTAATTTTGATATAGTGTCGGTGTAAAAAGTTTATACTACCAATAAATTACAACCTATGGTATTTTTAATGATCTGACAATATATATGAATTAATTTATGTGATTTTGGTTTTTTCTTCTTTTCTATGGGTAAAGGTTGATCCAGTTCAAGTATTATATACCGTTGCAGGGTTCAAATGCAGAGGTTTTAGCAGATACCAAGGAAATTTGTGAACATGACTATAAGTACAATGGAGAAATTTGAATATTTTGTCGTAGCTGCGGCTCTGTGAATACCGAGATATGATACATTTCTGAACACGTTGTATGTCAAGTGAAAAACCTTAAAAAGAATATACATTTAAAGTTAGTTCCTTATTTGCTTATATCTATTGTCTACTGCAATTTGTATATAGTGGATACAACATCATGAGGTTTAACAAATCGCTATTGTTTGATGATATGTTATTTCGGACAAGATGTTACTCAATAAGAACATATCTGATAAATTATTTATATATATATATAATAGGTGGAAAGACTAAAATGGCACAAAGAGGAGAAGCAATGCAGTGGAGAAGATACTAATGAACAAAAATAAAAGCAAAAAGATTATGAAGATGATAATAATGATATGTTCTCAACTCATTCTACTGATCCTCCTGATGAACCATTATCTAAAGAATAAGACAATGTTTGGGAATTGATTCCTGAATTCAAAGAAAAGATGCATGCGCACCAGAAAAATGCTTTTGAATTTCTTTAGCAAAAAATTGTTGGTTCCGTGGAACCATCCTTCACGTAAGAAAGATCGGAAACAAGTGTTGGATGTGTCATATCACATGCGCTTGGAGCTGGAAAAACCTTTCTCAACATTTCTTTTTTTGTAAATTACTTGAAGTTATTTCTATGGAAAAGACCATTAATACTTGCACCAAAATTTACAATTTACGCATTGCGCAAAGAGTTCAAAAAATGGAAGGTTATTGTGCCCTTGTATCTTATCCATAGAAGTCAAATCTGAAGAGTTTCAACGGCTCCAAAACTTACAGTTCTTCCTGGAGTTCCAAGACCTACTGGTGATGTAAAACATGTTTTTGATTGTCTTGGTAAAAAATAAAGTGGCATTCACACCCAGGTGTTCTAGACATGGGCTATAATTCCTTTTTAGCATTAAAGAGATCACAAGAGACAAAATTTGCACACAAAAATTACATGGCTAAAACATTGAGAGAAAGCCCTGGAATCTTGATACTTGACGAAGCTCATAATCCTAGAAGCACTAAATCAAGGTTGAAGAAATGATTAACGGAACTTCCTACAAAATTAAGAATATTAATTTCTGGCACTCTTTTTCAGAACAATTTCTGTGAATATTTTAATACACTTTGTTTAGTAAGACCGAAATTTGTTCACAAAGTGCTACAAGAGTTAGATTCTAAATACTTGAGGAGAGGTAATGGAGAGAAGCAAGCACAACATTTGCTTAAGGCGCGGCCAAGGATATTCTTCATGGAAAACATTGCTAGGAAAATCAACTCACACAATGATGAGGAAAAAATGCAGGGTCTACCTGTGCTGTGAAAGATCACGAGAAGTTTCCTCGACGTTTATGAAAGTGGAAATTCTTCTGATACACCTCCTGGTTTACGAGTCTATACACTGCTCAAGAATACGTCCGATGAACAACATGAGATTTTACAGAAACTGCAAAAGAAAATGGCTGAGTGTACCGGTTACCCTCTTTAGGTAGAGATTTTGATAACACTTGGATCCATACATCCATGGCTGATCAAAACAGCAACGACATGTGCATATAAGTTTTTTGCGAAAGAAGAATTGAAGAGGTTCTTATCTTTTGTCACTACTTTGCACCTTAGAGATTTTTAATAGAGTTATTTGAGAAGTACTTTCAATGGCTAAATGGAAAAGACGTTCTTCTACTAACTGGTGATCTAGATTTGTTTGAAAGAGGGAAAGTGATTGCTAAGTTTGAAGATTCTCGCAGCGGTTCAAAGATACTTCTTGCTAGAACAAGAATGGTTCATACAAGTTAGAGAGTGATCTCAATAGATTATATGACGGACATCAGACACAAAATCTGACTTGCTACTTGGATCAGATAGACCCAGAATCCACTTAAGTTTTTGTCTTATTCTATGAGTTGTCTCTATCATAGTATCTGATAGAGAAGTGTTTTTGTCTACTTCTGTCTATGCGTGCAAACAGACAAAGGACATCAAGAACAAAGAGAGCAACAAAATTTTTTTATTTTAGCAAAGAAAATTCAAAGGACTTTCCAACAAAATTATTCATATCAGGGAAAAGGCCAACGTTCTTGATCAAAACTTCTCAACGACTCTATTTGCGCTGGCACTCTTCTCCAACGTCTCTCAAATCACTACCTATAAAAGGAGCTGAAGACCTGAAGAAGAAAAAACTAGACTCTGCTATTTTTCTGTGCCAAAACTCTGTCAAATCAAATAGCGCAAAACACTTAGGATTTATTTTCAAGTTTATATCTTAGAAATCCAAAGGAGTGAGTCTATTCATTTGTTCAGTTTACACTATCATTGTTAAATATAGTGTAAGAACAAATTAACTTGTTTGCAGTTGGGGCAAACATTTTAGAAAGACTCTTGCCTGCTTGCTTGAGCATATAAGTCTCTTGGTGAAACCTTAAGCACCTAGGAAGCCTCAGTTAGTTGTGCTGAGCAGGGTAAAGTCTTAAGAAGTTGTTCTTAAGTAAAGAGAAGTTTCTTGGAGTTGTCCTTCAGCAGGAAGTCTTTATATAGAGTCCTAGAGCATAGAAGTCTCTTGCAGATGTGCTTGAGAATTGAGAAATCTTTTAGTGTGTCCTTAAGCAAGTTGTAATCCATAGTGATTATAATGAAATCCCTTGAAAGTGCAAGGGGACTAAACTACTCCTGTGTTGTGGGAGGAACCAATATAAATTGCATTGTGTCTGTCTTCTCTCTTTCTGAATCTTTATCTTTTATCTTTGTGTTCTATATTTCCGCTGCATTCAGACTCTGAGTCAGAATCTGCAACATCATATTTTGTGTTCTTGGTGGAATAGCAAAATGTGTTGTTACATCATAGGGATTGATGATGAACTCTGGGATGTTATTGAAGACAGACCTAGCTTTGAGGTTGAAGAAGAATGAATGGTGGCAGACAGGAAGAAACTGACAGCCACTCAAAAGAAGATCTATAAAAAGCACCACAAAGTGAGAGGTATTCTGGTGGAAGCTTTACCTCATGCTGAATATATGAAGATTAGGGATAAATCTACTGCAAAATCCGTCTTTGAATCATTATGCTCTACCTATGAAGGAAAACAGCAGATAAAGGAAGTTAAGGCAAACCAACTGGTTGACCAATATGAGCTTTTCAAGATGAAAGAGGATGAATATGTTGAAACCATGTATTAAACGTTTCAAGCTCTTGTGTCTGGACTTCAAGTTCTAACGAAAAGCTATGTTGCACTAGACCATGTAAAGAAGATTCTCAGGAGTGTTCCTGCAAGGTTTAGGCCAAAGGTCGCTGCCATATAAGAGACAAAAGACTCGGACAAGCTGAGTTTGGAGAACCTGATAGGTTCTCTCAAAAGTCATGAGATTGAACTTGAAGGTGATGAACCAAATAATCTCTCTAAGTCTGTTGCCTTAACCTCTAAGGAAAAGACAACCAAATCTCTTCAAATTGCCAAATTAGAAGAGATGGATTCAGATGATGAATCTGATGATGATGCAGACTTTAAAGAGATGACTTACATAACCAAGAGGTTCCAATACCTGACTAAGAAAAGAAGATTTCCAACCAGAAGCAATGACTCAAAGACATCCAGCTTTAAGGACAAAAGAGACAGTAAAAAAGGATGATTCAATTGTGGAAAGACTGGTCACTTCATAGCTAATTGCTCTGAGGCACAAAAGGGTAAATCAGGAAAGGGAAGCTCCAAAAAGGACACCCATAGGAGAAATCTCAATGAAAGCTTCATGGACACCTTGGAGATGCTTCATGAGGACAGAGGCTCTGAAGACAACAAAGAGGAAGCTAATCTGGGTCCGGTAGTTACTACATCTTATGGTGAAAATCAAGTTCAGATTCAGATGAAGATAATGAGGTAATCTCTGAACAAATCTGTAATGAATATATTCCTTCTATCAAAAGGCTTTTGAGACTCTATCTGAAAAAATCAAGATCCTTAAAAGGACATGTAAAAACAATTTAATTTTTTTATCAGAATAGTTAAAACCTTTGAGACACCAAAATCATTATCTGTAAAGACACAATCTCATGTTAAGGCAACTTTCGAGCCTGGATAAAACTAACATATCTTTGGCTAAATTCGACAGTTCATCTGAAGGATTTAGTGATGATGATTTTGACAGGAGTAGATTTGCTTCCATATCTAGCAATGTTAGTAAGAACAAAAGAAGAGGAACTGACTTCACAGGATCGTTTGTTAAGGATACACAGACTTCTGTGAAGATAAAGAAATTATCATGTTCTTATTGTACTCAAAATGTTCTGTTTTTTCACTCAAATCCAGAGGCTGAAAAGGCAGAGAATCTGAGCCCATCATCGCCAAAAGAGTCAAGATCCAAGGTATTTACTAAGTCAAAACCAAGGACTGTCAGATTCATGGCCAATTGGGACTCAAATTCTAGTGTAAAGAAGTATTTAAGATCTATATCCTTCAAACCAATAGTCTTGAATAAATATGAGCAACAAAACCTAAAGTGCAAGGATCTGAAGAGGAGAAAGTCCTTCAAAATAATCCCAAAGGACCAATTCATACAAAGGGACCCAAAAATGACATTGCTTGTGTTTCATGTATGCTTCATAGGAAAGCAAAAGCATCAATCCTGGTATCTGGACATCGGTTGTTCTCGACACATGACAAGAGAAAAACATATGTTCAAAGATCTGGTCATGAAAGAAGGAGGTATAGTAGGATTTGGAGGAAACCAACGAGGATAAATTGTTGGAACCGGAACCATTAGTAACTTTTCTATCTCTACCAATAATGTATGGTATGTTGATGGATTCATAAACAACCTTCTTAGTATTAGCCAATTTTGTGGTAGTGGGTATAAAACAATCTTTGATAGACACATGTACAATGACCAATGAATCTGACAAATCCACAATATTCATAGGTCAGAGAAAAGACAATGTTTATAAAATAAATTTTTCTAATTTGGTTGATCAGAAGGTCGTTTGCCTTCTATCAGTGAATGATGAAAAGTGGCTCTGGCACAAAAGATTAAGTCATGCTAACTGAAGGTTAATCTCTAAGCTTAGCTATATGAAATTAATCAGAGGAATACCAAAGCTACAATATCATTCATATGCTCTCTGTGGAGCATGCCAAAAAGGGAAGATTGTTAAAAAATTCTTCAAACCTAAAAACATTGTCTCCACCTCCAAACCTTTGGAACTACTTCACATTGATTTGTTTGGTCTAGTGAAAACTGCATCAATCAATGGAAAGAAGTATGGGTTAGTAATAATTGATAACTATAGCAGGTGGACTTGGGTAAAATTTGTTGGAACAAAATAAGTTTAAACAATGCCTCTTGAATTTTAATGATAACAAGGTATTAAGAGTTCAATTGAAAATGCTAATATTTGTTCAAGTGTGCAGGATCATAGAATAAATTTATATGTCTTAAAACAAATTATTGGTTCTGAAAGAACAATTTAGAGCAAATGAATTTACAAGAGAAGCCAAGTTGCAAGTCAGAGTCTGAAGTACATCCAAAAGCTGAATCAATCAGAGTCTGAAGATCACCCAGAAGCTGAAGTGCAGACCCTGAAGTTAGTTTTTACAGTTATTTGAAAACAGAAAGATGCAAAAGGATATAGAAGACAGGAGCAACGATAGTTCTGAAGAATTAGAAGGCTTTGGATGCTTATTATCATAGAGAGGACAATGAAGGACACATAATACAATTGTACAACCACTACCTCCACTACTTCATCATCTCCTTGTGCAAAGTAAAAGCATCAGTTGTGTCTCTACTGGATTGGAACAGTTAATTCCTTATTAAGGAATGATTTTCAAATTATTCCTTCCTAGGACATCAACCAAATTAAGCAACAAATCAATGATGTTTGATCAAGCTTCTCTAACGACCCTTTGATGCGCTGGCACCTCTACAACATCTTTTTCCTAACTCTATATAAAAGAATGAAGACTTTAAGATATCAAAAGACTCTGCAATATTTTACAAGTGCCAAAACTCTGTCAAAATTTATTGCGCATCAAACAATTAAAATTTCTTATAAACTTTCTTATCTTAGAAATTCTAAAGTATAGAGTCTGAACTGTTTTGTATTGTAAACACCACTGATTGTATATCAAGTGTTCAACCAAACAATTATTTCTTTGTAATTCTTGTTTGTTAGAAGTCTCTGGCTTGTGTGCTTGAGCATAGGAAGCCTCTTGCTTGTGTGCTTGAGCATAAGAAGTCTCTTGTTTGTGTGGTTAAGCATAAGAAGTCTCTTGTTTGTGTGCTTGGGCATTTGTAATCTTGTATGATTTTAGTAAAAAATCTCTTGTAAGTAACACGGGGACTTGACTACATCCGAATTATTGAAGGACCCAAAATAATTGCTTGTGTCTCTTTCCTCTCTCTCTATCTCTTTATTATCCGCTGCATTTGACTCTGAATATTGCTTCAAACTCAGAACTATATTAGAGGCTGAACCTTGGAATTAGTTAAAAAGAAGAAAAAGAAGAAAAAACTAACACAATTCAACCCCCCTTCTTATGTTTTTTTCTCCTTCAGTTGGTACCAGAGCGCCTGGTTCTGTTATTCTAGCACTTAACAGTGCCGCAAAAAAGATCATGAGAAAAACATGTCTTTTGGTGGTGATGGACCTACTGTCATTGGAGATTCTAGAAATGTATCTTATGATTATGGTACTGATGACAAGTCATCGGGATCTTAAGGGCCACCTATGTTCAATGGTGATCCTGAAACATTTTCTTAGTGGAAAAGTAAAATGTACAGTCACATCATTGATATTGATGAAGAATTATAGGATATACATGAAGATGGTGTTGATCTTACTTTTGATGAAGAAGGTGTAGATGTTGATAGAATGAAACATAATGCTGCTTAGAAAAAGATTTACAAGAAACATCATAAAATCAGATATCTTCTTGTTGCTTCTTTACCTCACAAAGAAAACTTGAAGATGGGTGACACACCTACTGCTAAAGCCATGTCCAAGTCTTTATGTTCTAACTATGAAGGTAACAAGAAGGTCAAAGAAGTTAAAGCTATTATTCTTGTTCAACAATATGAGGTGTTCAAGATGAAAGAGAATGAAGACATTCAGGTTATGTAATCAAGGTTTCAAACTCTAGTATTTGGACTTCTAATCATGTGAAAAATATTCTAAGGAGCTTACCTTCTAAATGGAGACCTAAGGTGACAACTATTGAGGAAGCAAGAGATCTAAACAAACTCGGTCTTGAAGATCTTATAAGCTCTCTTAAATGTCATGAGATAGGGCTCAGTGAAGATGAACCTGGGAAGAAATCCAAATCTATAGCATTGAAGTCAAAGGGAAAGTCTTCAAAAGCTTTCAAAGTTGATGAATCTAAAGATAAGTCTCCTGCTGAAGGTTTTGAAGAGATGGCTATGTTGAGGCAAAATCCCAAATTAATTTTAAAGATAATAAACTTTAATGATTAAGGATTAAATGGACTTTGATTAATTCTTTGGTATTTAACTTGTGCTCTTAAGTGTTTTACTAAGACACGAACAGGTTTAAAATCATACCAAGATATAAGAAATCAAAGGACATTGAATTCATGAACTAACTCTGAAGATCAGAAAGTTAGTTTAGAATGTTGATCAGTGAGTTGATCAGAACGTTCTGATGACATCAGAATCTGTCTTCAGAAGCTTCACTTCAGAAGCACTACTTCAGAAGCTTCACTTCAGAAGCACACTTCAGAAGCACTACGTCAGAAGCACACTTCAGAAGCACTACTTCAGAAGCTTTAGAAGTACACTTCAGAAGCTTTAGAAGTACACTTCAGAAGCACTCTTCAGTTATTGATTACTGTTCTGATGATGGTACAGAAGGGTGTTCATAAGCAAACCCAGAATCATCAAGAACATGAAGAACATGCAAGTACACATGACATGAATAAAAGGTC
>Ga0228710_1001548_pt1 | contig 34738 bp, 30 predicted proteins | sample MedpolnodulmetaG_FD_177995 | JGI IMG/M metagenome (GOLD analysis project Ga0228710, IMG submission 177995) | Root nodule microbial communities from Medicago polymorpha collected in Santa Monica, California, United States - pink nodules | ecosystem: Host-associated > Plants > Roots > Nodule... | reverse complement strand
GGAAAGAAAATGTAGAAGAGTTTCAAGTAGTACCCATGTTGTTTTGGCAAGGATATTGAAGGTTGGTACTACTTTAAGATTTAGGGATCTATAGCATGTATCTAACTCTAATTTTTTGTTAGTCTACTTTCCCAAATATATCCCACCTTAACTCAAGCCACATTATAATATTAAAAGACCTCTAAAGTGTGTTATGGTGCTTGAATTTGAATGATTGTTTAAGACTTTTTCAAGCTCATAGCAAAATGCATTAACATGTCGACTTGAATGAGGAAGAGAATAAAAAATAAATTGTAATTAAAAGCATTAACTATGGTCTCTAAGTCTGACCGGCGTGAGCGAAAGTAGTTAGTTAATCAATGTGGGAACCCTCTCGAAAAGGTATGTCATTTTAAAATTTGTGCAAATTTTGAAATTTGGCAATTTCGTTACTTGAGGAAAACCAATAATTTAATTTTGGGATTGTGATGACACTTCATCATATGATATTTTCAGCTATGTTTTGGAATATTTTTCTATGCATTTAAAGACTATAATGGGTTTAGATAAGTTTATCATGTATGGGAATGTCTTTGCTTGAGTAGCGTAATTTGACTTCTTCCCTAACCAGACAACTTCATAGGAGTTTTGAGTAATTTATGCTTTAAATCATGTAATTCGGAATAACAATATACCTTATGGAAGTTATGGAAGCAAAAGGATCAAGTGTAATGAAGGTTTTAAGACAAGACAACCTGGGGAAATTCTGTTCCAAGTCTCAACAACATATTAAGGATGAAAAATACTTGAAGAATGAAGAAAAATCAGAAAATATTGTCTAGGTCATGAGCCCTGCACATTGCTCCGCTAATGGAGTTTTTTCTGTCTACCACATGCACCTTTGTGCATTTCCATGAGCTTGCTTCCATGCGCCTCGGGCATGTTATGTGCAAATATTTGCCTATGTAAAACCTCTTTTGATCCATAAATATTCTTTTTCTTTAAGTAACTTGACGCTTCAGAGGCAAAGGTAGGAAATCAGAGCATCAAAGAGGGGTGTTCCAACCCCCTTCTACTTTTTTTAGTGTATGTTTTATTTCTTTTCCTTTGATTATGTATTTATTTACCATGTGTAGCTAAACACATAAGATTATGGTTCAAAAATGAACCTTTATTATTTGTTGGATTTCCTTTATTCAATACTATCTTAAGTATGTTTATTTTATAAGTATTATTCTCAATGCCTTTAATTTCAACCTCATGTGTGGTGCGTGTTTATGGTATGTGTTGCCCACACACTGTACTACTAGAAAGCATGAAAAAGTTCGTTTAAGTCCAGGTTTACTGAATTACCCCAGTGCTAAGGTTTGGGAGTTTTGAATTCAATTAGTGTGTGTTTTGTCGCTGATAATGTGACTATATAAGTCTGATAGTGTGAGTTTGGAATTCCTCAAATAGAATTGTTTTTGGTTTTCTTTCACAGAAAAAATGTATTTCTTGGTGCTGCCTCAATCAAACTATAACCAAGAGACAATTAATGGCGAGGTGATGAAAGCTATAATACAAGTATTACAGGAGTACTTTCCCTCAAAAAAAAAGTATTACAGGAATACTATATTTCCAACAATGGTGAGAAGAAGCATATTAGGGTATAAAATCTGATGTTTGAGGCAAGTAGCATGATGATAAAAAAAATGTAATCACGGAGGGAGTTGGATTTTTTTTTTCAAACTAGAAGGGGTGTGAATATCTTTTTGTTTTTTTCGTGGTGTATTGTCTTTACCAACTGAGTTAAACTCACGAGACAGTATGAATGTCTTTTAATAAAACCTTACGGGAGATGACTACAATTTGCTCTAAACTTTAATAAAATATTACATATCTTCCCTTTTACGATTTTCTTATGAGAGGATCTTCCCTTTTACAATTATTATTATTATTGAATTTCATTATTTTACTGACAAAGATAAGAATAGTCCTTATAATGAGTTTAAACTAATCCATAAAAAAAAAATTTAACATTTTAACTTTTATGCGAACCAGCCACATTTATTTTTTACAATCATTTATGGCAGTAACAAAAAAAGTTTTTTTTTTAAAGGGTGACGAAAAAGTTTTTTTTTTAGGGATGGTGACGAAAAAGGTTGGATAGCCATTTGAAACAATATTTTAATGTCCAAGGTAAAATAATTTTACTACTAAATAGGTGTGATATATTATTCTAGTAATTAAGGATAGAAAATAAATCAAATATTTTATGCATTGTTGTGGTATAATGATCATTTCAAGGTCTTTGACTATATATTTCAAAGTAGTCTCAACTTGAGTCCTCACTCCATTCACCCCATATATCTAAGAGAGTGACATTGCTAGATCCTATCAACGTTCGTTAGTAGGTTTTTTATTAACTCAAGGCCTTTGTAAGGAGCTTCGGAGACGAGGTATGTTTAAATCAATCCATTTCCTATGTGATTTTACTTGTTGAAGTCCGATTTTTTGTTGAATATTTGCAAAACGTTCAATATGCTCCCTTCTAAGAAATTTTTCTCTCTAATAAGTTGAATTTTTGGGAAATGGGTTGCCCTTATACAATCACAATATTATGGATCTAGATCGTTCAATTAAGATCTGTGGTGTATAATTTCCGCTTCATATTTTAGATTCATTTTTCTAAATGAAATCCAAGATTTTGGTTACGATTTAGTGTATATGGTTGAATATGTCTGCATGAAATCATTATTATCTTGCATCTGGGTGATCTTCGTCTGATTATTCTTAAGGTTGAACAAATACAAATATTTTCACAGGCTTCATAAAAAATCAAAAATTGATTGTCTGTAGTTAAACCATTACACTATGGATCTAGATCGTTTGATTGAGATCTGACAGTGTATAATTTTCGCATGTTTTTTAGATCCATTTTTACAACGAAATACAAGATTTTCTGAATTCATTATCATGGATCTAGATATCGTTCGATTAAGATTTGGTGATTAATTTCCACTTCGCTTTGTAGATCCATTTTTAACAAATGCAAAAAGTTTTGGTTAAGATTTAGCATATATGATTGTAATGTCTGCATGAAATCATGGTTATCTTGCATCTGGGTTATCTTTGTCCGGATTTTCATAAGGTTGAACAAATAAAAATATTTATTGTTTCTTAGGTTTCATCAAAAAAATTATGTCTACAATTACAGCATTAAACTGTGGATCTAGATCATTTGATTTAGATCTGAGAGTGTATAATTGCCTCTTGTTTTTTAGATCCGTTATTATGGACCTTGATCGTTCGATTAAGATCTGGTGTATAATTTTCGCTTCGTTTTTAAGATCCATTTTTGAAAAATGAAATCCAATATTTTGATTAAGATTTAGCATATATAGTTGTAAATGTTTGCGTGAAATCATTGTTAATGTGTTTCTGGGTGATCTTTGTCTGGTTTTCAAATAAATAAATGACGATATTGATGAAAGTGCTTTTTAAAATAAACGTTATAAAAAAAGTATCTTTTGCTTGATTTTTTTTTAACAGTAGATGCTATTGATTTATTTTTGTTACGGATATTATTGACTTCTTTAATAAACATTGGTTTGGCAATTAATATTTAAATTTGGTTATTGATATTGTTGTTCTTATTTTAAGTTTGAAAATCTGAGTTCTAAATATATACCTCAAGTGGCACTATATCATCTCTTGGATTGCATGTGTTTTGCTTACATTCCAATTTTAAACACATATTTATTAATGTCTGAATTAATATTTCATGCAGGAAACATTAACAATCAAGAAAAACAACTCGGCTAGTAGAATCTCAATTCAAAATTTGTTCTATGATATCTTGATTAAAATTTTCTTGAAACTGAATGTTGTTGAACTTTCAGTTGCCTCAATGGTTTGCAAATCATGGAATGAAATTTGTCATAACCACTTACTCTGGGCTAAGCTCGACCTATCTCGACTTAGCTCCAATGCTTTCAATATACCCTTGCTGCCAGGAGCTTGGAGGGACGATTTAGTTTCAAAAAGTAAATTGATCACATGCTTGAAGTATGCTCTACGATTGAGAAATAACAATACAAGCTGCTTAGTGTTCAATTTCTTCATATACTTGATAGATGCATAATTAATCTTCATTGCTGAAAGGTATCATTTTTTACGTACAACTGTACACAATTTGTATGTTATGTAGGACAATATATTTCTCCTTTTCCTATCTCATTTTGTTTATCTCCTTAATTTTTGGAATTCATGCTAACAAAATTCTCAGGTTTTTTTTGATGATTTGTTTTATAACCTATGAATATATTATAATTCATTACTTTTTGGGACTAAGTTTTTAGTTTTTTAGAAAAAAATATTTCACTTCTATTAAAATTTAGACACACTCCTTTTTTTTATGAATAACTAGCAAAATGAATATATAGAAAAGTGGAGTACAAGGGTACTCCAGCCAATTGCAGTACTAGTCGAATTATTTATTTGTATGAAGTAGCAGATATATATATATATTGCTTCTTTAAGAAGTGTATTGTTTCAATTGAACATTTTATTGTACAACTTTTGATTGCTTAAGTTAATAAAATTACATCAATCTACTTTTTTTTATTTTATCGGAGAATTCATAACTTTCGAAAAAATTATTTTCACAAATGCTCACTCTGGTCACTGTTAGAAGCAAAAAACAATTTTTTTAATTCATTGAATAAATGATGTATCCAGTCAAGAAATCGCTCAAGAAACTTGAAAAGTAAGTTTTTACTTATAATAATGACCGGAGAGCGTATTTCAATTAATCAGTTTTTGGAAGTACATGCCGTCAAAAAATTGAATTTCAGGAAAAATATATACTTGTATTTTAGAAATTAATTATTTTTAAGAAATGATATAAAATTATGTAATTTAAAAACTTTAAATAAAATTATATTTTAGATAAAAGATTTTAAAGATGATATTTTGTGGGAAAAATTGTGCTAAAGAGTGGCTTATAAGAAAAATAGGGTAGTGTAAAAGAAACACAATCTTATTTGGCTAATTTATATGTTGTTCAACATGACACTCAAGGTCGGCCCATTTCACAACATATTCCTTTGCTCAATAATATAAAGTAATGACATATTTCTTTCGGCCATCGAGAGTATAATAGCTTTTTTCCTACCGTGTAAGAGATAACCTAGATCAACATAGAGTTTAGACCTAATCGACTGGAGTAGGCGAATCAGGTATACAATCTTAGTACAATTTAGTTTTGTTTTTTAGTTCCGACATTATTCAATTATATCGTGACATAAACACCTTGATTTATTCTTGAGATATTGCAATATTTGTTGTGTAAATGATAGTTTAAAGAATGAGACATGTCTAGAAATTAGTTGTGTGTGTGTACACACACACACTAATTGCAATATATACATGTCTAGACATGCCAACAAATACATAACTAATTCCTAGACATGTCTCATTCTTTAAACTACCATTTACACAAAAAATATTGCAATATCTGAATAGTAAATCAAGGTATTTATGTCACGATATAATTGAATAATGTTGGAACTAGAAAACAAATCTAAATTGTACTAAGATTGTAAACCTGATTCGCCTACTCCAGTCGATTAGGTTTAAACTCTATGTTGATCTAGGTTTTCTCTTACACGGTAGCAAAAAAGTTATTATACTCTCGATGGCTGAAAGACATATATATCATTACTCTCTATAGTATTGAGCAAAGGAGTATGTTGTGAAATGGGCCGACCTTGAGTGTCATGGTGAACAACATATAAATTAGCCAAATTAGATGGTGTTTCTTTTACACCACCCTATTTTTCTTATAAACCACTCTTTAGCAAAATTGTTTCCCCTCAAAATATCATCTTTAAAATCTTTTATCCAAAATACTGTTTTATTTAAAGTTTTTTAATTACATAATTTTATATCATTTTCTTAAAAAATTTAATTTCTAAAATACAAGTATATATGTCTTCTGAAATTCAATTTTTTGACAGCATGTACTTCAAAAAACTAATTGATTGAAATACATCCTCCGGCACTATTATAAGTAAAAACTTACTTTTCAAGTTTCTTCAGTAATTGATGTATCTAGTCATTATAGACTAGATACATCATTTATTCAATGAATTCAAAAAGTTATATTTTGCTTATAACAATGACCAGAGTGAGCATTTGTGAAAATAAATTTTTTCAAAAGGTATGAATTCTCCAATAAGGGAGTCCACAATCACACACAAACCATACCTTAACCTGAACTCCTTTAGTTTTTCGTGATGGTTATTGACTCCAACATCCAAAATGAGTAGACATTTTGTTTTCACAATTGCCTATGAGCCAAGGACTTGGTCATATACAACGACTTCAATCTTGACCGTATCGCCATCGTGGTTATCTCATTTGTCACTTCTGTCAAAACTTTATATTTCCAAAAAACAGTGGCACTCCTAGCCTTATCCGCCATTATTATGGATCTAGATATCGTTCGATTAAGATTTGGTGAATAATTTCCGCTTCATTTTTTAGATTCATTTTTAAAAATGAAAAAAGTAAATTGATCACATGCTTGAAGTATGCTCTACGATTGAGCTATAACAATACAAGCTGCTTAGTGTTCAATTTCTTCATATACTTGACAGATACAGAATTAATCTTCATTGCTAAAAGGTATCATTTTTTACTTACAACTGTACACAATTTGTATGTTAACATAATAATTCTTAGTATTTATTTTTGATGATTTGTTTTATAATCTATGAATATATAATTCATTACTTTTTGGGACTAAGTTTTTAGTTTTTTAGATAAAAATATCTCACTTCTATTAAAATTTAGCCACACTCCTTTTTTTATGAATAACTAGCAAAATGAATATATAGAAAAGTGGAGTACAAGGGTACTCCAGCCTATTGCAATACTAGTCGAATTGTTTATTTATATGAAGTAGCAGATATATATATTGCTTCTTTAAGATGTGTATTGTTTCAATTGAACATTTTATTGTACAACTTTTGATTGCCTAAGTAAATAAAAAAAAATTGTGGATCGGAAAAAAAAAAGTAAATAAAATTACTCCAAGCTACTTTTATTATTTTTCATAAATCCTAACAGTTTGATACAAAGGTTGCTTACAATATTATTCTTGTATCTTTTTGGTATATATTTTCAAATTATTTTTCTACTCATAATAATTTGATTAACAATATATTTATTTGATTATTAGAACCTTTATCTCCTTTTAAATATTAATATTTTATTTCTTTATTTATATAGAGATTATGTTTGTAATTATATATACATTAATTGATTGTTTTGCCCATGAAGAAAGACAAGGATTTGTGTTGAAAATAATTTTCATGTTTACTCTATTTGTAGTCATCAAGTTTATGGCATCATTTATCAAAATTGGTTCAATCTGGATAGATTTTTCGCAATATGATCTCACGGATTCGCATCAATGTGAGGCATCAACTATACAGTATGTTTTATTTCAATTTATCTTCTTATTTTAATCGGATTATATTACATAAAAAGTTGTGAATTCATAAACTCAGTAAGCTTTAATCCAAAATTTTGTTCCTCTCATAAGAGATATCAATATTAATAATGTTATTGGATTAACTAGCATCAAAGTTACTGATTTGATCAATTATATGATAATTAGTAACGATGAGAATGAAGATAATGCTCAAATTGTTAGAGAAACAGGAACTTCTAAGATCTTTAGCTATTCATATTTGTTACTATTTAATATTGTGTTTCTTGACTTTCGTGTGTGCTTAATATACATCAGAAAAAATAGGTCTAACGGTGAACCTCTAAAATGCTAACATAGTTTTTTACTTTAAAGTTTATTGTATAAATGTGTTTATGTTAAAAAGAAAAATTATGTTAACTTGTTATAACAGATAAAATCATTAAACCTCTTTTTTTTTATTCATATATTATGTATTTCTTTGGTATCACAATGTCATTGTGATTTTGTTCACCCACCATAAAATTAACTTAGCACATAATTGTTTTCACAACATATATTGTTGTTCCATCACAAGAAGGATGTCCAAGTAACTTCAAGAATATCCATTTCATATAATGGGTGTATTATTTTACAATGTTTGTAATATGGTTTGTAATTTAATATTTTTTTTCTATACAAGGAAGTCATCTTGGAAAATATTTGCAATAATCAAATATCAAGTCTTCCATCACAAAACATTTCTCCAGGTAATATTTTCAAGATCACATGAATATATTGTTTACAATGCATCTTTCAATTTGTGGCTTGCTTTTTATGTTTTCAACTGATGAAAAAGATGAACCTAAAAGGTTGTACTTGCTAGTTGACATAATTAATGAATTAGGTCCTAAAGAGACAACATGTCATCCGAATGAAAAATACATGATAATGGAAAAAATAAGATCAAAGGTAGAAAACCTAAATAGTGTGGAAGAAGGGTGCAAACATATAGAAAATTGATTTCCAAAAATAAAGGAGGGTCCAAAAGCAAATGTGATGAGCATCAAAAAGACTAATTTAGTGGGCAGTATTGTTATTTGTGAACCAAAGGAAAGTGAAATGGAGGATATCCATAATGTTTCAATCAATAATAATGATGATGAAGCTAGTGTTGTTGATAAAGTAAAATGAATATGATTCAAACAAATGAGGAGTTAGAATCTTCATCCTCTTTGGAAGAAGAAGACCTAGCATTGGCATCACATTTCCTACCCTTTCCATATGATGCACTACAATTTGGGGAAGGTGCCTCAAGGTTTTTTGAAGATGGAGTTGATTCAAGGCTCGAACTCAATATTGGTGAAGGTATCGCAGAAAATTTATTGGATGGATTTTACTTCCCTCCAAACAATGTCTGAGTAAGTATATCCTTCTGTTATTGTACATACAAAGCGATAACACTACTTAATGGTTATGTACAATGATAGAAGGATATACTTACTCAGACATTGTTTGGAGTGAAGTAAAATTCATCCAATAAATTTTCTTCGATACCTTCACCAATATTGAGTTCGAGCCTAGAATCAGTTCCATCTTCAAAAAAAAACTATGAAGCACCTTCCCCAAATTGTTGTGCATCATATGGAAAGGGTAGGAAATGTGATGCAAATGCTAGGACTTCTTCTTCCAAAGAGGATGAAGATTCTAACTCCTCATTTGTTTGAATCATATTCCATTTTCCTTTATCAACAACGCTAGCTTCATCATCATCATTATTATTGATTGAAACATTATTGATACCCTCCATTTAACTTTTCTTTGGTTCACAAATAACAATACTGCCCACTAAATTAGTCTTTTTTATGCCCATCACATTTTCATTTGGACCCTCCTTTATTTTCGGAAATCCATTTTCTATATGTTTGCACCCTACTTCCACTGAATATTTAGGTTTTCTACCTTTGATCCTTATTTTTTCCATTATCATGTATTTTTCATTCGGATGACATGTTGTCTATTTGGGATCTAATTCATTAATTATGTCAGTTAGCAAGCACAACTTTTTAGGTTCAGCTTTTTCATTGGTTGAAAACATAAAAAGCAAGCCACAAATTGAAAGGTGCATAGTAAACAATATATTCATGTGATCTTGAAGTTATTACCCGAGAAATGTTTTGTGATGGAACACTTGATATTTGATTATTGCAAATATTTTCCAAGATGACTTCCTTGTCTAGAAAAAATATTAAATTACAAACCATATACAAATATTGTAAAATAATACACTCATTATATAAAATGGATATTCTTGAAGTTACTTGGACAACCTTCTTGTGATGGAACAATATATGTGGTGAAAACAATTATGTGCTAAGTTAATTTTAAGGTGGGTGAGCAAAATCACATTGACATTGTGATATCAAATAAACACATAATATATGAATAAAAAAATAGGTTTAATGATGGACATCTTTAGTTTGATCTATTATAACAAGTTAACATAATTTTTCTTTTTAACATAAACACATTTATACAATAAACTTTAAAGTAAAAAACTATTTAACATTTTAGAGGTCCACCGTTAGACCTATTTTTTTAATGTATATTAAGTACACACGAAAATCAAGCAACACAATATAAAATAGTAAAAAATATGAATAACTAATTATCTTGGAAGTTATCTGTTTTTCTAACAACTTGAGCATTATCTTCACTCTCATCGTCACTAATTAGCATATAATTAATCAAATCAGTGACTTTGTTGCTAGTTAATCCAATAACATTATTAATATTGATATCTCTTATTGGAGGAACAAAATTTTGGATTAAAGCTTACTGAGTTTATGAACTCACAACTTTTTATGTAATATAATCAGATTAAAATAAAAAAAATAAATTGAAATAAAACTTACCGAATAGTTGATGCCTCACATTAATGTGAATCCATGAGATCATATTACGAAAAATCTTTCCAGATTGAACCAACTTTTATAAACGATGCCATAAACTTGATGACTACAAATAGAGTAAACATGATAATTATTTTTAACACAAATCCTTGTCTTTCTTCATGGACAAAACAAATAATTAATGTGTGTGTATATATAAATACAAACATAATCTCTATACCAATAAGATACGAGAATAATATTGTAAGCAAACTTTGTATCAAACTATTCGGATTTATGAAAAATAATAAAAGTAGGTTGAAGTAATTTTATTTGCTTAAGCAATCAAAAGTTGTACAATAAAATGTTCATAGCATATGCAATCAAAAGTTTTACAATAATACATTCATAGCATATGATAAACTCAAATAAAATAAAATATAACTATTAGCAGCCTTTTTCGGATCATCCACAATCGAATTTAGGGTGTCTTAACCAGGATACACCATAAACCTCGTTGTAGTGGATCTAATTTTCTCTTTCAAGTGCTACCAATTTAACAGAAAAATCAAAGAACCATTATCCTTTGGACCTCAATGATTATGTATAAATAAGATGAACATATATAAATAAGGTTGTCCAAAAATTGTTTGTAACAAGAACGAATCCTCCATGTAAAGATGTACAACCCATTCTTCTTTAAATCTAGCAAATATTTGATTTTGTAGTTTAAAAATTAAAAATTTAGACGGTAAGCTTAACATGCCTCAGTTGTCTACTAACTATTAAGGGTTGGGCTGATCAACAACATGATAAAGTAAATGTTGATTTCTCTACTTGTAAATTCTTAATTGGTCAAATAGTTAAAATTAAACAAACAAATTTACAATAAAAAATAGAATAAAACAAAGAAAGTTGGAAATAGATATTTAAATTTTCAACATTTTTTTAATGGCAAATATATACTATATATTTAATATAAAAAAGGAGAAATCTCCTACAAGATTCCAAACATATATACAAATATGAGGACAAGAAGTACTCGGGTCGAGCGATAACAAAATTCAAGAATCCCTCCTTAAAAAACAAGAGCAAAAACTAAAACCACAACTGAAACACAAAACTCTTAACAAGAATATCCAATGGCAGCCGAACAAAATGAAGACTATGAGCATAGCCCCTCAGTCAACCAACCTCTTGACAAATCCGCCACAAGACACTAACGGTGCCAACACATAATGGATTCATGATCCCACTCATATAAGGAACATGTGGCCAGAATGTTGAGGCTTGGATCCACCAAAATTGCTTGATAACCTCGATTGTTAATTAAAGATTCTCGATATAAATAAAATAAAGGAATACATTTTTTTTATAGAACTCACTCGTGCGTCGCACGGATGTGCGATCTAGTAGATAGTAAAGGCCTATAGTAACAAAATTATTTCACTTACACAAAAACTAAAGTGAAAGCTATATTAACTCTTTTGGGAAATACTTCAAGGAACAAATTTATTCGCAATGATTTGTTTTTAGAAGAAAGGTATGGAGATACACCCATTACAATACTTGTTACAAATTCAACCTTTCAATATAATCGCAGGAGCTCATTGTTATAATAATGTTTCACTTCTGTACTTTTAACTATTGTCCTTTTAACTATTCAACAATGCATTGCTTCAAGAAACAGCAGGGGAGTCCTTGTATCTGTCAAGCTCTTAACTTCACTTGATTATCTTCACTGTGGGCCAAAAATTTTGAAGTATAAGAAGAAATAGCAAAAGAGCATAAATTAGGATAAAATGCTAAAGTGAATCAATTTTGGATACATTAAGCAAGAATGGTTTTAGTGAACATTATCATGCAATGTTATAGGAATAGGTTTCTCTGAAATCATAAGCTTTACCTTTCCAACATCCTCTACAAGTTGGCAACATTGGTGAAAATTGGATTGCCATTTTTCAAGCACTAAAAAACATGATATCATCAATTTTGATGTCAAAACAAAATAGATTGTAATGACAAACACAATAGGTACTTAAAGTTCTCAAAATGTTCTTTCAATTATATCAATGAGTCAAAACAAAAGTATTAATTGGGCCGCAATTTTGGGTGCAGTTTTGGAGGTTTTGTCTCGTAAAAAATTGGGGTCCGATTTTGTGATGAAGGAGAAAAATAAAAACGTATTTTCAGCGCGAGATTTGTTCCAAATTTTGAGGGTTTTATTTCTCTATAAATACATATCATGTATCAGATGAAAAAAGGTGTAGAGAGTAGAAAAACAAGGAATAGAAGCCAACAACAAAACTAGGGTTTGTAGAGTTTTCTCTTGGCAACAAACACAATGGTTGGGATGGAATCACCATTGATTCACCTTGGAAAAACACTATTAGGATTGAGTCTCTTGGTTATAGAAATATATTCGGGACTTTGGGTAGAATTAGGTTTGCAGAATGATTCTTGTAACCCTTTGGAATCTTTTGTAAAGTTACTAAAAAATTATAGTGGAACGGATAGTTGTTCTCTCCCCCATAGTACGTCAGTATTGGACCGAGTTGGATAAACAAATTATCTTGTGTTCTTCTTCTTCTTCTCTCTCGGTGTTTTAACTCTTGCTTGTGTTTATAATTGTTACACACGTTGATATTGGTTGTTTGATTAATTTGCTCCACGCATCAAATTTTCATTGGAGTGATTTTTTAAAGAATTCATAACACTCTCCATTTAATATCTTCTCTTTTTCTTCAATTTGTAGAGATAAGATACAAAAGAGTTTTAAAAAAATATATAAAGTGATTAATGATGTGACCCACTTAGGGATAAGACCCACCATATATTTTTTTAGTGTCTATCTTATTCTAAATGATATTTTTTATTTTTTTTTATAAATGAAGAGGAATTAAGGGGACTTCAGATTGCACTTTACAAGGGTGAACATTGTGCCGTATAGATTGGTGCCCTAAATCGATGGACCGATGAATTTAAAAGACAAGGTATTCCCTGTTGGAACAAAATGTGTTTAACAATACCACTGAGTTTTGATGATAACAAGATATTAAAAATGTCAATTGGATATGCTAATATTTGTTCAAGTGTGCAGGACCATAGACAAAAATGTAAAAGTCTTTATATCAAGCATAAGTTCTGGAAGAACAAATGAGAGTAATGGAATTTTACAAAAAGGAAGCTTGTTTTGCAAGATAGCGTCTGAAGAAGATAGAGTCTGAAGAAGAGAGCTTCTGACGTCATCAGAGTCTGAAGATCATCATAAGCTGAAGTTAATCAGAAGTTGAAGACTGAATAGAAAAATTAAGGGCTTGACCAAACTTAAGGGTTTGCCGACATTCCAATATTACATTTATACACCATTATAAAGAACTCTCCAAGAGCGAGACAAGCAAAAGCTCACCAATCTATGATCAATATGATCAGGTACACAATACAACCATCAAATAACACTTCTCCCTTTTTAAGCATCATGCATTGGGGGCTTCAAGCCGACATAAGATGATTAGAGCATAACAACATAAATCACCTCATTTGTCCGTTCAGGGCCTCACAAATGGGGGGATATTAATAATATTGGGTCAGATGCCGTAACCTATACAAAGTGATCACCCACTATTCTCCGACTCTCCCTCCGTCACTAACGCCTCATAATTCCTCTAACTCCTAATAACTCCAACTCCTTCAAAAGCCCAACTCTGTAAATAGAGGCTAAGGCACTCTTAAATAAAAGGGATTCACCAAATTACCATGTTTTGAACCTTTTTCTTGGTACATCGCTGACGGGTTCCGTACGGTTGTGCTCATCATAAGTACATTGCTTTAACAGGTTGACAAGTTATATTTTATGGTTATGGATATAAGTGGTGGTGATGAATTCCCACTCTTATGAGGTAAATGATTTCAGATAATAGTGATTTTAGTCCCTGGATGTGTAACTAGTAGCCACAATAGTCCATCAATGTATCAAAATGTTAAAATAGTCTCTCATTGTGTGCTATGTCAGTCAAAATGGTCTTTTATGTTAAAATGTTAACTTCGTTAATATTGTCATGTCAGTCCCTCAATATACTTACATATTATATCAATCTTTATATATACTTATTTATTGTCATATCGGTCACTATATGAAAAGAGTTAATGTCAGCATTTCAAAACTATTTTAGCGTCAGAGACTATGTTGTTTAAAAAGTATACAATCAAAGACTATATATTTTACAATTTTGATAATTTAAGAGATTATCGTAGCGACCAAAATGACTTTCATCATTCAACGAACTTGCAATGAAAACACTTACAAATGGAATGACACATTAGGGGATGATGACATATAAAAAATGCACTAAAAATAAACAATGAATGTTTTATTTATTTTAATTCAGAGCCAGCATGTAAACCTTTACAAGTCTTCAATGATTTCATACTTTAATTGGTCCATGCGTTTTAGTTACTCATGAAGCATCGATTTATCCATAAACTTGGTCCTCCTCAAGGGCAGGAGAGAATTCAGTTCTTCTGCATGAACCTTTACAAGTCTTCATTGATTTCATACTTTAATTGTTATACATCTATTTTAATTTGTGTTACGTTTTTTTTATTTAGTCTTGGAACAAGGGAGTTTTGTAATGAATTGGAGCTAGGGCTCTAAAAATTGTACTTATTTTATGAAATAAAGGGAGTTTTATAATGAGTAAAAATTGAGAGTTATTTTATTTAGTTCTTGGAACTGTATATCTAGTTTATCGACCATGTCGTTAATCCACGACTTATCAACCGGAACCTCCACAGACAGTTGTGGTGTCTTCATGATCTATCAATCGGTTTATCCACTCCGATTGTGAGCGCATAGAATTGAAAATCATGAATGAGCTTGAGGATGTGAGAGACAAGGAAAGCTCAAATCATGTTATATCGACATTCTAAGTCCAAGAAAATGTGACACGGGCCTTCAATGTGCAACGACGCATTTGCAAATGAAATTATATCAAAATCTTTTCTTTTTTTTAAATAAAAAAATTACATCAAAATCTGGGACGAGGCATTGGGGTTGACCAAGGTCAAGAAGTCCAAATTAAAGATAATGGGAGAGCATGAAGAAGATCCTATTGGAGAAGAGGCTCAAGGGAATAATGTAGCTTGTTGAATTTGCATGCATTTTATAGCCCTTCCATTTCAAAAAATTTAAAAATTCTTTTCATCTCAAAGAATTGTTACCACCAAGGCAGGAGGCTAACATACTTTCAATGTTTAAGAGCATAATGACTATGGAACATGTTGCGGAAGATACTCATCATAATCGCCTTTTATTTTTTCTATAGCATAACCGATATGAATTTGAGTCAAATATTTTTCTCTTTTTAGTTTCTTTTCTTCATATGTGAGTATCCTTGTTTGAGTGATTCATGTAGCATGCATTGGTTCTCTATAGACTATTGGTCGTACTTTCATACACATGAGGCACATTTCATGGTACTCTAAGCCTTTTCAAGCCCCCCTTATTATGGTATCCTTTGCTAACCCAATTTAACCAACCATGCAATTTCATTTGTTGTTTTAGTGATGAATGAAAAAGATCACTGAAGATCTTAATTATAAGATTTAAATATTATGGATAATTTCAATCTTTTTCAAATATAAAGGATAACTTCACTCAAAATTTAATTATAAAAACAATTTCTTGTATATGTTAAACAATTTTAATACGGACCAAAATCTTCTTAAAAAGAAAAAAAATTATATACAGATAATAAAAGTAAAATTAAGCGAAAATTATATTTTGAATTTAATTTCGATACACTATTAGCTTAAAAAGTTTAACTACATAAATAAATCATATGTATTTTTAAGTAAAGTGAAACTTTACAAATAAAATAAACAAATATTTATTCTATTGATAGTGTATCTGAAATATAGGTCGATCATATGGACCTCTAAAAAATATTTAAAGGTGGACTCTTACCACTATTATTAAACTTTAATAAGATATTACATACCTTCCCTTTTACAATAATATTAATAATAATAATAATAATTATTATTATTATTATTATTATTATTGTTATTATTATTCTTATTATTTTTATTATTAGCAGTAGTGGTAGTAGATGTAATAGTATTAAATTTAATTATTTTACTAACAAAGATAAGAATAGTCCTTATTGGGAGGTTAGTCAAATCCATAAAAAATATTTAACATTTTAACTTTTATGCGACTACATTTTAACTTTTATGGATAGCAATTTGAAACAATATTTTAATGTTCAAGGTAAAATAACTTTACTTCCAAATAGGTGTGATTTATTATTCTAGTAATTAAGGATAGAAAATAAATCAAATATTTTTTGCATTGTTGTGGTAAAATGATCATTTCAAGGTCTTTGACTATATATTTCAAAGTAGTCTCGATTTCAGTCCTCACTCCATTCACCCCCCATATATCTAAGAGAGGGACATTGCTACTTGCTAGGTCCTTTCAACGTTCGTTAGTAGGTTTTTTATTAACTCAAACCTTTGTAAGGAGCTTAGGAGACGAGGTATGCTTAAATCAATCCATTTCCTATGTGATTTTACTTGTTGAAATCATGATTATCTTGCATCTAGGTGATCTTCGTCTGGTTATTCTTAAGGTTGAAAAAAAAAATTATGGTTTCACAGGTTTCATAAAAAAATCATCAAAAATTGATTGTTTACAGTTACACCATTACACTGTGGATCTAGATCGTTTGATTGAGATCTGCCAGTGTATAATTTTCACATGTTTTTTAGATCCATTTTTAAAAACAAAATACAAGATTTGCTGGATCCATTATTATGGATCTAGATTGTTTGATTAAGATCTAGTGTATAATTTCTGCTTCATTTTTTAGATCCATTTTTTTAAAATGAAAAAGGTTTTGGTTAAGATTTAACATATAAAATTGTATATGTCTGCATGAAATCATGGTTATCTCGCATCTGGGTTATCTTTGTCCGATTTTTCGTAAGGTTGAACAAATAAAAATATTTATTGTTTCTTCGGTTTCATCAAAAATTTATTGTCTACAGTTACACCATTACACTATGGATCTAGATCGTTTGATTCAGATCTGACAGTGTATAATTTCCGCTTGTTTTTTAGATCCATTTGAAATATGCTTTAATATGGATCTAGATCGTTCGATTAATATCTGGTGTATAATTTTCACTTCGATATTAGATCCATTTTATAAAAATAAAATCCAAGATTTTGGTTAAGATTTAGCATATATGGTTGTATATGTTTGCATGGAATCATTGTTAACTTGCATCTGGGTTATCTTTGTCCGATTTTTCGTAAGGTTGAACAAATAAAAATATTTATTGTTTCTTCGGTTTCATCAAAAATTTATTGTCTACACTTACACCATTACACTATGGATCTAGATCGTTTGATTCAGATCTGACAGTGTATAATTTCTGCTTGTTTTTTAGATCCATTTGAAATATGTTTTAATATGGATCTAGATCGTTCGATTAATATCTGGTGTATAATTTTCACTTCGATATTAGATCCATTTTATACAAATAAAATCCAAGATTTTGGTTAAGATTTAGCATATATGGTTGTATATGTTTGCATGAAATCATTGTTAACTTGCATCTGGGTGATCTTTGTTTGATTTTTCTTAAGGTTGAACAAACAAAAATATTTATTGTTTCATAGGTTTCATAAAGAAATTATTTTCTGCAGTCACACCATTACACAATGTGGATTTAAGTCCACAATAGTGTAAATTTACACTATTGTGGACTTAGACCGTTGGGTTAAGATCAGATGTGTGTATATGTCTTATTCATTATTTACATCCATTTTTTAACCAATGAATTTGCGGTTAGTTTGATCAAAGAAAATCAATGTATTATTTTTCTTTTGGCAGAAAAATATTAATTTTATTTATTTTTAAATAAAATAATTTTTTTATTGTTTCTTAGGTTTGTCGAAAATGTATTGTCTATGTTTGCGCAATTACATTGTTGTAGATATGGACCGTTTTGGTATGATCCTATCGTGTTTATTGCCACTTCGAATGGAGTGTGCATAGTTACACAAAGACACATTGTGGATATGGATAATTTGATTACGTTCAGATGGTAGTGTTCTCAATTCATATTTTGAGTACTTTTTAAAAAGGGTTAAATAAGTAAATAGTCTCTCTAAATATACCAATATTTGATTTTAGTCTCCATTAAATATTCTTTAGGTTTTTGGTCCCTCTAAAAATTTTCATTTATGAAATTAGTCCCTGCTCTAGTGTAATACTCAATGTAGAGCAGAGACTAATTTCATAAATGAAAAATTTTAGAGGGACCAAAAGTCTAAAGAACATTTTATGAAGACTAAAATCAAATATTGGTATATTTAGGGGGACTATTTACTTATTTAACCCTTTAAAAATTAAGTAAAACTAGATACTTGGTTAAGATTGAACTATTGGTCCAAACTATAATTAGTTGACAAAACGAAGATATATCAATTTCATGCCAACTTGTTCTTGATGTTTCAGTAGTAGAAGCAAGCAACTACCAAAATTTGTGTTGATTGCATGCAAAATGTTTTATTTTGAAGCACAGACTTGGTGTTGCAAATAAATGACGATATTGATGAAAGTGCTAATTAATTCATTCCTCTTAATTAATACAAAATTACAATTAACGTTATAAAAAAAGTATATTTTGCTAGATAGTTTGTTACAGTAGATACTATTGACTTCTTGAATAAACATTGGTTTAGCTATTAATATTTAGATTTACTTATTGATATTGTTGTTCTTATTATTTAGGTTTGAAAATCTGAGTTCTTAATATATAGCTCAAGTGGCACTATATCATCTCTTGGATTGCATGTGTTTTGCTTACATTCCAATTTTAAACACATATTTATTGTCTTTTCTTTGAAGTCATGATCCTACGAGAGAAAAATGGACTCAATGTAAAATATTTATTAATGTCTGAATTAATATTTCATGCAGGAAACATTAACAATGAAGAAAAACAACTCAGCTAGTAGAGTCTCAATTCAAGATTTGTTCTATGATATCTTGATTAAAATTTTCTTGAAATTGAATGTTGTTGAACTTTCAGTTGCCTCCATGGTTTGCAAATCATGGAATGAAATTTGTTGTAACCACTTACTCTGGGCTAAGCTCGACTTATCTCGACTTAGCTCCAATGCTTTCAATATACCCTTGCTGCCAGGAGCTTGGATGGACGATTTAGTTTCAAAAAGTAAATTGATCACATGCTTGAAGTATGCTCTACGTTTGAGCAATTACAATACAAGTTGTTTAGTGTTCAATTTCTTCATATACTTGCAAGATGCAGAATTAATCTTCATTGCTGAAAGGTATTTTTTTTTTTTAGTTACAACTGTACACAATTTGTATGTTATGTAGGACAATATATTTCTCCTTTTCCTGTCTCACTTTGTTCATCTCCTTAATTTTTTGGAATTAATACTAACAGAATAATTCTCAGAATTTATTTTTGATGATTTAATCAACTATATATATCACTCTTTATTTATGGTAATTTAATATGTGTGTTTTCTATTTTGTAGGACGCCAAATCTAAAAAGATTAATATTGCCGTTCCAAGGCAAATTGTCCAAGAATGCGATAGATATTGCGATGAAGTCATGGGAAGGCCTTGAATCCATCACCATTACCGCCATGGTCAAGCCGAGTCACATTTTTTCTGCCATTAGTAAGTACTACATGACCATCTATGAACTGAAATTTACTAGGGACTTCGGCATAAGTGAAGCAGATCTTGTGGTTCAATACACCCCAAATTTGAAGCTCTTGAGTGTTCGAAACATTATGGTGAACCTAAGAGGTTTATGCAACATACTCAACAGCTTGGAAAAATTGGAGGTGGTAAATATTTGCCACAGTTTTATTTGGGATCGAGTAGAAGGTGTAGTTAAAGTATACACCGTTCGTGATTTGCGAAACCATTTGAGTCTCTCCAATCTACAAAAGCTTATGTTTTGTAATAGAAGAAGGTGCCTCAGGTGCAGAAATGGGAATGATCCAGTAAGAGGACCATTTGGGGGTTTTTGAGGATATTTGGCGTGAAGATGAAATCAGGTCTCTCGCGCATTAATTCTGACGATTATGTTCAAGGATAGATAATCTTTAAATAAGTCCTTTTTTTATTGTTTCTGGAATAAAGTTCACAAACATTGACGCATGCATGCATATCTATTCGGATTCATTTCTAATGCATGAACCAATTTATAGAAGGATTTTATTGTTGCTGGTGTTAATTATGCTATGATTAGAAAATTAGCTTAACTTGTATGTGAAATTGTGTGCACCCCAATCAAAATATATTTAGAACTGTGTATAATTTATTTGCATTCTCTCTTTTCTACCTAAAAAAGTTTGGTACGAGGACCCTTACAAAGTTACAACTCATTCTTCTTTTATGTACTTATCCTTAGTCCTCACTCCACATATTTATACTCTAAAGTAAAAGTGTGAGATATCTATTTTTTTCCTATATTTTTTCAAACCATAGTTTAGCCCTAGTTAGTATTAAGTAAGATGTTTAGTCGCCAAACCTAGAAGTGTGTGAACCTAAGTTTCTACTTGTTTTATTATTTGTGACGGTTGTGTTATTTCCAAATATGATTTTTATGATGTACTCGTTCCGTCCCTATATCTAAGCACCTATTTGACTTTATTTTTGTCTCTAAATATAAACCCTTTTTCAAATTACTAGATGCATTTATTATTATTTTTCTTAAACATACGCCTAATTAATACTGCTAACTTGTCTTGAAATATGAATAGTCAAATTTAATACACATACAAACAAAGGACAATTTGGTAATATTAACACACAAAACAGACACATTAATTACACTGACAACTTTTTTTAGGAAATGTGAAAAAGCAATGAGGACTTACATATAGTGATGGAGGGAGTATGCAAAACATGATCTTTGTGAAATATTTATTCTGTGCTTGTAAATTGTCTGCTAACCGTAGAACTGCTATGATTATATATCCACTGTCATTTGATTAACAGAAATTCTTGTAGACGTTAATGACCAAGTTAAAAACTAATTTAAGAGCTAAATCATTCAATGGTTTGTGAATGAACCCTCCTACATTTCTTCTTCTCTCTATTACCATGTAAATGTTGATGACAGAGAAAATTTATTTTCCCTTAGATCTCTCTTGGCTGAACATAGGCCTATGTGAGGGAGTCAACACTTAAAAAAAATAATCCTTGTAAACTGATAGATCCATCACTCTAGTGGATGAATCTCAGGAAAAGTTTTACTTTTGACAACTTTGGAAAAATACAATTTTTATAACTTGAAGATGATTTTTTTCATGAATTTTATTTTGTCTTGAATTTTGGATCACTATGATATTATGTTTCATGAGCATAAATTATTAATGCAAGAAAAAAAAATTCCTTACTTTCTTTTTGGTAATGGACATTAGGCCTACAACCTTTATGATGGTGATTTTTTTTTTTTAATTTTATTGGTTAGAATTATAGATCTATGGCTCATGACATTAGATCTCAAAGAAAAATTTGATTTTAAACAAAAATGATTTCTTGTAAAATGTTTAAGTTTTAATGAAGTATGAAAAAAATCATTTTCCTGGCTTGAATGAACTTGTGGTTAATGGATCTATTGTTTTTCGATAGAGTATTTTTTAAAAGAAATAATTTTGATGATATTTTTTAGATTATGCCAGTTTATGAACTTCTTCAGATATACTTGAACCATAAAATCGTAGAGTACTATTTTTTGCAAGAATATTCAGTTATCCTTCTATGTTATGCTTTTTATATGTTGATGGATTTATGAATTGAATTCAAGCATCAAATGACTATTATCTCTAGCTATTGAAATTTGATCTAGGATCAATGTTCAATAGATAATGGTTTTAGACATATTGAATTGTCTTACTGTGATACTAGATTTAATGTTTGAATTAAACATTCAATGATCACGAACTCATCTAGGAAGTTAGGGTGTTGTGTGTGAAGAAAATCTCTTATGGCATAGCACTATTTTATGCAAAAAGAAGAAAAATTTATGAAGGATTCAATTGAATAATGATGTTAAAGGCCTAGGCTTCATGTTTATACATTTTGTAAGTATGGCACTTATTATATAATTTATCATTCTTAACCTTTGATGCAACTTAGAATGCTCAGAAAACATTTCCAAATATTTTTATAAGTTAAAGTTTTAAGTCCATATTGAGCAATGCAACCAAAACACGTGAAAAATCATTTTTGGGGATGCGTAACTAGTTGCACCTTGACATGTAACCAGTTATAGGAGTTGCATTTTTGAAAAATATTAATGTTGGAAGGTGTAAGTATTGCACCTCCCATGGTAAGCAATTATCACCTTCAAAAACTTAAATTTATGAATAGGTGTATTTCAAATACGTCTCTATTCATTTGAGACCCGTTTTGAAATGTAATGTTGCTTCATAAACACATTTTCAACCTCTATAAAACCAATTGAGATCATAATCATTTTAACAACAACTTTCACACTCTCAATTGTCAATTTCAATGAAAACATTGTCCATTCTTTAACATTCATAAAGAAAGTTATTTGAGCACTAAGTCCTTTGTGTTAAAGTGATATTGATCAAAGAATCAATGATACATTATTATTCTTCATGTTTATACATTTTGTAAGTATGACACTTATCTTATGATTTATCATTCTTAACCTTTGGTGCAACTTAGAATGCTCAGAAAACATTTTCAAATATTTTTATAAGTTAAAGTTTTAAGTCCATATTGAGTAATGCAACCAAAACACGTGAAAAAACATTTTTGGGCATGCGTAACTAGTTGCACCTTGACATGTAACCAGTTACAGGAGTTGCATTTTTTAAAAATATTAATGTTGGAAGGTGTAACTATTGCACCTCCCATGGTAAGCAGTTACCACCTTCAAAAACTTAAATTTTATGACTAGGTGTTATTTCAAATACGTCTCTAATTCATTTGAGACCCTTTTTGAAAGGTAACGTTGCTTCATAAACACATTTTCAACCTCTATAAAACCAATTGAGATCATAATCATTTTAACAACAACTTTCACACTCTCAATTGTCAATTTCAATATCACCTGCATTCTAAAACTCTCATTCTCTTGTCTTGGAAAACATTGTCCATTCTTTAACATTCATAAAGAAAGTTAATTGAGCACTAAGTCCTTTGTGTTAAAGTGATATTGATCAAAGAATCAACCATACATTATTATTCTTCATTTATTTTGTAAAAAGTTTCTCATCATTTGTTGGTTGGAATTGTTGTAAAAGATAATGGGGTGCTATCTTGATGTATAGAAATATTGTTAGGGGGCCTTGGGTTAAGGTTGCTTGTAACAAAGATCCATACATAGTGGAAATCTTTCACGGGGTGTGAAGGGAGTGGAAGTACTCTTAGGTTAGAAGAGGAACCACTATAATTCTCTTGTGTTCTTTTTCTCTTCCCTACACTCTTTATTTTTATGCATTCGTTCATAGCTGCAACACAATTTTTTGGAAAAATAATAAGAACCCTAAACTCGCAAAAATTATCCTAAAAATCCGAAAACCTAATCGCCCCTATATTACAATCTCAATTTTCATTGTGATCATTAAATTTCGTATCAGGAATAAATTGCTTTTTCTCAATTTTCATTGTGATCATTAAATGAAAATTTTCATTGTGATCATTGAAAAATTATCCTAAAAATCTGAAAACCTAATCGCCCCTATATTCCTTTGATTGGTGAAGAAAAAGGAATTCAAATGACCTAATCGCCTTTTTATTCCTGATTTTCAATCAGAGCAATTTATTTTGTATCATTCAATTAAGTGGTGTGATTATTATGGTTAGTGATAGGGTAAGTGATGGCAGTAATGGACTTAGAAATGATTGATGGTTCGTGAAATATTAGGGTTGGATACTTTGAGTATTTTAGATTATAGTGAAATAAGTCCCTCTCATGGAGATAGGGTGGACATGATTACTTATCAGAATCATTATTGGAAACTGATCTAGTGTGATCAAGAAGAATAGTGTTGCTCAGTATATTATGGTAGCTGAAAACTATAGTGGATAATCTTACACAAAGTGTGGGGATTGGACTAGCACATATTTAGTAGACCAGGATAACTCTATTGTTTGATTATCTTACCCCTTATTTTTTAAGGAAATCTTTCATTATATGTCTTAAAACAAAAATGATCAAGAAGAATTGTATTGCTTAGTACATTCTGGTAGCCGAAAACTATAGTGGATAATCTTAGACGAAGTGTGGGGATTGGACTAGCTCATATTTGGTGAACCAGGATAACTCTCTTGTTTGATTATCTTACCCCTTATTTTTTTTTATTATATATCTTAAAACACAAATCACATACAAGCGGATTCATAATATTGTCATTACACTATCCGGAACAATTTGGTCTTTATTAATTTAAGTTTTTTTTTTTGTTAAATTAATTTAAGTTTTTAATATTTATCATTATACTATCTAGAATGATCTGGTTTTTATATATTTAATTGCCTAATATTTATCACTATATTATCCTTAATGATCTGGTCCATATTAAATTAATTGTCTAACCTCTTACCATGAATTTCTTGAGTATACGAGTTTTGTAAGTTGCATGACTAAATTTTCGGATCATAATTCAAACCCCATTTCTTTGTGATTATTTCTTTCACTTCAAAAATGATGAATCGTAATCATAATGGTTGTCGTTTTACCGATTTTGCAAGAATTTGACGGTGAATTCAGACACCGGGTTTATCAATGAGGTAAGGGCACGAAGTATAGTATTTATAGAGGAGATTTTTTGTGGAAGGATCAGAGGAACACGAAATTGATGAAGGACTCAAAGAAGATAGTGAGTCAATCGATGAGGTCGTTGTGAGGTTGCCATCAAGGAGAACGTAGAGATCACAGGCATAATAAAAAAAGTGTCACTTTGTCACTCTATATATTTTTTCTTTGCATAGTTTTATTACTTGCGAAAGACAAATTTATTTAAGTATCTTTAAATTTTAAATTTTTTAATGATTTTTTTGGAGTCATATTTATAACATGATAAAAAATTGGAAGTTAATAATTTTGTTGGAACGAACAATATTTTTCAAAAAAAAAATAAAAATAGTTACATATGAACAATTGAAACAATTGTAAAATTTCAACAGATGATCATTTGACAAAGAGAGGGCTTCACCTTCCTTCTATCTGCAATTTGTGTAATAAATCTGAAGAATCCGCTCATCATTTGTTCCTAAACTACGCTTTCTCCTCCGTAATTTGGAATTGGTTAGCCACTACCTTGAATATCAATTGTAACACTTCTAATTATTTGGACCTGGTCAGTTTATGTGACAGAAATTGGTCACCTCAGTGCAGAATTGTCATTCTCTCTGCGGTCATTCATTGCTTCTATGCTATTTCGTTCTGTAGAAATCAAAAGAGATTTAATGATAAGGTTGTTAATCCCAGATCAACCATCAACATAATTATCTCAGGTGCTTCCCTTTCTGGAAACAACACTAGGCTTGCTGCTAATTCTTCTATCTCTGACTTTGTGATTCATAAGCATTTTGAAGTGATAATTAAGCCTCCAAAGGCTCCTATCATCAAAGAGGTTCTTTGGAACCCTCCTATTTTTAACTGGGTCAAATGCAACACTGATGGAGCCTCCTTAGGCAATCCAGGGCAGTCTGCTTGTGGGGGTCTATTTCGAAATTCAACTTCAGATTTTCTTGGAGCCTTTGCCATAAACCTTGGTATCAATTCCGCCTTCAACTCTGAACTCATTGGTGCTATGGTAGCTATTGAAATTGCTCATTGTATGAATTGGCGCAACTTATGGCTTGAGACTGATTCCATGCTAGTTTTTTTGTCTTTCAAGTCTTCTAAGATCGTTCCTTGGCATCTCCGAAACAGATGGGACAACTTCCTGCATCTATTGTCCTCTTTTAATTTCAATATCACTCATATTTATATAGAAGGCAACACTTGTGTTGATCAGTTAGCTAACATTGGTTTATCTTTGTCTTCTCACTTTTGGTTTACTCAGCTGCCTTCTCAAATTGGGCTAGACTTCTTTAAGAATAGATTAGGTCTTCCTAATTTTAGATTTTGTTAGCTCCTTGAGGGTTTTGGTTTGTTGTCCCCCCTCTTTTGTTTGTTCTTGTTTTGCTTCTTTTTTTTATTGAATATCATATGGGGTTGTAACTACTGCTACAATTTCCTTTATCTTTAAGAAAAAAAATTTGAAACTATACAGTGCAAACGTGAATTATAAAACTAAGTTTTTTTTTCCACTAATTATAAAACTAAGACTTCTGCTACATGAACACTAAATTGAGTTCAACATCAAGTATGGATGTTCCGGACAAATCCAAAATGTTTGGATTGCACAAATATTTTGATCGGGCATAAAACTGAACCAAATCTTTCAAACCTAGTCATATACGGTTCAGACGACATGGTATTATAGCTTGTTGCTTTGTCTAGTTTAATAATACTGCTTATCCTAGTGAGTCTTATGGTCCCATTTGACCAGAAGTTTCTCAAGCTCAAGCATTTATTTTTCTAGTTAGAGACCAATGTCTTGGAGCTAATGTAGGATCCGCTCAAGGACCTACAAGTTTAGGTAAATATTTAATGTGTTCTCCGACCAGAGAAGTTACTTTTGTGGGGAGAAACTATGTGTTTTTGGGATCTGCGTGCTCCCTGGTTAGAACCTCTAAGAGGTCCTAATGGTTTGGACTTGAGTAGACTGAAAAAAGACATACAGCCTTGGCAAGAACGTCGTGTTGTAGAATATATGACTCATGCTCCTTTAGGTTCTTTAAATTCCGTGGATGGCGTAGCTACAAAGATTAATGCAGTCGATTATGTCTCTCCTAGAAGTTGGTTAGGTACTTCTCATTTTGTTCTAGATTCTTCCTATTCGTAGGTCATTTAGATTCCTACCCAATTACTCTAATGTTCAACTCAAGCACACATGCTATATTTTTTGTTAATATTTTACTTATTATATATCCTTTTTAAGATTAAGAATTTTACATATCATATACTCTTATGTTCAAGTCGGTTACTCATGTTATTATTTTATTTTATTAAGAAGCCGATCACACAAGTTATATTTATTTGTTAATGTTTTACTTGTTATACACTCAAGTCAAATTAAAAACATTACTCAAAAAAAAGTCAAATTAAAAACATGTTAAAACAGAATCTTTTTCATTCTCAAAGTCACGAACATAGATATAAAGAAATGACGACACATATTGGTCTGACCGTGTCCAAAACGTCAGACCATCGATTCCACCAATATTTAATTGATTATCGAGTTTTTCCTTCGATTTTTTGTCATAGCTATTTTCTAAATTATCCAATTCGAATAAGTTTGATGTTCAAGATTAATCCTCGTAGCTAACTATGTTTAAAATAAAAATATAGAGGAAGTAAACAATGTAAACCAATACGTCTGCATCTTTTACACCGCACCACTACCTTCTTTCTTCTTCGTTCTCGAATCTAATGTTGAGTTCAAGCAGTAACAACAAATCAAGAACAATGCATCATCATCATCAGCATCAACAACTATGCACACGCACGCACCAGATCGGTGCCTTACTCTTAGTTGCCGCAACCTTCTTCCTCACGAGACTCTTAAACGCGCCTTGTAGCTTCTCATCCGGTGTGTCGCAGCGGAAGTTTGTCGGTGTTCACCGTTTACCGGAATCTGAAGAATTAACGGTGAAGATCTATGTTTATGATGAGAATGAGATTGATGGATTGAAGGAGCTTTTGAAAGGACGAGATGGGAAGATTACGCCGGAGGCTTGCTTGAAAGGACAGTGGGGTAGTCAGGTAATTTCACTATACCTGCTTTTTATAACAAGTGTTGCATGGGGATATAAAAAGCACTGACACAGACACCGGACACACTCTGACACGTAGATAGATGTTAGTAATTATTAGTGAAATTGGAAGTAATTGAATGTAACTGCATTTGTGTGTAGACACCGGTAATAATTTGTGAAAATAGAAGTGATTGAATGTAACCACATGTGTTGGACACTGAACACACATTTAATCTGAAGTGTCGGTGCTGCATTGTGGCACGGTCAAATGCAGGTGATGCAACCTGAATTTGATGTAGTCTCAATTTTGGTTGGCGTTAAGCTTGATTGATGTCGTGTCAGTGTCGAACATTGACAACATTGGACATGTAGATACTGTCACATGGAAATTATTCAATTACAACAATGACGTGACAATGTCAGACACTTGACACACCTTTAATTTGAAGTGTCTGTTTCTATATAGGTTGCAACCCTTGATACTGCGGAAAATTTCGGTCAAAGGTGGTTGATACAACCTGAATTTGATGTATCCTCAATTTTGGTTGTGGAGACATTAAAATCTTCATGTTGTATTTTAGGATCGTTTTTGAAATTTTGCTAATTACTATTTTTGTAGGTAAAAATACACAAGTTACTTTTAGAATCAAGATACAGGACGAGAAAGAAGGAGGAAGCGGATTTGTTCTTTGTTCCATCGTATGTTAAATGTGCCCGTATGATGGGTGGACTTAACGACAAAGAAATTAATCACACTTATGTTAAAGTAAGAAACTCTTTCGGTACTTAAATTGAAATTGCATTGCTTATGTTTTAAATGAATTTTAGGAATTATTTAGCTGAAATTCTGTTTATGTGATTATTAGGTTATTAGCCAAATGCCGTATTTTCGGTTATCTGGAGGCCGGAATCATATATTTGTTTTCCCAAGGTAATAATGCTGATGATGATTTTATTTTTTGCGTTGTGAGTAGCATGTGGCAATTGTGTTTTATATAGGTTAATACAGATATGAATTTTCATGCTTTTTTTTTGTTTGGATTTAGCCATTTTGTTAGGGTTTCCTGTTAGTTGATATACATGCTTTCTTTTCAGTGGAGCTGGAGCTCACCTGTTCAAGTCTTGGGCAACGTATATAAATCGCTCCATTATTCTTACCCCTGAGGTAAACTTTAAATGTTCCTCATAGTTTTATAGGTTTTATCAAATGTTTTAAATTATGGTTGCGCATGCTTGATAAAAATCATGGAAAATGTGGCTAGTTAGGCTGCAATCGTAGTTGTGAAGATCAGAAATCTAGGTGTTTTTGTCGCACTTATAATTGTGAACCATAATTTAAAATGTTGGTTTTCTATGTTAACCAGAAACACTGAAATTGCAGTTGTAAACCAAACTGGTTTGGTGTAATACAATAACAACCGAGCCTTATCCCACTAAGTGGGGTGGTGTAATAATGTCTTTAATTTACTTTTTTTGACTTGTGTCTTTAATTATTTAGTAGATGCAATCATGAAAAGTTTGAAACAAGCTGAGGAAAAAAAATACCAAATGTAATGTGAAACAACGAAGATGTAACAATGAGGCAATACTTAAATGTATCTTAGCCTTCATTTTCTAATGTTGGTTTTTAGTTGGATTTGTCTTTTCTTTTCATTGAACTAGGGAAGAAGTTTAAAGTTTACATGAACTGAGTAGTGAGTACCCGGCCATTGATTAAATGAATTTAACATTCCTCTGTCTTGGCCTTGAACGTGAAAGACTTGAAGAGTTTTGTTCTACAATGTTGTATTGTAATTTTGTTAGCATTGTTACATTTGTAAATAATAAGCTTTGGAATAATCAAGAAGTAAAGTTTGAATTGCACCCTGTTTAGTTTGTGGGTATGTTAAGGTCAGACCTTAATTAGGAAATATCACATCAAGATGGGCCAAGGAATCAAGTTGGCAGGCCTTGTTAGGAATTAGTATTTAGTTAAGAAAGGGCCTTGTAAGGAAATATGGTGGAATAATTGATTAGTTAGGCTGTTATTAACAATGGCAGAGAAGCTAGAGTGAGTTAGATGGTTGGTAAGTTCATTTTAGGTGGTAGGTCAGGTTTTCTCATTCCCAGGGAAGACACGGTTGTTTTTCATCACTATATTCTGAACTACATGGTTTCCAGTATTAGAGCTCCCCAAATACTTTCAAGAAAGAAGAAGCAAATACTTTACGAATTATTGAGAATGCTGGCAAGCTTAAGTTTGTGTTCAAGGAGGAACATGTGGGGATTCTTGAATTTGAAAGAGATCTTTCTTAGGGAGGATGGTGGGGGATTAGCAATCATTGCAGACTACAGTTATCCTATCATAGATCATTGACAGTTAGTGGAATACTATCCCAAGGTTCCAGACAGCTCGCATGCCTTATCTAAGATTCAGCGAAGGGGCCAACAAGATCAACAGACAGGGGACTGATCTTTCTATGGTATCTGGAGAGAAGGGGGGCCAAAAGGGTGGAACATCATCCACAACATTTTTGGACATTCAAATTATAAACTTTTTGTATTGAATGCTGGCCTATTTCATAGCACAAGAGTTCATAATATAAGATGTGTATTGCTGTTACTATTCAGACCTCAGGCAGTTTCTGGACTGAAAATCGGATACAGGGTACTATTTCACTGGGAATAGTCCCTGCAGGATACACTTTGATGTATGAGAATAGCCAGGGGAAGACTTTGTTCATTATTCAACCAGGAAGGTCTTGCTTGGTAGATTTAAGTTCAGCTCCATATTAATAACCAACTTATGATAATATTTGAGATATTTGACACAGAAATGGATTAATTCTTTACCAAAATTGAGAGGTAAAGGCTGGGCAACAACATCAAGCTATAATTTTGTCAAAAAAAAACATCAAGCTATAATTAACTCAACCGCTCAACAAACTAATGTCACTCCAGCTGCAATGGTGCCCTGGTTGAGGTTACTTCTGCATTTAGGATACTTACCTTGCTATGCAGCAAGCATTGAGTGGTCATTACACTTCAAGCATAGATTGGTCATTACACTTCGAGCAACGGGATTCAGGTGGGAGTTCTATGGTCGTGCCAGTTTCGAATTTTTGTGAAAAACTTATACGCAACAAAGCAGTTCTGGTCATCTGGCCGGAGCTACAAGATTGTACTATTAGGGACAGGTCCCAATTAGGAAAGCTTACATCAAATGGGCAAAGAATCAAGTGGGTGAGGCCCTATAAGTTAGGATTTGTTATTGAGTTAGAGCAGGCCTTGTTAGGAAAGATATTAGGGCAGTAAATTAGGTAGGCTGTTATAAATGTAGGCAGAGAAACTAGAGGTCTGTGGGTTAGTTCATTTTGAGTTGGGGAGGCCAGGCTCTTGAATTCTTGGGCAAGACACCATTGTGTCTCATTCTTGCTCTTTTTTCACCTCGAATACCCATTGATCCGGAGATTGACAAGGATACACCAAAATTTCCTTATTCTCTTTCTCATCATGTCTATATTCTGACCAATCTACTGGTTTAGTACTATCCATGGGCCAACAGTTGATTTTGTTTGTCTAATGCATCCTTAGAAATTACTCACATTTCCCTCTTACTTTTTACCTGCTGCAGTGTTGCATAAAAACATGATCCTCTGTACTTGTGGAGGCGCTATTGATGTTGGTTGTTTGAGAATAGAGAGAAAACGAGAGAAAGTACTTTCTGATTTTAAACCGTATTTCTTAGTATGAGTTCTGAAAGAACCCTTATATATAATATAATACAAGAGTCGTACAGACTCTGAAGCTTAAGCTATAACTTGCTCCTAACAGAACAGAAGCAATTACCCGGTACAACCTAGACCACATAAACCCTAGTGATAAACAGAAGTAGTAATCAAGTACAACTGACTAAACATTAGTTCATAATTCATATACATGTACTCTCATACATTGCTTAAAAAATTGACCTCTGTACTAAATAAAATAGACATTTTAATAGTAGAAAGTGACTTTATTGATGACGGAAACGCTTACAACAAATAGAATTATACACACTATAGATAATGTAGAATTCCCACATAAACTATGAAAATAGATATTATACGCAATTACTATCCAAGAAATTTGAGAATCTTGGTCTCTCCCTCCGAAAACCATTAAAAAAATATCCCATTAATCAATTTCTCCTTCCATTTCCCTATTTATTCCTAAGATTAAACATAACTGACATAATAACTGCCCATAACTGCCATAATAAGAAATCTTACATGTTCTTGGCTAAATTATACTTTTAGTCCCTTATATTTATTTTAACTTTCAATTTGTCTCTTCTATTATACCTTTGAAAAATAAGAGACTATTAAGAGAGATCAAATTGAAACATAAAATAAAGATGAGGGATCAAAAGTACAATTTAGCCTTTATTCTTTTATTCCTCCAAACCTACCCTTCATAATTTTTAGTTGAAAGCCTCTATATTCTCATATCTTCAACTATTAGGGCTTGACTTTCCTAAACATAATGGTTAAATGCTTGAAGTTGTCGTGAAAGGTTATCTGCTCTTAAAGTTATTTCTTTGGCTAATCAATGTAGGGGGATCGCACTGATAAGAGAGATACCAGTGCCTTTAATACATGGAAAGATATAATCATTCCAGGTAATATCGAAGATGGTATGACCAGGGCTGGGTCTCCCATGGTCCAGCCTTTGCCTCTGTCTAAGAGGAAACACTTGGCAAATTATTTAGGACGTGCACAAGGAAAAGCTGGTCGTCTTCAGCTAATTGAGCTTTCCAAACAATTTCCAGAGAAGGTATGTCATCTTTAATCGTGACTGGTTAGTTCTATGAGTAAAGTTTTCTTATCGGCAGAATACTGTGTTTCAGGGTTGTGTTTGAATTTGAGTTCTATTAAATGAAAAATTTACCTGCATTCAGAATGTTATGCTAAAGCAAATGTGGTGGCTGATAGATAGTAATCTCCATTTACTTGGTCATAGTTTGGTTCAGGAGTGAAAATTGAACTGAACCAGAAACCAGTTTGGTCAAACCGAACTGTTAATGAAACTTCCCCTGAACCAAACTGAACCAGAACTTTGGACCAGTGGACCAGTTTTAAATATTCGAACCAAACTACTTTATGAAATGGTTTTCCGAATTGTTCTGAACTGATTTTCTGAAGTGGTTAAACTAGTTCAAAAACTGTTTTTATCAACTAGCCTCTACAGCATACATCAATTAAAAGTCGACAAATCATATCACAATTATTTTAACAGGAGAACTACACTTATCATTTATTTGCGGTTCGGAATATTGTGCTTGTTCAAGCTATGATTAGTCTTCATAATCATGCAATTTTTTTATGAAGCATATATTGATGGTTTAAACAGTTGGAATGTCCAGATTTGAAATTCAGTGGAGGGGAAAAGCTGGGAAGGAAGGATTATTTTGAACACTTGCGCAATTCCAAGTTTTGCCTCGCCCCACGAGGGGAGTCATCTTGGACCCTTCGATTTTACGAGTCTTTTTTTGTGGTACGTTAATGGCCTCCTTCTTTACTCTTTTCCCTAAAGACAGGAAATCAAATGAAGTTATATAACCATATATTTCCATTTTTAAGGAATGTGTTCCAGTTATATTATCAGATCAAATAGAACTGCCATTCCAGAATGTCATTGATTACAGTCAGATATCAATAAAGTGGCCATCCAGTCGAATAGGTCCCGAACTATTGGAGTATTTGGAATCCATTCCAGGTCAAAGTGCTCTTCCATTTACCTTTTCCACACACCATGTCCCTTTTCCCCTTCTTAGGTTTGAATGTAAATTATTTTATTTGTGCAGATAAAGACATAGAGGCAATAATAGCTCGCGGTCGACAAGTTAGGTGCATGTGGGTCTATGCTTCAGAATCAGAACCTTGTTCAGCAATGCGTGGAATCATGTGGGAACTGCAGAGGAAAGTAAGGCAATTTCACCAATCAGCTGAAACATTTTGGTTGCACAATGGATCGTTTGTAAACAGAAACTTGGTCAAATTTTCTAAATGGAAACTCCCTGTACCTTTGCCTTGATAAGCTTGGCATATAGTTTTTCTTGTATAAAGTATTTTATTTTGTTACTATTATTCAACTCTTGATTCTTTACTAGCATGTTAGTTCATCATTGTCCTCTAGTAATCTATCTATATAGTATATATAAAACAAAATAACTTTTCATTGATTAATACGCATGTGATCTTAACAAATATTTGTTTGTTTTCCTCTGCTGAATAATTTTCTCCAACATGTTGCTCTAAGTTGAAAGTTTAATTTCTCTTGCCTGTTGGCAGGTATATTATAGACTATTGAACATCAGCACCAAGTACCAACAAAATCACCCACTTTCTCTACCTCCTTTTATTGTATTTATTGTTATGTTTACATTAAAAATTGGTTATTATGTCAATGTACAATGTTCTTACTGTGTATTATTTTTCATTTTAACATATTACGATTATTTCCTAGTAATATAGTGAAGTTT
>Ga0228710_1001547_pt1 | contig 34742 bp, 13 predicted proteins | sample MedpolnodulmetaG_FD_177995 | JGI IMG/M metagenome (GOLD analysis project Ga0228710, IMG submission 177995) | Root nodule microbial communities from Medicago polymorpha collected in Santa Monica, California, United States - pink nodules | ecosystem: Host-associated > Plants > Roots > Nodule... | reverse complement strand
ATTTAACAAAAAAAAAAAAGTGAATTAAGCATGTGTATAAAAAAGAAATAAAATCAAATAAATATAACTAAATAAGATATACATTATTTTCCCCTAAAAAAAGATATACATTATTTTCTTTAAAAAAAAGGTATACATTATTTTCTTGGCGAAGAAGTTTTTCTCTTTTGTTGATGTATTTCTTGGGGAAGAAGTTTTGGATTTTGAAAGCGGTTAACACTTTATAAATTGAAATATCATTAGAGCTATATTGCTTGTGAAACAAACCTCAATCGTGTCTTCAATATCTCTCATCAATCTTCGCAGCGCTTGTTTAATTCCTCAAAGTTTGCAAACCAATGGAAGCAATCAAACAAAGAATGGAAGCAATCAAACAAAGAATGGAAGCAACTAAATTGCGAGCCTCTAAGCTTCAAGAACTGCTTGTCTCCCGGTTTCAAGAACGGTTTTATCCCCAATATCAGGTTCATTATGCATCACCACAAAAATATATCTTCAGTTTCTCTCACAATAATGTTTTGAAAATTTTGTACATGTTTGTTTTAAATATTGCAATCACATCGCAATTTTTATATTACGGAGAATTGCAGTCAAATACCGCCAATGCGACCTAGCTATTGCTGTCGAATTGTTGTTTTAGCTACATAAAAAACCAATATATCCTAACCTAGATTGTGATCTCATACTTTTATTAAAAACATTGCGCTTGTTCTCTATCTAATAGTTGTGATTGTTAATAACAGGCTACTTATGAAAACTTCGAAGATTGGTGTAAGGAATATAACAGAACATACTCTTCAGAGAAAGAGAAGCACTACAGGTTCAAAGTGTTTAAGAAAAGGTATGCAATGGTCACCCGACAAAATCAAATCGGAAATTCTGGTTCCGAACTCGGCCTCAATGATTTCGCTGATCTAGCCTGGGTTGAACTTGCTCATCTTGGGGAAGGACGTCCATCACCAATGATTTTAGGGTAATTGTTCTAAATAGTCTATGTTGAATAATTGTGCAATAAGGTCTACATGGTTGTGAGTTTACTCACACAATCATGATTTGGACCTTGTTATTTTATTTATGCTAGTTAAATAAATCATGTATTCAAAATTGATTGCTTGCTTATTCTGTTGTTTTTTACTGTGCGTTGCAGGATGAAATATTATATGGATTGCAGGAAGAAATATTTTGGCTATTAAGATGAAATAAGCGATCTTGGAAAATGCAACTTCCTAATCTTGTTAAGTTTATAGGTTCATGGATCAATATTAATAAGCAAGTATTATATTTTAATTTATGAATTTATAAATAAGTGTAGTGTGGAGAATTGGGTTGTTTGTTCATGACTTAAGTTATCTTATGAATTTTGCATGTTAGTATTTTACTATGTTAATTGTCATGTTAATATTTTTTTTCATTGTTGGGACTTGAACTTTGAACATAACTTTTCAACTCCTTTAATTTTTTTAGCTTAGACCAGCTGAGCTACTCAATCCCTTAACATAAAGAAAAAATCTTAATACAAAATAAAAAAAAAACTACATTTATTTACGAGAAGCAACATATGAACATATTAGTACATGAGAGAGGGTGAAGCCTCATGACTATTGCACGTATTGGATCTATTACCTTACCTCAACACTGTTTACAAATTACAAAATTACGTTATTTCTTATCTTAGTCTAAATACAATATTATATTTGTAGTTAAATCAAATTAATATTGAAATTCTGCCAAGCCGTCCCTAGCCGTTTGTGACAACCCCCTTACATGAAATTTTATGTGTATATATATCCGTATTCAACCTCTTATAGTAAGTAAGCAAATTAAACAAAGAAAGAGCAATACTAGTACTTCACACTGCGAATTGATCAACCATGGCTCTTTCTCGGGTTCTTTTCCTCTTTGCTCTCATTGCTACTATCTTCACAACCACGGTTGTGGCAAAAGATTTTGTAGTTGGAGACGAGAAGGGTTGGACTACTTTGTTTGATTACCAAACTTGGACCGCAAACAAGGTCTTTCGTCTCGGGGACACACTCAGTAAGCTCATTTCCATTTGTATATTCTTTCATTATCTCTAATCTTTCACTTTCATTGCTAAAATAAACTAAAATTAGTGATGAATTTCATTTTTTTTATGTAACATTATGTTTGTCTCTATTTATGAATATATAATTAATTTGTGCTAAGTTTTTGAATTAATGTGCAGCATTTAATTATGTTGGTGGCAAAGACAATGTGGTGAGAGTGAACGGAAGTGACTTCAAGAGTTGCTCAGTTCCTTCGACAGCACCTGTGTTAACAAGTGGACAAGATAAAATTATAATTACAACCTATGGGAGAAGATGGTACATTTCAAGTGTTACCGATCACTGCGAAAATGGACAAAAGATTTTCATAACTGTGCAGCCACCACAAGATGGTTGGTCTCCAGTACCTTCCCCATCACCATCACTTGACCTGGCGACACCTGAAGCACCACCTTCGAATGCACCATGGCCTGCTAGTAGCGTTCCCCGTCGATCCCTGCTGCCAAAGAAGCTGTTCCAAATATTTAACAGAAATCTGATAGCTGTTTAAGATTGGATGCTGACCGATCATGTGTGATGTTTCAAGGAGAGGCTATTTTTTTTCCCTTCTAGTTATCACTAATAATTAGCCCCCTTCATTGTTATATAGTTAGTTTACATTGGTGAATATAATAAAAGCCATGAGAGGCATTGAGATTATTTGCTGAGGGATAATATGTCCCTTTATCCTACTCTGAAATTGTTTATATGGTGAAACAATATACAATCAAGTGCTAGAGCTAGCTAGAGGTGAAGTAGAGAATAGCTTGATGTCCCTTTACTACTAATTATTGCAATATTTTGTTGGATACATGAGGCTGCAATCGCATTTATTTATCATATCAAAGCATCATTCTTAAGTCATATCCAAGTATCATTCATTGATCATAAGATTTGATTGGTAATTACAAATTATCTAACTATTTATGTGGAAAACTATTTTATGTAAAATAGTTTTACACTATCGGTAAATACAAATTAAATTATTGTTAATAATTTGTTCCAAAATTACGAAGAAAATAAAGTAGCTAAAATGGCTTTCGTGGCACATATTATATGAACAACAATGATATTTGTACATTTCCTCAAAAACAATGATATTTGTACATATTTTATTTCCTTGCATTCATTCGACATCTCATCTTATTTTTATCACTCCATTCTTATTATATCGTCAATTTATTACATCCATCAAATCACTCTATTTATCTCTTTATCTCTCAAGATGTTTTCACCATATATTGTTCAGAAAATATTTTTCTTAGCGAAGTGATTTAGGAAATTACAGTATTTTAGTAAAAATATTTAAGATTCAATGTCTTCTATTATATATTTAACATGTTTGCTGTTAGTTAGTTAATACATGTGCAAAATATGCTGTTTATTTGAATAAATTTTCACCAGCAAGTGTGAGTATATTTCTTGTGACAAAGCCATTTTTAAAATATGGGACTGAATGATTTCAACTAATAAAAGAACAATTGTGTTTTAAGAGCACACGTTAAAGAGCTAAAAGGAGAATTGAAAATATCAACTTTTGCATGGAAAAGAAAAATGTTTAATTTTTAAGATCTTGAATACATAATTTTTAAGAAAATATACGTCTATATTTAGCTTCTTATCTCGTGCCCTTGTGATACAAGTTAGTATTTTCCACAAAAGAATGAGAATTTTCCCTATTATTTAATCATATATATTGCGCACCATAATCACATTCAACCATGTTAATTTTTTTTTACATTCATTCACACTTATACATCAACATACTATTTTACATATCCATTTTTAAAACGTGGGACTTAATGATTTCGACTAATAAAAGAACGATTGTGCTCTAAGGGCACCAACTAAGGAGCTAGAAGGAGAATTGAAAAGTAACTTTTGCTTTGAAAAGAAAAATGTTTAAATTTTTAAAATATTGAATACATAATTTCTTAGAAAATACTTCTATATTTAGTTTCTTATCTCGTGCCCTTATAATACAAGTTAGTATTTTCAGTTTCACAAAAGAATGAGCGTTAAAGTAAGTTTTAGCAATATCTATTTTCACAACATACCTTGCATCAATGCCAACCAATGTTAGTGTGCAAACCAACACCTCGTGAAATTCTTATTGTATCAACGCATCATTGACATGTATTTTTTTTTAACTAGAGTATTGATTTTTTTCCATCAAATTTCTCTTTATCAAATTTCACGTTCACAACGCTTGAAGAATTAGACATGTTACAGTTGTAGCGAGTCACAATGAAAAACTTAAGTATTAAATTGGCTAAATACTACGATTGGTCTTTTTAGTTCGACAAAATTTGTAAGTTAGCCCTTTATGTTTTGAAAGTTTCAATTATGTCCTTTTAGTTTGACAGAATTCCCAAGTTAGTCCTTTAAGTTTCAAATAGGTCCTTTTAGTTGATAAACTATTTCACGGTTACCTCTGCTGTCAGTTAATAATTAATTGATGTTGATTTAGCTGTTAAGTTGTTGACTTGGATCAAAACATTGTCTTTTAAAAGCTTCAGGGTGTCGAAACATTACGTTTAATCGTCACAAATGATCATTCTAGCACTATAAATGTCGTTTAATAGTGCTAGAAAGACATCTGTTGTTGTAAATAGTTGTCTTTCTAGCACTATAAATGATCATTTCTGACCATTAAACGTAGCGTTTTAACACCCTCGAGCTTTTAAAAGGTAGCATTTTGATCTAAGTCAACAAATTAACAGCTACATCAACATCAGTTAAACAGAGACTGTTAACAGGGGTAACAGTGAAATAATTTATTAACTAAAAGGACCTATTTGAAACTTTTGAAACTTAAATGACTAACTTGAGAATTCTGTCAAACTAAAATGACCTAATTGAAACTTTCGAAACTAAAAGAAGGAAAAATGATATTTGGCCTGTCAAATCTTATCAAGCCATAACTTATTTAAATCAATACTTTTACAATATTACCATTCTTTTCTAACATTTAAGATGAGACAATGCTACAATCGCATAACATAATAAGAAATTAATATCTCTAGATCGAATTAAAGCTCTAATTACAAATGTTGAGAAAAACAACATATAGAGAAATTAAGAAACAAAACCCACAATTTAATATGAAAAATTTCAAAACCAGATAAATACCACAACTGTCTAACGAAAACTAAAGTATGACCCTGAATTTTTTTATAATTCATAGGCTTCTCTCAGACACACCATGGGCTCCACCACACGGTCCAAAGTAAATACATTTTTTTTTGAAGGAAGTCAAATACAACCCTTTAAGAAAATAGAAGAAAAGAACAATTCAATACAATTTTTTTTTTGATAAAAGTCAAATACAAATTTCCCTAAAAAAAGCCAAATACAAATTTAAAGTGTATGCTTAACGATATGATGCTTGTTCTAATATGTTTAGAATCAGATGATTGTGGAATATTAGGGGAAGATCTGGGAGGTGGAACGAATACGATCAATGTAGTTGAGGCTCATGAGAGGCTTGTTCAATGGATGAGGGAATCAGTCGTGGAGGTTGTGAAGACAGACGACGAGTTGTTGGGATGACACCACTTTAATGGTCGTTAACTCAATAAAATAAAATAAAATTAAATATTCCAAGTGTCGCAATTTTATTTGAGAACAGTAAAGCTAAAAACTAGACTTACGGAATTGTAGGTAAGTTTTGTCTTTGGTGTAATCTCTTTTTCTTTTTTTTACCAATGTTACTCATGTGAAGTATCTATCCGCTGAAAATCTAATTGGTCATTTTTAGTGAGATCTCCTCTCCTAACTATTTTTTATTTTATTTATAAGATTGGAACCCAAGATATTGTTTAAGGGTTCATAGTCTAGTTCTTTGCTGTTTTTTTTTTTTAATATATATTTCTTTCACCTTGTGGGGTAAAATAATTAAAATCAGGCCATAACTGTTCTTATTGCAAACCTACAAATGAAGAAAATAATGCGAAAGTGCTGAAGGCAGGCCGTGAGAAAAAATCTACTCATTTTCGATTATATATATTTGTTACCATACTCATTTTCTATTTTCCCTTTGACAAGTTCCACATGGCATATATTGAAGAACTCACCAATCCAAAACAAAGGACTAAGCATATTTCGTTTTCTCCAAATTTAAAGTATAACTCTGTTCTATTCGATAGGACCAAGTACTTACAATTATCCCCTTCATATGATTAATAAAAAAAAACTATATTAATGCAAATAAATAAACTAGTAAAAGTTCTACAATGCCATATCCATCATTGTAAAAAGCCGACCTAATCCGGTACCCTCCACTTGGTAGCTTCCAAATTTGTACAACGGCAAAATCAATATCCAAACCCTATATATATAGTGCAAGTTAGAATACAATCTAACAAATCATCTAAGCAATAACATTTAATTTGCATAACATTTGCTAACATTCAATTCTTAGCTTATATTATCTCTTAGAACAAATCAAATGGCTCTTAATCGCGTAGCAATCCTCGCAATTTCAATGGTTTTGCTTTCTTCAGTTGCAATGGCAGCTGATCACATTGTGGGTGATGACAAGGGCTGGACTGTTGATTTTAACTATACTCAGTGGACTCAGGACAAGGTTTTCCGTGTTGGTGACAACCTTGGTATGAAAATTTATATTAATAGCTATTAATTTAAATTTACATAAGATGAATCTCATTGTTTTTTTTAACAAATTAGTACATTGCTAGTTATTTTTGTTGAGGGTGAAAATTGAACTCATGACTTTCATTATCAACCCACTCTTCTATATTTGACTTATGCATATAAAATTCATCATTTATGACAATCCTGAACGCACTTCAAATTCTAAAAATATAATAATTTATATAGTTGTACACACAATATATAATGAAAAAGTATCACATAGTACACAATACGGAGTTTATGTTATTTTACTTTTTAAAGTATTTAAACTGTTCTAAAATGAATTTACTCTTCAATTATCTCTTATTTCAGTATTCAATTATGACAACACAAAGCACAACATCTTCAAAGTGAATGGTACACTTTTTAAAGACTGCACTTTTCCACCAAAAAATGAAGCACTTTCTACCGGAAAGGATATCATTCAACTAAAAACTGAAGGAAGAAAATGGTACGTTTGTGGCGTAGCTGATCACTGTTCTGCTCATCAAATGAAGTTTGTTATCACTGTACTAGCAGAAGGCGCACCTGCTCCTTCCCCTCCTCCATCTTCTAATGCTCACTCTATTGTATCATCTATGTTTGGAGTCGTCATGGTAGCCATAGTGGCCATGGCAACCATTTTTGCTTAAGAGACATCGTCACTTCTCGATCTTTGTTATGTTATTCAAATAAGAGTTTGCATTGGCAACCCGGCAAGATATTGCCATATTTGTTTGAATTTTTTTCTTCAATAAATTATATATGATGATTTATTTATAATATTATTGTAATTTGATCCTAAATGTACAAAGTTGGTTGGAACTACAAATCCAACAAGGCCATTCCAAAAAAGAAAACAAAAAACACCCGCGAACCACCATAAACTAAAACAAACACTTCAAAACTCCTTGCAAAAAGAAATCAACTGAAACAACTCCTGCACCTCTGAACCTCAACCAAAAGCCCGTTGCCAAGGAACAATGAATCAAACCTACTCCAAAAGGGACAAGGTATATAGCACAAGAAATAAATCCTAGGGATCCGGTTCAAAGGCACCCAAACAATTGCCACCACACAAATATACATTTCAAAACATTTTTTTTTGCAAACTTAATGTATTTTTTTCCTTGATGGATGTCAATGATAAGAGAAAAGTAAAATACACGACGATGAGCTTGATAGGTCTTTCACTGTGGATGAGTGTAATACACGACGATGTTCCACAAATATGATGCACCACCAACACCTTATACATCTCCTTTCTCCATCCCCTAGCTTTATCTCTCTTCTCATGTTTGAGTTTGCCCAGAATACTGTACTATGACAGGTTCTGTAGCAAGTTGCTTTCCCCTACTATAACAAGTTTTTTTGAAAGTAACCAAAAAAAAAAAAACTAAAAACCAAATACAACAAGCACTTACGGAAATACTATGTATACATATTTCAATGCCCAAATAAAATCCAACATTTGATGAAAGTGAGTTTTGTTTATATGGACTTAGTAAGCACTTATTGAAAAAATAGAGATACTTATCATGCTTCTGTTGATTAATTATTATTATTATTTTGCAAGTTATTCATTGATTTGTAGTTATTTATATTCTGAGGAGAAAATAGGGACGCCAGATCATAGATAGAAAATAGGGACGCCATATCATAATAGTTTTATTTGCAATGATTATTAATAAGAGTCAAGGTCGATCACCAAAAATATTGATATATACCTCTTAACGTCTATGTTTGCACATTTTCTATTATACGTAATGTCAAGGATTATTTTAAGAGCAGAGTTGAAGATATTAGTCATCAATAAAGACGATTAAGATACTAATGTAACGTCAAATGTAGTATTTAAAGAAGTATTCTATAATTTATGGTATTTAAAGGAGATATTAGTCATCAATAAAGACGATTAAGATACAAATGTAACGTTAAATGTGATATTTAAAAAAATATTCTATAATTTATAATAACTACGACTATGTATCGTATTATATATAAAAAAATGACCCCTAACATGTTATGATTGATGTGGATCAATTTTTGTTTTAATACAAGAAATGATGTGGATCAATGTTTATTATTTTATTACATTAAAGTGAATTTTGGGAAGGAATTAAAGTAAATATTTTATTATCTTTATATAATTATGTCGGTATTTAGTCGAAAGGACCCGTGCATCGCATGGGTCAGCGGTCTAGTAATATTAATAGTAAAGCATATTTGTTTATTGCCAAATGGCATAAAATAAATTTCTATTCAGACTCCCAGTACTTGCAGATTGTCCACTTCATGGTTAAGTAAAAAAAAAAAAAGTTTCTTTACATTAAAATAATAAAAAAAAGTTGTGCAACTATATATAGCCTCGTCTTTGTAAAAGCCGACCAAATCCGGTAGCCGTTTATAATAATACATACAGATATTCTATTATTGGCGTGTCGATAAAATCTATACACACACATGACAACTATATATATAGCCTAAGTTGAATTGCACAATTTATCAAATCAAATCGAAACAATAACATTTACACAGCATTTGCTAGCTAGCTATTCTTTTGATTGAGATTTTATATTCTAGGAAAAAGAATTCTTGACACTCATTTCTTTTTCAAACTTATAGAAATATTTTCCAAACTCAAATTTTGATCAAATGACTTCTTCTCGTGTAGTTTTGATCATTTCCATTTCCATGGTTTTACTTTCATCAGTTGCAATTGCAACTGATCACATTGTTGGTGATGACAAAGGTTGGACTGTTGATTTTGATTACACTCAGTGGGCTCAAGACAAAGTTTTTCGTGTTGGTGACAACCTAGGTATGTAATAGGGAAAGAACAATTGTCCATTTGGTTTCAAGTTTATTTAGTTCATACTAAATTGCATAACTACTTAGTGCGTATTATGATTATAATTAACTTTTGTTTAGATGAACTTGTATCAATCTAAGATGAACTAATTTTGTTTATCTTCTTTTTAGTTTTCAACTATGACCCTTCAAGACACAATGTTTTTAAAGTGAATGGCACACTCTTCCAGAGCTGCAGTTTTCCACCAAAAAACGAAGCACTTTCTACTGGAAAGGATATAATTCAACTAAGAACTGAAGGAAGAAAGTGGTATGTTTGTGGCATAGCTGATCATTGTTCTGCTCGTCAAATGAAGTTTGTCATCACTGTTTTAGCAGAAGGTGCACCTGCACCTTCTCCTCCACCTTCTTCTGATGCTCACTCTGTTGTTTCTGCTGTGTTTGGAGTTGTCATAGTAACCATGGTTGCAATTGTAGTTATCTTTTTGTGAGAAATTTAGGAAGATTTATATTGTTATTAATACAAGAGTTTGTGTTAACCTCTTGGCAAGATATATTGTTATATTTGTTTGAATTTTTTGAATGAATGAATTATACATGATTCTTTATGTTAGTGATATTGTAATTAGATCCTCAGTTTTATATCTTCTTATGCTTTGATTTGTTCTTGATTTCTTTCAAATCAGGTTGCAACTCTCACTTTAATTAATAATTGTTTTTAAAAATGGTTGCTTACTTCTTCTGCAAAAGACCCAAGAGAAAGCAATGTCATTTTTGAAATCAAGTCAATTGAGATCCATAACCAAATTTACTAATTTCATCATGTAAAGTATATATAAATAATAAATATGGAGGGTCCCTCCCTTATTACATTGGAATTTCATGTAAAATATACAGAAAGAAATCCTAGTCTACAAAAGAAAAGGAGAAGACAACAATGACCGAGACAGCTCATAGTTCTATTATCTTGAGCCTTAGAGATAAAGTTCAAAAGAGAAGACTAAGCATTAAGGGAATTTTGATAACAAGTTATCAAGGTGATGAAATAAAAAAGGTGAAAACTAAGCTGAACAGGGAATTTGAAATGAAAGACATGGGGACTACAAAAAGGATCTTAGGAATCTTGACGTACATGTTTTGAATGTCAAATTCAAAACTTGTAACAACACTTATACCTCAGATTCCCAGCAATTCAAGTTGGGTGTAAACAAGTATGTAAGAACCGAAGAAGATAGGATTTATATGCAAAACATTCCTTAATCAAGTATTGTAGGGTCATTGATGTATGCAATGGTTTGCACTAGACCAGATATATAGCTCATACAGTAAGCTTGGTTATTGGTTAGCATATTCATGTCAAATCCTTAAAGTTGACACTAGCAGGTATTGAAATGGATACTAAGATCAAAATATCTCTTGGCATGCATGATTCTAATTTATGGTGAAGCCTGAAACTTCACTTTCATACAGTCTGTCTAGACACTAGAAAGTCTCTCATTGGATCCTCTTTACTGCGTTTGGCACTAGTTCTATAGTTGGTTCAAAGTCACATTGAATCAAACTGTTGTAATTCACTTGTAATCTATAAAGACAAAGTGAAATGGTATGCAATAAAGATTTGATTAGAACGATGAAAGTTGAGTGTGCCTTGCTTAAAGCATAATCACCAAGAATATCTATGTGTTGAATTTTTCTTCTGTTACTAAATTATTTGTTAAGTCATAGTTTCAAATTTAATCATTGTTTAATCTATGAGCAAGAATCTCAACAGTCGTTGATTATTGGGGTGTTTTAGCTTCAAGTGAAGTATATTCTTTATGGTTTATCACTACAAGAATTTTGGTTTTTACCGGTGGAAATAATCCCCCAATAATGCAAAAAATCCCTCAGTAATACGCATTACTGGCGGATTCGAGTCCCTCAGTAATATGAGCGTCAGTAATGTTACTGGCGGAATTTTCCCTCAGTAATGTAGTGGGTGAACTGACAAAGTATTACTGAGGGATTTTTTCTTTAGTAATTACTGGCGGAATAATCGGCCAGTAAGTACTGACAGAAAAATCCGTCAGTAACGTAAATCAAGAAATTCAACCAAAAGTACTGGCCAATAAATCCGCCAGTAATCAAGTGACCAATAAAGCAAAAAGATTAAAATCCGCCACACTTCCCTTTTTTAAAAAAAAAAAAATGGAAAGCACTTCCCTATGTATTATTTATTATTAATGAAATAATTTTTTTTTGTTGGATCAGCAAAAAAAAAATTGCCAAGAAAACATCTCATTCATTCATAGAAGTTAAGTCAATACAAAAGATAGATGGTACAGGTTCAGGGACATTTCCCTACCACAAATTAGTTCCTACATTGCCTGCAAGGCCAAGAGCTACTCTATTCTTCTTCTAACAGCCACTACATAACTCACGGAAAAAGGAACACAAGAGACATAAAAACTCCAACAGATGGACTGTTATCGGAACGAAGGAAGAGTGATGGACTGTTATTTTAGGTCCTCTTCTAGTTGACCGTGGTGCATACCATGGCTGTGGTGGTTGTAGTGGCAGGGGTGGACGTGGTTGCTCTTCTTCCTCCATCTATATATAGCAAACGAAAGAAGAAAAGAAAATGAATTATAATTTTCAATAACATAAGAACAGAATTGAAATTGCAAAATCTAAATGAAAGGTTATGGAGATTATCATGCCTGCTTATAAGATCAAGCTTTGTGGCATATGTAGGGATGGGCAAACAATTTTTACTACAAGCAATCCAAACAGTTTTTCCTACAAGCAATCCAAACAATTTTTACTAAAATATCTTGACAAAAATCTCTAAAATGAATTAGAGTTTGAATAAGAACTATTTAAGATCAATGTTGCCAGCAGCATTACATATAAGCAAATCAACATCAAAAATTAAGATCAAATCACTATATAACCAAAAAAAAAGAAGCATATTTGATAAGCTGCAAGCATAATCAACAAACAGGTAATTCCTCTAAGTTTCTCTATGGTCTCTGCAATTTTACTAGGAATAGGACCAGACAATTCATTACTACTCAAATCAAAACAACAAGTTTCTCTGAGAACACAAGCCTTGAATATATTCTATACTTTAAATATGATTTCTATCACATATTCATACTTCATAGTTAGTACACATGAAAAACAGGAGTTACTTATTAGCAGCAAGCACTTTAAAACTACACCAGGAAAGTTCAATATACTTGTCCCTTCTAAAACCAGAGTATATTGAACTTTAATTCCTTGAACATTTCAGGACATATTGAGAAAGTTAAATACGACAGCGGCATTATTATTAATAAAAGAGGAATTTGGTCTTGAAAAAAATGTTAGTGAAATGCTGATAGGCAACTATTTTTTAGAAAAATGCATATAAGATATGGTTGATAAGAAGTAGCTTTCTATCTGAAAGTTCAATCCAGCTAGACATTTGTTTCTTTACTAATTTTCTTTTTCTTCATAAAAAAACAAAGAAAAAGATTTGCACATCATCAAGGAATGCCACAAACCTGAAATTTATTAAGATAAAAAAGAGAAGTTTTTTATTTTTTTTTGACAAGATAAAAAAGAGAAGTTAACAACATAGGGACCTAACCAAAACCCATGAAAGATTCTAAACTAAATTTAGGTTGTAAAGTCCATAAAGTCAACAATTTAATCAATGACTTTTGGTTGAAGCAACCTTTGTACATACCTAAATAGGAAAATGAATGCTAGAGCCACCCCCAGGTTCTAGGTAGTATTCTATAAGAAAATGTTTATATTGGATTTAATAGAGGGTCAAATAGATTATGAGATGTGGTAGCTGGGTATAGGAATGGTGTTCTCTATATATATTGTCCCTCAGTAAAGCAAAGACATGTGCTTTTACATTATTGGCGGAATATTTCCGCCAGTAATAAATCGTAGGTTCTTTATTGATATTACTGACGGATTGATCCGTCAGTAATGTAACTCACTGAATTATTGACGGATATTACCGTCAGTAACTTTATTGAGGGTTTTTTCAATGTTATTGAAGGATTATTCTGTCAGTAATTACCGAGGGCCTAAATTCCTCAGTAATGCAATTTTGAATTGATTAGTAAATTAGGGAATTCTTGTAGTGTATGGTGGAGTATGAAAGTTTTTTTGAACTATGATTGTATGTTAAGACGATGGATATTATGACTTGAATCCCGTCTTTCCGCTCTTTTTATTGCGCATTGTATGTTAAGACGATGGATATTATGACTTGAATCTCGTCTTTCTGCTCTTTTTATTGCGCTAACGTGTGTAGATTATCAATGATATTTTATAAAATATTTGCGAGTAAATTACAAATAATATTTTATATAATTTTTTTTTTCTATAGATTAAAATTATAAGCATAGATATTTATGGCTTTCAAATCTAACAAACTCAACAAACCATATTTATCTTTTTCAATGACAACAATAATATAACAAAATATTATATTTTTATAAAAAAAATTGTTTAAGGATATAATTGGAATAACAAAAAAACCAGCTCAAAAATCTCTCTATTTTCTTTATATATAGTAAGATATAGATAAATTAAAATTATAAGTATAGATATTTGTGACTTTTAAAGGTAACAAACTCTTCCCTAAAAAATGTAACAAACTCAATGAACAATATTTATCTTTTTCAATGACTACAATAATATAACAAATATAACAAAAAATCTTATCTTTTTTAATAACAACAATATAAACATTATTATAACAATACTCACAGATCTATATATACCCTAGTCGAATTGCACAATTCATCAAATCAAAACAATTGCATTTACGCAGCATTTGCTAGCTAGCTATTCTTTTCATGGAGATTCGTTCTAGGAACATTTTTCCCACACATATTTTACATTTAATTTTAATACTTAGGAGAGAAATATATTTCAAACTCAAATTTTGATATCAAATGGCTTCTAGTGTATTCTTGATCCTAGCAATTTCACTGGTTTTATTTTCCTCAGTTGCAATGGCTACTGATCATATTGTGGGTGATGACAATGGTTGGACTATTAACTTCAATTACACTCAATGGACGCAAGACAAAGTTTTTCGTGTTGGTGACAATCTTGGTATGTAAAAGGATAATACAATTTTCCATTTGGTTTGAAGTTTATGTAGTTCATACTCAATTACTAAATTCATTACTGTATATCATAATTTCAACTTTTATTTAGATAAACCAGTATTTAATCTAATACGAACTAATTATGTTTTATCTTCTTTTTAGTTTTCAACTATGACCCTTCAAGACACAATGTTTTCAAAGTGAATGGCACATTCTTTCAGAGCTGCAATTTTCCATCACAAAACGAAGCACTTTCTTCCGGAAAAGATATCATTCCCCTAAAGACTGAAGGAAGAAAGTGGTACGTTTGTGGCATAGCTGATCATTGTTCTGCTCATCAAATGAAGTTGGTCATCACTGTTCTACCAGAAGGTGAACCGGCTCCTTCTCCTCCACCTTCTTCTCCTGCTCAGTTTGTTGAATCATCTGTCTATGGAGTCATCATGGCATCTATGGTTGCTATTGCAGTCATCTTTACATGAGACTTAGAAAACTTTATATTTTTGTTAAAACAAGAGTTTGTGTTTACCTTTTGGCAAGGTATATTGCCATATTTGTTTGAATTTTTTTGAACAAGATTTTTGTTTGAATTTTTTGAATTAATGAATTATATATGATGATTTATGTTATGTTATTGTACCGTGGTTCTTAATTTTTTACATTGTTTTCATTAATAATTTGCTATTATTAAAAGTGTTTGTTTGTTTCTAAAACCTTGCTCCAACTTGGGCACATTCACTCATGCTCAAACATAAAATTGTATGATTGTGTGTATTTTAGACGGTAATTACAAAAGAGTTTGATTACTTCTCGGTTCATCTTAATCCATGCAAGCAAACTTGGGCATTGCTGCAAACTCGATTACATTAGAATTAAATTATTGAACTCATACAAAAAAAGGGAAATTTTTTCATCTGTCACAAGAGTTATATTTCCTTGACTGGTTTGGAATGTTAAATTCAAAACTTGTAAGTTGTAACAACACTTATATCTCAGCAATTCAAGTTAGGTGTAAACAATTTGTCAAAAAAAAAAATGTTATGTGTAAACAAGTATGCAAGAACTGAAGATAGAAGTTATATGGACAACATCCCTTAATCAAGTCTTGTAGGGTAGTTGATGTATGCAATGGTTTGAACTAGACCAAATATATATAGCTCATGCAGTAAGCTTGGTTAGAAAGTTCACACTTGCAGGCATTGAAATGGATACTAAGATCAAAATATCTCTTGGCATGCATGATTCTAATTTATGGTGAAGCCTGAAACTTCACTTTCATACAGTCTGTCTAGACACTAGAAAAGTCTCTAAGCGGATCCTCTTTATTGTGTTCGGCACTAATTCTATAGTTGGTTCAAAGTCACATTGAATCAAACCGTTGTAATTCACTTGTAATCTATAAAGAGAAAGTGAATTGATAAGCAATAAAGATTTGATTAGAACAATGAACGTTGAGTGTGCCTTACTAATCTCCACACCATCCATGCGTTGAATCACCCCCCCCTCAATGAAGTAGGAAATATTGTTGTTACATTTGCCTTCGCCTAATTTCTCTTGGTTTGATTTATAGTCTGGTATGTATTAGATTTAGAGAATGAAATAATTCAAGAGGACAACTATAAACTAATCATTATTCTGATTGGGAATTTTCACATTATAAACTTGGAGATTACTATATTAATATGTATGATTTAATTTCCCCTTGTGGTGTAAACCATTACTCTTTTGAAGGAATATAGGCAACAACCAATGAATTGTTGAGAATCTGTTAGGCCTCTCAATTAGAAACATGATATATGAGGAAATGCTGAGACAAACACTCACTTGTGGTGTACATTTATGTTTTACTACTCCATCCGTTCCATAATATGTGAGCATTTTGTTTATTTCACATATATTAAGAAAAATTTATAAGTGAAAGAGATAGAAAAATGGTTGAGTGTCCTTGTCAAGTATTGGTGCATTCACCATTATCATAAATGCAAGTGGAAGATGTTGAATTGGCAATGATAAAGTATTAATTATAGTGTATAATTAGATAAAAGTAATTAATATTGCATTGAAAAGTGAAATGAGTCAGTTATTTTGGTACAATATTTTATTGCAAATGACTTAGTTATTTTGGGACGGAGGGAGTATTAGTTTTCACAGTGCACACACTTGTAATCTATACTATATATAAAGAAAATAACCGCTTTTAGAAATATTTTGGGTTCATTTTTTTGTTATATTTGTTATATTATTGTTGTCGTTGAAAAAAATAAATATGATTTGTTGAGTTTGTTATATTTAAAAGTCACACACATACATATATATAATATCATTTGTAATTTACACACAAATTTCTATAATATATCGTTGATAATTTATTCGTGTTAGTGCAATAAAAAGAGCGGAAAGACAAACACATGAATGCTTGTCTTTTCGCTAGTCACTGTAAATATAATCAATAAGAAAAGGAAAATTATCATCGATACACGGATAAAATATTTTCAAAGGAGCAATTTTAGAGAGTAAAATAGTGACTCTTATCATATGTGGGATAAAATGTTTATTCTTTGATCATTGACTATAGAATCAAGTTCCCAAAATAAATTTTTGTTTCTTTTTTCACTGATTCATATTTTCTCGATCACTGTAATCATAATATTCCAAAAAAAATAAAATTATTTGGAATTATTATGAAATCATTAATATTTGCTTTATTTAGTTTATTTCACACAAAAAAATATATACAAAATCTCTGGACCATACTATTTAGGTCATTGAGATTTGTCCATTTTTCCGAAAGTTTGATGATTTCAATTTTATATGTTAGGTTTGTAGACATGTGTTGGCTACATTTTGTTAAAACAATAGTTCTAGCAAGATGTCAGACAAGATGTCTTAACATGTTGGTACGTCATCATAGCGTGCCTTGATCCGCTTACTTGGAGATTTATTTTAAACGTGAAGATTCCTGAATATTCTCTGAAGATTTGATTCACGTGAATTGTTGTCCAAGAAGCGTGTGATTCTAGAAACTGCAGAAGTCGGTTTTTGCATTACCGTATCTCCTAAAATGGATGTCATGACGTTTAAGGAAATAATATATTTTCTCCTAGAAAATTGTGAAGACTGAATATATGATTTGGTCTGCTTATTCTTTAGCCTATGGCGAAAATGCTCATGCTGCTAAATGATTATATAAAGGAAGACTCAAACCCTTGTGAAAAAACCGAAGCCGTCATATCAAAGAAATAGTCTTTTAGAGTTTCGTGTCTTTGTTAAGCTTTGTGCTTTATTATATACCTCTCTGGTTGCTGCTATTGAATATCAAAAGCACATAGTTGGTTTGTTGTAGTTGAGTTGTATTGGATCAAAACCATCGCTTGATAAAAGAATATTATTACGGTTTTTGAGTCCTTGATGTGAGCCACTCTTGCATCACGTTGATGCATAGAGCTGGACTGTAGTTGAGTTGTAAAATTCTGAATCACTCAAAGCTTATAAGCAAGAGTTGATTCTCTGTCTAGGAGAGTGCCTCAATTTATGTTACTTTAAGGACAGTCATTGGATCTTTGACTAAGAGGAAGTGAGAAATGGATCTCTCATATCTAGGACTAGTGATAGTCTTAGGTAGAAATTGCACTGGTAGTGATTAAGTGAGAAGGCAGTGAACTGGATTGTTCACGTGTGAACCGGGGGTGGTTTACATAGTACTTTGAATTGATATTATTATAGTGAATTTCCTTTTTTGCTTGGTAGTCACCAGATGTAGGTGAGGTTGCACCAAAGTGGGTCAACAAATATTTTGTGTTCTTCCTTCCTTGCACTTTACTTTATTACTGTTCATTTGTTATTTGTGCTGTTACGACGTCTTGACATTGCAGTTCGTCATTTCTGATGTCCTGACATTGTATACGACATATGTCCTCTACGATTCTGGAATTTCATCATATTTGGATCATTTCTCAATTTTTTTTCCATATGTTGTTGTTCTACAATTAGATGAAGAATAACCAAAATATTTGACTTTCGCATAAAAAATCTCACATTCATGCATTGTTAAAAAATAAATAAAAATTCATGCATTCTTAGGTTAAAAAAATTAAAAACTCATAGAATTTAATATTTTTAACCAAAGAATGCATACATTTTAATGTTGTTGAGAAACATAAACCCTAATTGTGGCCAGTGTAATGTGACATAATTATTATGTTGTGAATTGTCTATGAATGTGTTGGATGTGAAAATCCTATCAACGTTGGAAAAACTTATTAGTATAGATATAGATATTTGTGACTTTCAAATGTAACAAACTCAAAAAACCATATTTATCTTTTTCAATGACAACAATAAAATAACAAATATAATAAAAAAAATTATGTTTTTTTTAAAGAAAATTATTATCTTTTTTAATAACACCAACAATATAGCATTGTTATAAAAAATATTGTTTAAGGATATAATTAGAATAACAAAAAAGTTATCCCAAAATCTTCTTAAAAGGGACTATTTTCTTTATATATGGTATAGATATAAATAAATTAAAATTATAAATATAGATATTTACGACTTTTAAATCTAACAAACTCTTCCCTAAAAAAACTAACAAAACTCAATAAACAATATTTATCTTTTTCAATCACAACAATAGTATAATAACAAATATAACAACAATTCTTTATTTTTTTTTAATAACAATAATATAAACATTATTATAAAAACAATACTCACAAATCTATATATACCCTAGTCGAATAGCACATTGATCAAATCAAAACAATAATTTCCTAGCTAGCTATTACTTTCATTGAGATTCATTCTAGAAACTTTTTTTCCCGACTCATATTTTACCTTCAATTTCCATACTTAGGAGAGAAATATATTTCAAAATCAAATTTTGATCAAATGGCTTCTCGTCTATTCTTGATCCTAGCCATTTCAATGGTTTTATTCTCCTTGCAATGGCTACCGATCATATTGTGGGGGACGACAATGGCTGGACTATTAACATCAATTACACTCAATGGCCTCAAGACAAAGTTTTTCGTGTTGGTGACAATTTTTCATTTGGTTTAAAGTTTATTTAGTTAATACTCAATTACTAAATTCATTATATTACTGTAATCTGTATATCATAATTTAACTTTTATTTAGATGAATTGGTATTAATCTAATACAAACTAATTATGTTTTATCTTCTTTTCAGTTTTCAACTATGATCCTTCAAGACACAATGTTTTCAAAGTGAATGACACATTCTTTCAGCGCTGCACTTTTCCACCACAAAACGAAGCACTTTCTACCAGAAAAGATATCGTTCCCCTAAAGACTGAAGGAAGGAAGTGGTATGTTTGTGGCGTAGCTGATCATTGTTATGCTCGTCAAATGAAGTTGGTCATCACTGTTCTACCAGAAGCTGCACCGGTTCCTTCTTCTCCACCTTCTTCCCCTGCTCAGTTTGTTGAATCATCTGTCTATGGAGTAATCATAGCATCGATGGTTGCTATCGCAGTCATCTTTACATGAGACTTAGAAAGCTTTATATTTTTGTTAATACAAGAGTTTGTGTTTACCTTTTGGCAAGGTATATTGCCATATTTGTTTGAATTTTTTTGAACAAGATTTTTGTTTGAATTTTTTGAATTAATGAATCATATATGATGATTTATTTATGTTATTGAACCGCGTTCCTTAATTTTTTACATTGTTTTCATTAATAATTTGCTTTTATTAAAAGTGTTTGTTTGTCCCTAAAGTCTGGCTAAATTGACAAATGCTAGGTTGGACACCTTCATTCTTACCCAAAATTTGATGCTAGCTTGGTAATTACCAATTTCTCTACGGATCTAAAACAATTGCTTACTTCTCGGTTCGTCTTAATGCATGTATGCAAACTTGGGCGTTGCTGCAAACTTGATTACATTAGAATTAAACAAATGAACTCATACTATATAATGATGATAAACTATAGACAATATGCTTGTAAAAAGTAAAGAAAAAACTGTAACCAATATGAAAACTCTTATTAGTCATCCTTTCCACTCCCCTGAATTGTTCTGTTCTTTTACTTTCCTTTTTGATGAAGGAATAGAAATTGTTTTGTTTTCAAAATAAGATAAAATAAAACAATAAAATTAAACATATGTTTTTTTTTTATGTATTTGTTTTTTCTTAGGTTTATCTTCAAGTGAAATATATAGAGTTTGATAGTTCTTTATTTTGAACTATAATTGTTTGTGAAACAATGTGAAAAATTCTTGTGAGGTTCTAGCTTCAAGTGAAGTATATTATTTATGGTAGAGTATGATAGTTCTTTTTTTAGGTTAGGATTGTTGGAGTTGGTTGAAATTGAAACATGTTGCAAAAATTCCACATTGCTAGAGAGAGAGAACAAGATTATCAACCCAGTTCTTCATTACATGTGGCATTAAGTATTTGCATTAGAGAGTGTGAACATGGTCGACCCAACTTGTTTAGAGTTCTAAGACAAGTTTTATAGTATGGTTTTTTAAAATAAAAATTAACACAAGGCTTATAAACATAAAATAAAATAAATCAAATTTTGTTGAGTGTGAGATTTGAACGTAGGTCAAAGAATATTCGAGGTCCTCAACTTACCAACTAATCTCAAAAAACATCTTGATCAATTTATAGTATCTTATATTTATTATAACTAAATTGAAAAGAGAAAAAAATGGCTTTTTTTTTCTCCAAAATTTTGTGGCTTAAAGCCACAGCTTGGACCGCTTGGCCGACCTTGAGTGTGGCTGTACTAGGGGTCATGAAGTTTTTTAGAGTAGTTTATTTAATGTAACAATTTTAACATGATGTTTTATATGATGTTTTCTCTATGTTTGTTTTTCTAAACACAAGGTGATGTGTTTTTAAGGAGCTATAGAATGATAAAATATCGTTTGATTGGTATTCTAACCCAATGTGTTGCTTGTAAAGAAGTTGGAGATATGATTTTAGAAAGCATCAAAGTGAACATGGTTGATTAGATTGTTTGTACATCAATGTAAAAGAGGAAGAGGAAGAGGAAGAGGAAGAGGAAGATGGTACCCTATAGAGTGTCTGTTGCGGTAAGGCTGTCGTGGTCTGTTGTGCTTTCGAGGCTGAAGCTGTGGTATTCGGCGCGTGCGGGACTGTTTTGGCGCTGCTGTTACTGTTGTATATGATAGTATCAGTTTTTTCTGTTTTGATAGCAACAAGGTTTGGCAGCTGTTTGTTGATAGCAGGGCAGATTTTTTGGGCCAGTTTTTAGGGTGTTGGTTTCGGGTTTTCCGGTATATCGGTGACCTCTGTTATTAGCTTGTATTAGATTGTATTAGATTGTTTGTACATCAATGTAAAATTATAGTCCTAGTTGTAAAAGAGGAAGAGTTATTAGCTTGTATTAGGTTCTTTGAACATCAATGTAAAATTATAGTTATGGTTTTAACATATGATCTTCAAGATCTTGTACTTTGAAATTTCGATCAATGGAATCTAATCATTTGTATAGCTTGTACTTGTGATCAATGCAATATTTCTCTACTTGTCGACAGCTTAAAATAACACATAAAACTGTTGCTATAGGTTTTGTTACGGGTATTGCACTGCTAGAATTATGCAGAAAAATAACACATAAAGCTGCTAGAATAGTGCAGAAAAACAGGACATAAAACTGTTGTTACAACAACACATAAAACTACTGCTACAACACATAAAACTGCTAGAATAGTGCAGAAAAACAACACATAAAATTGCTGCTACAACACATAAAATTGATGCTACAAGGTATTCTGATTGCAGACCTCTTATGATCAGTTGTGCACTGCTAGAATAGTGCAGAAAAACATATTTTATAGATGCGAAACCAACATGTATCGACAATAAAAACATAGAAAGTCTGATCATGTTCAAATTAATAACTGAACCTGTCAAATTGTAAAAATATTATATCCACCAAAGCTACTACAATTTTCACCCATTTCTCTCAAAATCATAGACCAGTCCACCAAAATAAAAGGCAAATACACACTAATGGAGCATACAAACAGATCCAGATACACAACAGTTTGTTAAATTAGCCACTGGTATGAAACCACTGTAACAAAATCTCAGGTTTTGCGATCAAGTCTCCCGATCCCGTTGCGGTTGAGGAAGCCATTCCGACTTAATGATTGGAGATAAGTATCATTTTGTGGATCCTATATTATTGACAATTTTTTAACAACGGTTAAAAGGATTCTAAAACGACATAAATGTTAAAACACAACAATGAAAACAGAAAACTTACCATTAATAGTCTAGTAAAACTATGAGTGTTCGAAACAAATTGAAGTGGATGTGAACTCAACACAACAAACATGTTATTTGGAACAACATTATCCTATTTAATAGCAACATACAATGAAATTTAACTTGAGAAGCTAAAATGCAGAGATTTACTAATTGAATGAATTAAAAACTACTGCAACTTAAATAATATGAAATGACAGATTTGGTCACTTAAATAATATGAAATGATTGCCTGAAAACGCCATTTGTTGTCTGATATTTTGGTTCTTTTTCCTGTTGATTATCATCCCTTAAATCTTTCCGCCCACATGATTTTCTTCTTTTTATTTTTGTATTTTCCTTGAGCAGTTTCCATATGTCATATATGCAGAATGCATGCAAGAAGAGATTTAGCTTATCTAATTTTCTTTAGTTCACTAGTATTGTATGACTAAAATGTTATTTGTGAGTCTCATATCACAGAACACCAGAACACAAAAGACGCAATAGGGAGACAACGAATTTGAGAGAATGTTACCTGTTACTTTGAGACAACGTCGATTACTGGGGCAGATCAGACAACGACAACAGTGACGGCGATGGCAATAGAGAAGCAAGATGGTGGTAATCAATGGAGCACGGCGACGTCGTCGTCAACCAAAGAGCACACAACAACACCAACAATAGTAGCACGTGACAGCGTCAACAGATAGCACACGACGACGGCGTCGATATAGATATGTTCAGTGTTAACTGGGTTTGTGTTGTTATGGAAGAAGATGAAGCAGTTTCTATTATTTCTAGAGGAAGCCAGAACGTTAAAGTGAAAAGGGAGGGAGGGAAATGAAAATGACACATTAAAATGAACGAAGGGCTAAGATTAATTAAGAAGTCATTAAAAGGAATGGACGACTAAGATGATTTCACAGGAGAAAACAGGAGGAAATTTCCATTGGAGTGGATCCTCTCCCACACTTATAAAGGAGTTATGCAAACATTAAATATCATAACTTTTCTAAACTCCATTATAATTATTAGATAGTTAGGTTTTGACTTGTTTCCGTTATATTTGTAGGTTTAAAAGATCAAAGAATGCTTCGGGTATCAAATAACAAGAAATTTGAGTGCCAGACAATTCTCTAAGCGAGCAAGGAGTGAGCATATAGCGAGCCAAGATTCGCTATGCGAGCAATGAGAGAGCCAAGTAAGAGAGTTTAAGGAAAGCAAGGCAAGAAAATTCGCTGGGCGAGCCAAAGCAAGGTCAAGGCGATTCAAGTCAGAGTTGAAGGTGGATTGCACGAGCAAATTTGCTAAGCAAGCTTCACTTCACTTATCGATTCTAGGAGGCATTAGTGACCTTAGAGATGAGATGGCAGCTACTTCACTTAGATGAAACCTCAATTTACTAAGCGACAACTTGTTCGCTTAGCGAATCTTCACTTTTATGAAACATATATAAAGCAACTTGTAATCGGTTTTGAAGATTCTATCAATTTTGAGAGCAAGAAACACACATAGGGAGTTGTGGGAGTAGAGAACTCAAGTGGGAATCACTCGAGACTTGGAACTTAAAGACTTTGATGCAATTTCATATTGTTCTCATCTCTTTGTATATGCTACCGTGAGTATTTGTGTCAATTTTCTTTTATATTGAGATTAGGTGTAGTTAGCTATAAATTTGATGTGAAGTCTTGATCTGGATGATTATATATAATTTTTATTTCATTATATTGATTATTTACTTTTGTTCTTAATGCTTTTCTAATGTTAAACTCTAAGATTGAGCTTTTGATTTAGAAAGTGCTTGATAAAGACTTTTTACTTAAGGGGTTTGGAATAATTTTATCTCATGTAGATGTTTTTTTTTTGAAGGAATCTCATGTAGATGTAGTTGCTAGACATATGACTAGATTTACTGTCATAAACCACTGACGAAACTTAATGGTATTGTATCAATTAAGTATTAACATAATGACACGATATATCTCTCGTTGTTTGCCGAATATGAAAACGTATATGATGAATAACGCCATTTGACTATATCATGACATTATGTTAATTGTGTACCGTCAATGACCGCATACAGTTTGGATTCACTAATATTCTAACATCCCCTAATGTATTCCAAGCAAGTTTCAATACTCTATTATAATAAGGGCCGGGAGAATAACAATACACTTTGTCTTTCACACGTTCCCGCATAAAGTTACATTATATAATTAGAAACTCACACTTCCAAAACATAATGGTAAAGCATATTTGTTTATTGCCAAATGGCATAAAATAAATTTCTATTCAGACTCGAGGTATTGTCCAGTTTATAGTTAAGTAAAAACAAAAGAAAAAGTTTCTTTACATTAAAAATAGTAAAAAAAGTTGTGCAAATTCAACCTCGTCTTGGTAAAAAGCCGACCAAATCCGGTAGCCGTTTATAATAGCATACAAATATTCTATTATTGTTGGGTCGATAAAATCTATACACACACACATGACAACTATATATAGCCTAAGTTGAATTGCACAATTCATCAAATCAAATCAAAACAATAACATTTGCAGCAGCATTTGCTAGCCAACTATTCCTTTGATAGATTTTATTCTAGGAAATTTTTTCTTGACACTCATTCTTTATAGTTAATTTCCACTCCTCAAATTTTGTTCAAATGGCTTCTTCTTGTGTATTCTTGATCATTTCCATTTCCATGGTTTTACTTTCATCAGTTGTAATTGCAACTGATCACATTGTTGGTGATGACAAGGGTTGGACCGTTGATTTTGATTACACCCAGTGGACTCAAGACAAAGTTTTTCGTGTCGGAGACAACATAGGTATGTAAAAGGGAAAGAACAATTTTCCATTTGGTTTCAAGTTTATTTACTTCATATTCAATTGTTAAACTAATTAGTGTATCTCATAATTATAATTAGTTTTTGTTTAGATAAACTTGTATTAATCTAACATGATCTAATTATGTTTTATCTCCTTTTTAGTTTTCAACTATGACCCTGCAAGGCACAATGTTTTCAAAGTGAATGGCACACTCTTCCAGAGCTGCACTTTTCCACCAAAAAATGAAGCACTTTCTACAGGAAAGGATATCATTCAACTAAAAACTGAAGGAAGAAAGTGGTATGTTTGCGGTGTAGCTGATCACTGTTCTGCTCGTCAAATGAAGTTGGTCGTCACTGTTCTAGCCGAAGGTGCACCTGCTCCTTCTCCTCCACCTTCTTCTTTGGCTCGGTCTGTTGAATCATCTGTTTATGGAGTCATCATGGCATCCATGGTTGCTATTGTGGTCATCTTTGCATGAGTGACTTAGGAAGCTTTGTATTGTTATTAATACAAGAGTTTGTGTTGACCTTTTGACAAGATACATTGCCATATTTGTTTGAATTTATGAATATATGAATTATATGGTTATTTATGTTCATGCCATTGTAATTTGATCCTCAATTTTATATCCTGTTATGTTTTGATTTGTGCTCGAGTTCTTTCAAATTAGATTGTAACGCTAACTTTCATTAATAATTTATTATAAAAAAAAATGTTTGCTTGATTAGTTCAACTTAATCCGTGTTGTAAAAGACCCAAGAGAAAGCAATATCATTCCTAAATTGACTCAAACATCGACCACCAAAAAAAAATAGTAGATATACAATTTTTTTTTTAGGAATAGTAGGTATATAACTTTGAATTTCATTCATTAAAATTGGAGTCTTACCTCAAATATTATCTACTTTTCCTGATGAAGCAAACTGAAGTGGTCAAAGAAATTCTTTTCTATTAATCGTGTTTCTTATGCACGTGACCACTCTCATGTTAATTTATATAATTTTTTATCTTTGTAAAAGTAACTTTTTTTATCAATCAAAAATATCCGAACAAAATGCACCGAATTTCAGTCACTTGTAAATTTCAAAATAGTATCTTTATATTCTAATTTTTAATTATAGGGTTTAATTGTTTATCAATTTATCTTTTAGTAACATATTTAAATTCAAATTTCAACTACAAAATAATTTGATTTAATAAGTTTTTTATAAGTAATTTGATTCAATAAAAATAACCGTCAAAAAGTAATTTGATTCAATAAGTTTTTTTTTAAATTTTTTAAAAATATTATTTAAACGTATGTTTAGTACAGACACATATTATACTATCACATTAACAATTTTTTTCAGTAAAAGACCGATGTTTTATATAGTATAAATATCTTTACACGTCTTAATTATCATGATAAATTTAAATGCACCTAAGTTTTATCCTTATTTTAATTCTAGCAAAAAATTTGGTGCATTTTTTTTAGGTGCTTTACATATGGTTCCTAAATAAGCTACTCATGACAAATGTATTTTTAGCTAAGAATCATATGAAAAATACATAAAAAAAATCATGAGTTTTGTCCTTGTTTCAAACTATTTATTCGTTTCTCACTTTTCTCATATATTAAATTTTATTTTAAATTATATTTCATTACCATAGATTTTGTCAAATTTAATAGATAATTCATTCATTTTTTAAATATTATATTGATAGAGAAAATTTTAGATAATTATGTGATTAAGTTATTTATTTTAATCAATTTCATATATTTATAAGGAAATCGTTTTTTTTTGCATATATTTATAAGAAAAACATTTTTTTTTAAGGATAAGGAAATCATTTTGTTTGCCTACATGTGCTCATTCTTTTCATTCTAAGCACGCATTCTTTATAATTTTTCAACTTATATAACTAAGATTTATTTTATTTATATTTTAAGTAGTTTATTTAAAACTTGATATCTGGTCCAATGACCGACTAATATGAGGGGTCCAATCCCACCGTTCATTTGTGGGACCCATATAAGTAGATATTAATAGTTTATTTAGCAAATTATAGGTTATATCACCACCAAAAAATTACATGTTATAATATGAGCAATCATTTTTCTTTTACTACTTTTCTTTTATCCTTAAATCAATATTTTATTTGAATGAAAACTAGTTTCACATCTAAAGAAAAATTAAAATGAAACATAAAATGTATGCTCATGATTCATAGGATTGGAAGAGGGGAGCAGGGAAAAGTAATTTTCATCTTCTTTTCCTTATTTTTCTTCTCTACAAAAAAAGAGCCACTTTTTAGGTCAAACACTTCCATAATATATAGCTCTAACTCTTCTTTCCAAGATGCACTAGTTGAAACTTGAAAGCATTTTAAAATTTTGTATTTCACTTTTTTCTCTCTTATATTTTTGTGGTAAGGTATTGTGAGATGTAGTTAAGTATTTATAGTGTGAGTGATATTAGAGGCGCAAGGGTGTTTGACAATAATTTATATATATTGTAATAATTTGAGTAAATTACACTCTTCTCTCCTCAAAGATGCTTGAATTACACTCTCCTCCCCTCTTATGTTAAAATATATACTCCCATTTCTTGAAAAGTAAAATTTACACTACCCTCCCTTATAAGATGCTTGAATTACAACCCACTCCCTTAATAATTAATATCCACTACACTTTAATCTATTTTAACATAAATAAATATTTTTATGATATATATTACTTTTGAACCACCATTTAAGAAAAATTAATTCATTTCTTTATAATTTAAATGTCAATGATAATGGAATTTAAATATTTTGCTATTGATTTTATAATTTAGAGTATAAAATTAACTTTTAAATAACCATGCTTTATTTGTCTTTAGTAATTTTTCACATATTTTAAAAAAAAAATTTGTTTCATATTTTATAATAGGGTTTAAAACTACATGTTAATGAAATTGTGAATAAAAAATAGTGAAAAATATGTATTCAATTTTTTATTATATTAAAATAGACCCACAATACTATTTATTTTCGAAGTTTGTTAGATTATTCCTTTTTTGCTAGATATTAGAAATAAAAAAAAAATATTGAGGGAGTAAAGAGTAGATTTTAACATAAGAGAGGAGAAGAATGTTATTCAAGCTTCTCTTAGTGGGAGGGGAGTGAAAAAATTTCTAATATGTTTTGAATAAGAGGGGAAGGGAGTGTAATTCAAGCATCTTTGAAGAGTGAGGAATGTAATTTACTCTAATAATTTTCACATATTTTTTTGGTTCTCATTAAACAACCGTCATTGATTTTTTTTGATTTTGGAGTTTCTGCGTATTCTAATTGTTTTCATTTTCATTTTCATTTTCTTTTCCTTTTCTTCTCTACGTGTGTTTTTCTCAATGCATCTTTTTTTTTTAACTAACATCATCTATTTGTATGTTATTCTCATCTCATTGGATACTTATATTGATTCGGATTGCCTATAATCATTGATACACAATCAGGTGATATATGGTCTTTTAGTCGAGATCGAACAATCAAGATCTCAATCAGATTTTTATTTTCTATAAGATCAAAACTACCATTTAAGCTTGAGAATTTGATATATTCGAGCCTCCTCAAGTATTTGTACTCCAAGTGTCAATACTCTATTACATCTCTAATATTCCAAAGGCCGGAAGAGCAACTATATATATATACCTTTTCTATTTCCCTTTGACACGGTCCATACTAAATTGCATATTTGTTTATTGCCAAATTGCTTCAAATAATTTTTTTTGGAAATCATAGATTGCCCACGTGGTTAAATAAAAAAAAAGAAAACTTTTTTTTGGTCAAGTAATAAAAAGTTTCTTTACATTAAAATAAAATAAAATAAGTGTATTCCAAAAAAGTAAAAAAATAATAAGTTGTGCAAATTCAACCTCGTCTTAGTAAAAGCCGACCAAATCCGGTAGCCGTTTATAATAGCATAAAAATATTCTGTTATTGTTGGGTCGATAAAATCCATATACACACACATGACAACTATATATAGCCTAAGTTGAATTGCACAATTCATCAAATCAAATCAAAACAATAACATTTGCTAGCTATTCCTTTAATTGAGATTTTTTATTCCAGGAAAAAAAAAATCTTGACACTCATTTTTTTAAAGTTAATTTCTACGCATATAGAGAAATATTTTCCAAACTCAAATTTTGATCAAATGGCTTCTGCTCGTATAGTTTTGATCCTTTCCATTTCCATGGTTTTACTTTCATCAGTTGCAATTGCAACTGATCACATTGTTGGTGATGACAAAGGTTGGACTGTTGATTTTGATTACACTCAGTGGGCTCAAGACAAAGTTTTTCGTGTTGGAGACAACCTAGGTATGTAAAAGGAAAAAACAAATATCCATTTTGTTTCAAGTTTATTTAGTTCATATTCAATTGCTCAATTATTTTTTTTAATGGCAAATATATTCAATTGCTTAACTAATTAGTGTATAACTTTTGTTTAGATGAACTTGTATTTATCTAACGTGATCTAATTCTGTTTTATCTTCTTCTTAGTTTTCAACTATGACCCTTCAAGCCACAATGTTTTCAAAGTGAACGGCACACTCTTCCAGAGCTGCACTTTTCCACCAAAAAATGAAGCACTTTCTACAGGAAAGGATATCATTCAACTAAAAACTGAAGGAAGAAAGTGGTATGTTTGTGGCGTAGCCGATCACTGCTCTGCTCGTCAAATGAAGTTGGTCATCACTGTTCTTGCAGAAGGTGCACCTGCTCCTTCTCCTCCACCTTCTTCTGATGCTCACTCTGTTGTTTCATCTGTGTTTGGAGTTGTCATGGCAACCATGGTTGCTATTGCAGTCATCTTTGCATGAGAGACTTGGAAGCTTTATATTGTTATTAACAAAGAGTTTGTGTTAACCTCTTGGCAATATATATTGCTATATTTTTTTTGAATTTTTTGAATTAATGAATTTTATATGATTTTTATGTTAATGGTATTGTAATCAGATCCACAATTTTATATCTTGTTATGCTTTGATATTGTATTCAAATTGTAACTCTCACTTTCATTAATAATAACGTGTTTTTAAATATATGTTTCCCTACTTCTTAGTTCAACTTTATCCATGTGCGCAAAAGACCCAAGAGAAAGCAATATCATTCTTGAAATAGGGAAGGGCCTCCCTTATTACATTGAAATTTCATGTAAAGTGTATATAAAAAAATCCTAGTCTATAAAAGAGAAGTAGACAACAACAATTATTGAGACAGCTCGTAGCGCTATTATCTTGAGCCTTAGAGACAAGTTTCAAAAGAGACGTCTGCAAGAACTGAAGAAGATAGGACTTATGTGGACAACATCCCTTAATCAAGTGTTTTAGGGTCATTGATGTATGCAATGGTTTGCAGTAGACCAGAAATAGCTCATGCAGTAAGCTTGGTTAGCATATTCATGTCAAATCCTGAAAGTTCACAGTAGCAAGCACTGAAAGGGATACTAAGATCAAAAGATATCTTGGCATGATTCTAATTTATGGTGAAGCCGGGGATGCAAGAAGATAAATTTCCTTAGAAGGATTTGTAGACTCTGATTATGAAGTCTGTCTAGACACTAGAAAGTCTCTAGATGGATCCATCTTTACTGCCTTTGGCATTACCATTAGTTGGAAAGCTGATTTTCTAAAGGTTGTACCTTTGTTAACTAATAAGGCAAAATATATTGCCTTGATCCCTTGACTGAAACTATTAAAGAGGCTCTATGTCTTGAAGGGATTTCTAAGGAATTGAGGTTGCATGATCAGGTCATTATGTTATATTGTGATAGTCAAAGTGCTATATTCATTGATCCAAAAGTCAAGCATGCCATGAGAGGACAAAGCACACTGTCATAAACCTTTATTTTGTCAGGTATATGATTGGGAAAGGATCAGCTATTGTTAAGAAGATTTCAAATTTTCATAATGCTTCTGATATGATTACAAAGGCTATTCGAAGAAGCAAGTTCTTCCATTGCTTGAATTTGATTAATCTGAAGGAAGATTAAGACCTTAGGGAATGTGTTTTGGCCGAAATTTCTAAGATTGTTTATGAATCAAGGTTGAGATTTGTGTCATATTGGTTCTGTCAACATAACTACTTTAACTGATTTTTGTTCAGTCTGTTAGAATAGCAAATTATTTCTATTAGTTCTATAGATAGTTGGTTCAAAGTCACATTGAATCAAACTGTTGTAATTCACTTGTAATCTATAAAGAGAAAGTGAATTGATAAGCAATAAAGATTTGATTAGAGCAATGAAAGTTGAGTGTGCCTTGCTTAAAGCATAATCACCAACAATATCTATGTGTTGAATTTTCCTTCTGTTACTCAATTATCTTGTTAAGTCATAGATTCAAATTTAATCATTATGTAACTTATGAGCAAATAATGTGAAAATTATTTGGGTGTATTACCTTCAAGTGAAGTTTACTCTTTTGAACTATGATTGTATGTGAAGACGATGGAAACAGAAGATGTATCATTTTGATCGGCAAAAGTTTATGCACTTGATTAAAAAAAAATCAGAGATTCTTATACAATACATAATCAATAAAAATGAACTAAAAATAAATAAGAGTGATATGCAAATTAATTAACAAAAAAAAAAAGTAAATTATTTAACGGTGTGTGAGAAAATAACAGGATAAGAAAAAAGAATAGCATTTGTTTTATTACAGTAAAAATATAAGTTGAGATTAATCAAGCCAAAAAGCACACAAAATTTGTTATTTAAGTGGTGAAAATGAAAAGTATGGCTTTGCATTTTCATTTCTATTTCAAATTTCCTTATCGCAACAAAACACCTGGGATTGTGTTTGTGATATTGTATTATTGTCCTTTGTGTGACGAATCAATCTGTTGATGATCATGGTGTCAGAAATCAATCTGGCGTACATGTGATCGGTGGAGAGCAAGATCTCTTACGATGGAAGCAGTGATGCAATAATTTTACATTTCTATAGCTTGTGTCATGTATTGATTTACTGATTTCAATTCTTTCACTTTCAGCTTCAATCGTATAGACAATTCACTTCAGCTTCAATAGTATAGATAGATATGGTGGTTTCGCTGTTTTTGTGATTTTTCGTAGTTAATTTTGTGTTTGTGTTACCGATATTTATTTTGTGTTACCACCAATACCGTGAAGATTCATCGATTGATGATAATGTAATTCGTCTTGCTATGTACAGCAATATTTCTCTGTTATTTTTGAATTGTTGATTTTGTTTGTAATTTTAGTACATTTTGATTTGCGATTTCGACGTCAACGCATACTCCGGAAAACTAAAATTTCGAAGTGAAAACAACTTGTTAATTTGAAAGAAAACTAGTTTCACATCTAAAAACGATTAATTATTTATTTACCACGTGGAAACATCAATGTAAGCTTAATCGGAATCCTAATGGAATTGAAAATGCATTTTTCGTAAAGTGACGTTTAATACACATATCTATACTGAATAGTAATTAAATTTGATTAAAGTTAAATAGTAATTTTGTTGTATGGGGGAGTATTGATCGAATGATTGTGTAAACTAGGGAGGGTTAACGAAGCTCGTAATGTTATTGGACTTATGTTCAATAATAGCCTCTAATAGAGCATGTAATATATAACTTATTAATAAAATTATTGAGTATTCAAATAGAAGAATCTTTCGCAATGGAGATTTGTTTTCTAAATTGTCGATGAAGTTGCTCCTTTAAAAAATTTAGATTATTGAGACTAACAAGGTACTCGTGCATTTTGACAAGCGTCATTTATTTTTATGCAATTTGGTAAAAAGAAAAACGAAAGAAAAGGAAGAAAAAATACAAAAGAATAGAGGAAGAGAAATGAGAGATCCAAGAAATAATTTGTATTGATGATGTTTATCGTCTAAGTTTCAAGTGGTAAGTTATTAAATTTATAACTTGTCCAACGAACGCTACAAAATTTATGCGATTAGTTTATAATTTTTGTTAAGAAGCTGTTATTTTAGATTAAAAAAAACAATTATTTGATGGATAATAAAAATATAATACATAAATGCAGCAATGGTAAAATTTACAATCACTTGTTATGTCTAACATATATAATATTCATCATTACATGACACATGATTCTAATAGTCATATTTAATAGATGAAAATGAGGGAGAATTATGTATGTAGTTGGTGGTGTTTTTGTTGATAGATATACATGTTTTTAATAAGGAAAATTCTATGGTGAAGTCGTGAAAATGACTTTTCTGATGAAGTTAACACTATAACATCAAAATTGTAGTGAGTAACACCCCACTGTTTGTACAGTGGCATCAAAAGTTCAGTCCCCATAGTATCATCAATTCATCAGATTAACAAGTCTACACTTAATCTAATTTTATCCTATCTTGTTTTAAGTATAACACTCCATAAAGTGTAACACTCAAGACTATCACATAATATCATCAAATCTGTTTGCATGTTAAAGATGTCAACGATAAAATAGTAGCTGTAAGTCCAAGATGTTGCAAGCATTACTAGATAAATTACTATTGATCATTAATCAATAATCAACAATTTAAAAATAAATCAAACATTAAAATTAAAATTAACTTTTTCAAAAAAGTCAATTTCCTGACTACACCGTAGAAGCTCCCAATTAATAATCATGCTTACAACATGAGAGTCATGAAGAATCAATTGTGTGTGATTTAAATAATATATTCCATAATAATTTTTTAATTTAAAATAATTAAATCTTGATTTTGTTTTATCTTTTATGTAATTATAATTAGTAAATCTTAAATTTTAAATTAAAACTAAATTATCGATTTTATATAACATTTATATTTTAGATGGTGATGCTCTTGGTGAGATAGATATACATGATTTCAATAATCATGTTTAAAACATATTCATGAAGAATCAATTGTGTGTGATTTAATAATATTCAATATTTAGATTATTGAGAATTTAAGTAGAAGAATCTTTCGCAAGAGAGAGTTGTTGTAGGTGCAGCAGGAAGTAACATTGGATGAAATTCATATGAGGAGTGAAGGAAGTAAGG
>Ga0228710_1001546_pt1 | contig 34744 bp, 22 predicted proteins | sample MedpolnodulmetaG_FD_177995 | JGI IMG/M metagenome (GOLD analysis project Ga0228710, IMG submission 177995) | Root nodule microbial communities from Medicago polymorpha collected in Santa Monica, California, United States - pink nodules | ecosystem: Host-associated > Plants > Roots > Nodule... | reverse complement strand
GGCGCTTTTTATTATTATTGTTTCTAAACCTTTAAAACCCAAAACTTTACAATCAAACTCTCTAATCATCTTCTAAAAGTAAATCAAATTAAACAACTCCCTGTTGGAACGATACTCTCTTTTTACTACTTCGGCAAAACCGTACACTTGCGGTTTTGCTCATCACTAAACATCACAGCATTCTCAATGTAAAAGATAGAGCATTATTTATGGCTAAACATCACAACATTCTCAATGTAGACTGAAAAAACCAAGGAAGATAAAGCAAAATATTAAGTAGGCAGATAAAGGTTACGACGAAGTCTCAAATTCAAATATTCCATAACTGTTTGAGAATAGATCTGTCAATAGATTAGATCAATTGCATTTTTTTCAGGAAATATTGTGAAAGTGCAGCGTACAATTAAAATGTTACAGGGATTAAAGAACAAAAAAGCACCATTGCATTATCGGAAAAAACCACAATATTTGAATTACGCAAACATGGCTTTCCATTTCTTCTACCAACATTCTTTACAATAAGAATGATCACTTATACATGACCTAAGATAGAGCATTATTTATGGCTAAACATCACCGCATTCTCAATGTAAAAAGAAAAATCAAGGAAGATAAAACAAAAGATTAAGTAAGCAGATAAAGGTTACGGTGACACCGCAATTCAAAACATTCGCACTGTCTGAGAATAGATCTGTTAACGATTGCCTTTTTTCAGGAAATCTTGTGAAAGTGCAGCATACAATTAAAATGTTACAGGGATTAAAGAACAAAAAAGCACCATTGCATCATCGGAAAAAACCACAATATCGGTGTCATTGAACATGGCCTTCCATTTCTTCTACCAACACTCTTTACAATAAGAATGTAAACTTATACAGAACCTAAGATAGAGCATTATTTATGGCTGAACATCACCGCATTCTCAATGTAAAAAGAAGAAATAAAGGAAGATAAAACAAAAGACTAAGTAAGCAGATAAAGGTTACGGTAACATCGCAATTCAAAACATTCGCACTGTCTGAGAATAGATAAAACACCATTTGCATTATTTTTATCACCCACAATATTTGAATTACACGGACACCGTTTTCCATGATTTCTACCAAATGCAGATTAAACAATAATAATGTAAAACTAAACAGAAACTAAGATGGATCATTATTTTATGGATAAACATCACATAATTCTTAAGGTAAAAAGAAAAAACCAAGTAAGATAAAACAAAATATCACGCATAAATCTGTCACGCCACCACCAGAACTCATCCAGACTTTGCACATCGTTAAGAAGATCAGTTACGAATCACTCGAAGGTACAGAGTTGTGTTTTTTCCAGCCATTGGAGCACCAAGCACTAAACGTGAACCTTGGCGAAGCCTGCGAGCCATAACCAATCTCTTCCAGCCACCTCCAATTATGAAATGAGGTCCATCATCAGTACCAAACATCAAAGTGCAGCCCCACACATTGCCATTGTCATCCAAGATGTTCAAAGCTGTAGTACTTGTATCCAACGTAGCCTGACAAAATCCTAGGTAAGCAAGATCCTATATACAATGAAAAGTATCACGTAAATGTTGTATTTATTATTATAAAAACCAGAATGTCAACAATAACGAACTACGAAAACTTACCAGAAAACCACCAGCATGCTCATCACCAGTCAACCTCTTCTCATAGGAAAATTCAAAATTGAATTCGTCATGCACAAAAGGAGAAGGCAAAACATCAAAATTATGGAAGGGAGTTACTATTTTCTCAAGCTGAAACCTCATAGATGGGGTAAACTTAGGAGTGGAAACCTTTCTCCCAAACCTATCCTTCAATTGTATCCCAAATTTGCTCGCTCCCACAAACACCATTGTCACCCAAGATCCAAGGGAAACACCATAGAAGTCCTTAAGTGCATGCCAACCGGTTGTCAAGTAAATCAAACCATTGTTTCTCTCCACTAAAACATCAAACTCATTGTAGTTGGAATCCACCAGCTTCACGTAACGTCCAATTTGGTCCCCAAAATCGTGGCCAAACATACTGGGTAAGACAACCATGCCCTAGAATACAAAAAAAGCAGATAAAACAGAATGTAAAAAAGTGATAAATGTAAATTTGTTAAGTCTCAAATGCATTAAAAAATAAGTAATTACGTTAAGAACATCAAGCTCCACTCTGTAAGTTCTGTACTTGATACGAAGGTCGTTGACAATCCTTTCCAATTCAGAGTTGGGATTAGGGTTCAGAGGTGCTGTTAAAAAAACACGTAGAAAACAACATAAGTTATATGTTTCCAAAACTGGAGATTACAACATCAAAAAAGGGAAGACTAATACCAATCAAAGCATGGTAGGAAAGCAACGTCTGGATGCCATTGTTTGCCATGGGATTCGATTTAATTTGAAAATGAATGAGATATGATTGATGTCAATCGACTGTATACATACACGTTCAGATACATATGATTCATGTATCATGGATATCTTAACTATGCATTGGTATGAAACAAAGGTTTTGGAAACGGTGACTAAATTAAATGCAATCATGGAAGGGGGGAAACCACAGACCAGGAACGTTTAACGTATAAGGCTTGGGGAAATTGAAAGTGCATAGGCAGATTAGATGAAAGGCTGAGATGAATGTTGTGCAAATACATCTGATCAAACGGCCATGAATGAATGGCGCCAAAACTGATTAGGTTTAGGGTTGTGCAAGGTATTTAGCAATGTTAAGAAGGATTAGATATAAGTATGATTAAATAGTTTCTTATAAGATCAAGTATCCTAGGTAACTAATTGTAGAAGCACACATATATTCAAGGCCTAGGTAACTAATTGTAGAAGCACACATCTATCCAAAATTCTAATAGAATGTTCTTGATCTTCGTGAAATTGGAGAGTCAAAATCATGTTTTGATGATTTTCATGGAAATTTAACCCTTGACCATGAAATTGGTTAACCTTCATACTTTTCACCAATTGAGTTTCCTAAAATTAAGAGTAAATTTGGGTGCATCTTATAAAATTGTCTAACTATACTCACATTCTTTTGGGGAATGTTTATTATTACTTTATTTTAAGGATAATTAAATGACTTTATTGCCATTTAATTGTTTTCTTTTAATTAAGGTTTAATAAATTTATTGGCAATATTTTTAGATTTAATTTAATAAAGTTTATATGGATTTTATATATTTGAAAGTAAGAGGTTAAGGTTGAATGTATAAGTGATTTATTTTAAGGATAAGTGTTTATATCAATTATATATTTGTCTTCTATATTTATTTTGTAAAGTAAGTTTGAGTTACTCTTGATCTAGCATTGTGATGATATGGTACCCCAAAGATCTTTCCATAAATTAAATTTGACTCATTATTCTTAAGCTATGATTATGCATATGCGTCACCTCTAAAAAAAACATTCTCCCATATAGTATAACTTCTCACTCTTTTTTATTCTATCTAATCTAATAACTATAACAATGCAAGTAATTTTAAGTTACAAAACTTATCATCCTTTCTTAATATATTTGTAGTTATTATTTATCCTCTATTAAAAAAGGCGTAAAGAGTAGAAAACGTGAGAAAGAGTTAGTAAAAAAAAAGAGAATGAGAAATGAATTAAAAGAAGTGTTGGAAATGATTTTTTTGGAGTGCAATGTTGGATTAGAGGAGGATGTGAGATAATTATGTAGCGTATAATTGATGAGTTGTAAACAAATAATTTCGAGGGTCTATTTTAATATATTATAAGTTATGGGAAAAGAATATTTGAAGATTAGGAACCATATTAAATAAATTATTATTTTTTACTTGAACCATTTGAAATACAATGTAAATCAAGAAAAAAAAAATAAGTTGTCATATTTTTCTCCAAACTAATTGTTAAACTTAAATTAAACACTATGAAATTTTACCTATCTAAAAAATATTGTGACATTTTAACGGTTTATGCACCTAACAAACTATTGAAACATTCCATAATTTCTTACACCATCATCATTGGATGTATCTCTTAATATTCCTTCAATTATAACCAACAAAATGGAAAAACTATAGTGTACTTTTTTTTGAATTCCCACTCACTCTTTATAACCACAACTTATGCCACATTCATTTTCACTCAATCTCGGGATGCTTCCACCATGCCTTCTATTGATATCAATTTCACAACAAATACTTTTCTACACTTTTGTTGAAAATTGGTTTGTTATAATTTTAATTAAGGGCTACTGTCCTATCCTTCTGTGTATAAATTTTGGTGGTATTAATTTGGTTTTGGATCATCATTATCACTTTCTTCAATCAACTCTTGGATGACACTCTTCAATTTTGTATCAGTATATGTTGAAAGAGCACATTATTTTCTTAACAAGATTGATGTTGTGTTTTATTTTTAGAGAGAGCACATTATTTTTTTAACAAGATTGAAGTTGTTTTTCTTTTAATTTTGTTTTTAGGTTTCTATGCATAAAAATTAGAGAGAACATTTTAGAGCTTTGCTATAGCAAAGTTACATAAAGAAATTTAAGCAATTGGTTTGATTGGCAACAATATGGTGCATTTTAAATATTAGAAACAATATTATATTTCAAGGTGAGATGGATAATGTGGGAAAATTGGTGGATCAAATTAAAAATATTGCTTAGGTATGGTTCTTAGGTAAATTGCAAGCAATATTTTGATCAAACCCGTGCAGTGCAACGCACAGGCTATATACCTAGTTAAATATTAAAGAGATCATCTCTCCCCCCCTCCAAAAAACTCCAATTTGGAGGAAGCGAAAAGTAGATCTTGAAGGGATTTTGCTCCCCTCCTCTTCTCCCCCTCCAAAAAATTCCGATTTGGGGGGAAGCGAAAAGTATATCTTGAAAGGATTTTCCTCCTCTCCTCTTCCCTCACATTCCATTCTAAAATTAGAATCAAACACGTCAAAATAAAAATATTTCCTCTCCTCAAAATTTTCGAACAAAACGAACCCTCAATCTATCTTTATTGTCTTATATTTTTTTTAATCAAATTTTTCTTATCTTTTTGATTTCACATTTTTATTTATGATAATTAAGTGAGTTGAGATAATAAAATAATTAAAGATAATATACAAAAATGAAATTATTTATAAAATGCAGTAATATTTAATTGTTTTATTGGTTTGTGTAAATAACCTTAAAATGACAATTTAAAAAAGAGTATAAAATAGACAATGTAGTCAAATCATTAAATTTTCTAAAATTATGTGTTTTTTCCTTTTCTTTTTTATGATTACATTTTTTTTATGGTAATGATGAATAGACATTTTTTTCTTTCTAATGATGTATAGTTACTCTTACAAATAGAATTTAGAATATAAAACGAGACAAACCACAATTAACGATTAATTAATTTTGGTTGGGTTGAGATTTTGGGATGTGCTACAACTATTCCATTCTCCTTCATACCATTTTTTTTTTTGGTGATGACTGGGATTCGAACCCCGTACCTTGCATATATCATGCATTGTTCATACCAATTGATCTAAAATCACGATGACATTCATACCAATTTTGATTGACTAGTTTGCTTTCTTACAAAAATATATTAATTTGTGTAAAAAAATATTAATCAATTAATTAATTGTGATAGTAGGGAATTGTTGTTTTTATGGGCAATTAATTGGGATATTTTTTATTTCTAAAAAAATAAATTAATGCAAGAGATTTGAAGCCCACACTGGCACGCACTACAGTTAAACCATACCGGTTTAAACTCCCAAACCCAAACCCGGTTCAACCATCGGTTTTTTCCATACAAAGATCTTCTTCCTCCACTTCCACTACTCCATTTCCATTCATTCCTCCTCACTGCAAAAACAACCTCAACTCTCTCATCTCTTCCTCCTCCAGATCCCAACCTTTTTCATTCACATTTCCCTTCCCCTTGCACCCCCCCATCTCCCCTTACACCCCCCTCACACTAACTAAACTCCTCACTATAAAACCAATGTCCTCTAACTAACTCCGCTCCATAATCCAAATGGATTCCCCACCTTCTCAACAACCGTCGTGGGGAAGATCACCAACCTTCTCCACCACCCATCTCAACCGCACAACCTCCACATCTTCCACAACCTCTTCCCCTTCTTTCTCCAAAGACTCTTCAACAATCCAATCTCTCTCTTCCATCCTCAACAACCCTCTCTCTTCCACCACAATCTCCTCTCCCGAATTCACCCCTATCTCCTCCACCAAATCCACCTCCACTCTCACCCGATCCGATTTCCTTCCTTATCTCTCTTCCCTCTCCGATCCCTTCCACCGCTTCGACGAAATCCGAAAACACGCTAACAACGAGATCTCAACTATCTCCGACGACGGCGGTGCCGGAGAAGCACTCGTCGCGTGTCTCCGTGAAGTTCCGTCTCTTTACTTTAAACAAGATTTTCATCTCGAAGAAGGCGCTACTTTCCGTGCGGCGTGTCCGTTTTCGACTTTTGCGGAGAACGCGGTTTTGCAGGAGAAGCTTTCGCAGTATCTTGATGTGGTTGAGCTTCATCTTGTGAAGGAGATCTCGTTGAGATCGTCGTCGTTCTTTGAAGCACAGGGTGAGTTGCAGGATCTTAATGGGAAGATCGTGGAAGGATGTGCAAGGATTCGTGAATTGAAGGATACGGTTAGGCTTATTGATTCCGATTTGGTTGAGTCTGCGAGGCAGATTCAGTTGCTTAATGGTACAAGGACGAATTTGTTGGCGCTTCAGCAGAAACTTAGGCTCATTTTATATGTTAATCAAGCACTCTCTGCTCTCAAATTGGTTCGTTTTTTGAATGTTTGTGTCAAGATTCTATGTTAGTGTGTGTTAGATTTCGCTTTACAATCCTCATTTTTAGATTTTGAGTTTTTTGATTCAATTCATTGATTTAGAGTGAAGTGTTTAGGTTTTGGTGCTGTGAGTGTTAGAAATTTTACTGAATAATGTTATCGAGAATTGTGGAACAATGACACATCGCTGATAATAATCACTGAAAATTGCATGATTGAATGTAATCACGCCTTCGATTAGAAGTACTATCGGTGCTACAGAAATTCCAGTTAATCTTATGCAGTTTTAGTTCTGTTAGCTAGTGAATAATTCAGAGTTTTGAATTTCGAATGTTTTTATTTTGAATCGTTCTAAGAATGGAGAGGTGTTAGTGCTGTAAATGTGGAAGCTATACTGAATAGGATTAATGGATTATTGAGATTTGTGGGGAAACTATTTGCAGTTTTCTTTGGGTTGTTGTAGTAGCAGTTCTGTGAGCTTGTAATTAATCAATTTATGCAACAGGTTTCTTCGAAAATTAGTATGGCGATAATTTTGTTTGATTTTCCTATGTTTCCTTTATTATTTTAGTCGTTTTTATGAATGTTTGACAACTGGAAATCCATTTTAAGTTGATATATTTTGCTGTGATACAGCTTGTTGCATCTGCAGATTGTGCTGGAGCACTGGATGTAACTGATGATTTGCAACATTTGCTGGTATACTTTAATTATTATATGATATTTTCTGAATATTATTCTTAACTACTACTTCTTGTTTTCATGATCGTAGACTTAGTTTTGTTCTTTATCTTTTCATCAGCACTATCTGTGTTTGACCTATCATGACTAGGGATGTATCTTAAGTCTTGACTTATTATGATTTTTAGTTTAGTCAACTTAATAGAATATGATGGAGAACTCAACAGAAGTAATTCCTAAATTTTATTCAGTTCAAAAAATCCTAGGTACAATGTAGTTGGTATCCTCTACTTAGGATATATTTTCCCCTACAATTATAATTGCTTTGAAGCATTGAAATTAGAAAGAAGGTTTATGTTGATTCCATTATCCAATCCATATTGATCACGATATATTTACTTTGTGATATGCGGAGGTACTGCATTATGTTCCTTTTCTTTGCATAAGCACCGAACATGTTTAGATGTTACCAGATCTTATCGTGGATGGGTAATGTCTTAGTAAATGTGTGTGTAGCTGATATCAATCAGTGTTTGGGTAGCAGATACCAATCATAATATTGAATTGTGCCAGTTTCCTTTTAAGTTACAGCTGACATCAATTACTTACAGTGTCGAACTTACCTAGTTTCCTCTTAGTAAATGTGTCTGTTAATGGCACAGTCTATGTTTTAACATCAATGGGATTCCTGAAGGACGAGAAGAAAATTTTATGCTAATTTTAGTCTTATTGTTTCCTGTAACTTTGGTAGGATGGAGACGAGCTCACTGGCTTGCATTGCTTTCGTCATCTTAGAGATCATGTGACAGGCTTTATAGAATCCATAAACAGGTACACCTTTTTTGATGTCCTGATCTATCAAGATTGTATATTCTGTTAACCTGCATCTGAAAATTCATTTGACAGTGTTTTCTACTGCTTTTTGTGATTTTTGATCCCCTGTAATAATGGGAAGAGAATAGGGTTGAATTACAAGGTTTCTTTGGATAGCTCTGTTTTTGCTTTTGATCTTTAGATGGTGATAGGGAAGTCTACACTCTGCTAATGGCTTTGATGGGTTGAAAAATGTTTCGGGCTTGCATTGCACTTGGCCTATCTGTGAAATCTTTTGTTCTTATGGTAGAAAAATAAATTGTTTTGATAAAGTAGGGGGATGCAACCATTGAAAATCAATATGCCATCCTAAAAGAAACAGAAGTGAAAAATAAGACAGTGGAGAAAGATGAATCCACATTTATCAAGTTTACCAATCTGACTCTCAGAGTCCTTAAGCACCATATAGAAGCCAAAAGCACCCATTTAAGAGTCAATATTAATTTTTTTTTTATTTTTTTGAAAGAACAGTCAATATTTAAAAGTAGTGAATTTTAATTTAGGTTTATAAGAATTTGTATATAAATTCTTGCCTAGATTTTGAATATATAAATTTATAAGAATAGGTGCCTGTGGATACAAAACATTTGTACCGCATGAATCTGGTTCAGTCAGCTGCTGATTATTCGGGTTGGTCTATTCAAGTAAAACACATCATTTTGATTGGTAAGAAAGAAAAGAGAGATACAGAATAATAGAGAAACGAAGCAGCAATTGAGATTTGAGATGGTAGATATTGTGATTTATTGTGGCCTGTAAACAAAAAATCATCAACAAATGGATTAATTCTTTATCTTGGTTTGGATAAAAGATGGTTGTTATTGTGTTTTTTAGTGGCTTGGAAACAAGTAATCCTAATTATCAAGTGGGAAAGTTCAGGAGTGTATTTTTTTGCTTGTGGCTTTTAAATTTGTTTAAGGGTTGGTCTTAACAAGCTACATTCTTATCTTTTTATTTCGGTTTCGTATATGATTCGAACTAAATTCATCCACGTTGCTTTATTTTAAAATGTTTTAAACTTACGCTTATTTAAAACATGTTTTCTTTGTCCATCAATGCTTGTAACTTTGAAATTTTGAGTTTTGGTAATGATATAGTGGTAAAAAAAGATTGTATATTTTTGAAGAAAAACCGCAAGTTGTGTTATGTATCGGATGTTTAGTAATGTATTGTTTTATTTTTGTAGCATTCTTTCAGCAGAGTTTATTCGAGCTTCTTTACATGATGCTGCAGAATCAGATGTGATAATTTTATCTAAAGCTAAATCAAGAGCTTCCCTTCTGATGAACGGAAAAGATGATGAAGTAAGACCGTCTCTTTTATTTTATATGAATCTTGTGCTGGAGATCTGTCAATTGTTTACCATTATTATGTTATAGAGAGGGTACTGTCACAGGGATTTCTTCATGTAAAATGTAGTTGGCATATTTTAAAGTGAACTGTACTGTCAGGCTGTCAAACTCTAGTCGAGAGTGTAGGTAAAATCTTGGAGCTTCCGTTGATTCGTAGAGTATACATAATATAAAAGATGTTAAAAAAAAGTATACCTAATATACAAATAATATTAAAAACCTATACACGGCATATATATAAGGGAAATGTTAACGAGTTCCCCCGGGGCACTTTTTAAGACCTTTAAATGGTAATTTTTTTTGAAAATTTGTGTAATCAATATAATCACATTAACACGCCAATAATCCAACATTTCAAATTCATAATAAGGCTTAAACACACATTTCACCCCCTAACTTTTAAAATGTAGCGGTTTTGGCTCCCTTTTAAAAGAAATAGCCAAAGTCCCCCCCTCATGTTTAGCCCCTTTTGCAAAACACTAATTTTGACTTGGTCAATACTGTGTCACGCCAGCTGTGTATTTTTTGAATTAAAAAAAAGGAAAAGCCATGTGTGTATTTATAGAATTAAAAATAATAATTAATGATGAAATAAAATAAATGGAAAAGGAAAAAAGGGGAGAGCATGTGTTTTCTCTTTCACCATCTCCTTTCCTCTCTCTCAACCCTCTCCCTAACCTCCATCAATATAGCAGCAACCATAAACCACAACCCACCACAACTCTCCAATTTCATCCCCTTTCACTACACGTTCACCAGCTCATCCACAACTTTTTTTTCCAAATGACTCATAAACCCACCCACACTTTTGTGACTCAAAATCTCACTTTGATCCACCCATTCCTCAACCACCACCAACCCCTTTTCCTTCATTCTCTCTACCAACTCAACACCCAATACCTCATCTAACCTCAGTTATACATCTTTGTCAACAATCTTATCCTTAACTACCCACAAATTTATGTCCACTTTTCATCAACCCATTTTGAATCTCTCTCATTTGGTCCCTTCCCAACACAGCTGTGCTTCCAAACCAAACATAAGCCACAAACCTAATAGGTTGCTCATCTGATGAGGTTTCCTTTTGATTTTCTTTCTCAAGTTCAAGAGGAACAAAAGGACAAACACCAGAAACAGAAAGTGACTCTGATTGAAATGAGAAAGGAAAGAGGGAAGACATCAGAGATAAAAACAGAGATGGATAGTCAAAGTGCAGAGATCAAAGGAGGGAGAAGGTGAGTTGACTCAGGGTTTGAAACTTTGAACTCGTGAGGACTGGGTTGAGAATCAAATCTGCGATAGAGGACGTGAAATTGGCATGGACTGGGTGAAACCATGGAGGCTCCATTATCCGATGGTAGAACCGGCCTCCGTAAGTGAATGGGTGCGGTTCCGTGGTGGTCGGAATCGCAAAGGGGGAACCACCATGGTAGAACTGTCCTCCATAGTGAAAGGGATTTTCATATTAGTGATCTTTTCAGACTCTCAGCTCTTTGCCCCGTGCAGTATCAGGTTTTAAATTAAGTTCGAAAAACATGAGTTTAAAGGAGTGTTTGACTTTCAAATAGGTTTGTTAGGGATTGACTTGTGATTCACGTGAAGAATCCAAAGTCTAAACTCTTCTGTGTTGGAAGTAGTTAAGTAGTTGAAATAAGTATAAGTAGCAGGATAAATGAAGGTATTGTTGATTCTTGATACCTTAAGCACAAATGCACAATGATAAATATTTTCATCGAGTACTCTTGCATTTAATCCAATGTTTGAGAAGCTGAAATCTCACAATGTTATGTTGCGTGAATTATGTTCTTTCTGTTATTATGTTGCGTGAATTATGTTCTTTCTGTTATTATATTGTTGTTTTGATAAATATTATTGTGATGTTTTGAAGTTTTGAGGATGCAAATTTTGATCTAATCTCTACCTAATCATAACCAGGTAAAGTTAGAAGAAGAAACAACCAATTTCAAAGATAGTCTTCTCCCTACTGTAATTGGCTTGCTTAGAACAGTGAGTATTAGCTGCATTTACTCTAAAAATATTTGTTGTTTATGTTAGTTCAATTTCTATATCATGTCATGGGAGTTTGAATAACACCTTTGATTGATGAAAAATCTTCACTAAGATGCAACTAGTTATTCTTTTGTATTTTTGAGGATATGCTGTTCCTTTATCCTTCATAGTGATTTGTAAACGCTTGGCATTTGGTAACATATATATGAGGATAAGATAAGAGACAAAAAAAAATCGTCTGAGATCTGGTACCATAAAAATAATTGATGAACTATGTTGCACACAAAGAAACAGCACCTTGAAAGTTTCATCTTTATGCTTCCAATGTAATTCTCCTGAAACTCCTTGTGATTCATTCTAATTGTGCTATGTGAGGCATGAAATCTGAAAACCTTGAAGTGGCAGAGCCGCAGAGGTAGTCTTGGCAACGAGTTATTTTATGTGGAGTTGGGAATACTAACATCGCACAATTACAGTCCATTAATTAGGTGGTGGCTGTTTGTTGTTTCCTCATGCCATCTATACTTTCATCTTATTAACTGAAATTTTCCTCGAAGCCCTTTTTGTAGTACAGACCACAGAGCAGTAAACTATGTATATGATACAATAACAACCAAGTTTTATCCATCTAGGTGGTGTAAGGGATATAAATGAATTGGACAACTGTCCCTAACGTGCACTATTTCAAAAATAATAATTGTACATTTGACTGCCATTCATTGATGCGTCTCTCTTACTTGGAGGGAATTTGTTGACTTGGAATCAAAAAAATTTTGCCCATGAAGATTTAAGTTTAACTTATCTACAAAGTATTCCAAATTCCCCGGTCCCCCTAAGGGTTTGTTTGGTTCGAGAATTACGAGGGGGGGGGGGGGGGGGGGAGGGGAGGGATTTTAACGAAGGGGAGAGGAGGGGAGATATTTTAATTAAAAATGTGTTTGGTTCGCGAGGGGAGGGGAGGGATTTTAAGATTACTTTACTGTTTTATCCTTAATTGAATAAGGATAATAAAGTAACGAAACAACAACGATGTAATCGATAACATAACCTAATAATAGGGTTAATAAGTTGTTAATAATAGGGTTGTTACAAGTAGTAATAAGTTGCTACAAGGATAATATAACCTAATAATAATTTTTGACAAAATATAACCTAATAATAATAAAAGTTGTTTCAAGGATAATCTAACATAATTATAACAAATGTTGTTATAAGGATAATATTGAGATTTTAAATTAATCTAAGGGTAATTTTGACAGTGCAATAAAATTTGCTCCCCTCCTCTCCCCTTCTAAAAATCGAACCAAACACTTCAAATTAAAAATCTTCCCTCCCCTCCCCTCCCCTCCAAAACTCTCGAACCAAACGGACTCTAACATTTGTAATTTAGGATATTAAGATTTCACATGTTTTGTGGGGAGAGACCTATGAGATATGTTTACGATTCCTAAAGCTTTTCAGTTTATTTTTTGAAATTTACTCCTTGTTCTTTTAGCTTTTAGAAATGCACACTATGCTCCTTTCTTGAATGAGTCTTAGGATTGTTAGATGATATTATACTATTTTCCCCAGGTAATCGAAAAATTGGTTTTCTGTTATTTAGCTTGATTTGGTTTTATGGTTTTCTAATTTTCAGGCTAAACTTCCCTCTGTTCTGAGGATCTATCGAGACACACTGACTGCTGATATGAAGAGTGCTATTAAAACTGCCGTTGCTGAGTTGCTTCCAGTTATTGCTGCTCGAGCTTCAGAATCGGAGTTCTTTTCTGGAGACAGAGCTGTAGAGGCAGATGGTGAGAATTTCTTTAGCATAACTATTGATATTTGGCTATCAGAAATTAATTCTTATATATATGGGTTGGGGTTAAATTATTATTTTCACTGTTAAATTAATAACTCAAACATAATTTTTGTGTGGATCCAACCATTGAATAGTAACAATTTGTTGCATTGTTTATTTATGTCACATCTCATAAAATGTAAATAGGTTTGTAATCAGACTGTTATATATATATATATATATATATATATATATATATATACCTTTCTTTTATAAGCACTTTTCTACTTTCAACTTTCTAATGTTTAATAGTGACTCAGGTGGTGGTGCTTCACTTGCTAGCAAGTTAAAGAGTCTGTCATCTGATTGCTTTGTCCATCTTTTGAGTGCTATTTTCATGATTGTACAGGTAATTTGTACTTGACTTTTGTTGTGTCCATCTAGACTATAATTCTTGTATATTTTAAAATGTATTTAGTCTTAATAATATAGACAACACACATTAATGATATCTTGCCAGCATTGCTAAGATGCACAGACATTAATACACAATACACAGACTCTGCAATTAAGGAAAATTTGAAAATGCCACCTTGCTTTATAAACCATCTGTTTCTTCTTCTTGCTTGGCTGTATTATTGTTAATTCGCTTGCTGGACTCATTGTTTTCTACCAATTTAAATAGGGTGCTTTATTGATAGTAATGAAAATGGTAAAATAGTAGTAGAGAGAGTTTCTCTAACTACTCCCTGAGCAAAGCTCCGACACAACTGAGAGAGGAATCCTACTCTGGCCCTAACAGAAAACTTATTCTGTCATCTCTTAAACTCCTAAGAATTCCCCTTTACATACAGATAAAGAGAACATTCTATTATTTAACCCTAATGGGCCTCTTATTATTTAATCCTAATGGACCACTTACTAATAATCAACTTAAACCTAATTAACCACCTACTAATTTCTTAAAACATCCTCTCATATGTCCTAACAACATGCATAGTCAGAAACATTTTCTTTGCCCATAATTTTCCTGATAATGCTGAGTAAAGTTGGATAAAAAATCAAATTCGCTACTATTTAGAAGTATGTTGTAAGTTTTAGCACATATGAGTGATGGTTTGCAATTCCACTCCATTTCATTCTTTGTTTTTTAAGTTACGAAACAATCAGAGACTCCAAGAAAATTTGATCTTGGACACTAGAAATTGTGGATACGAGTGTTGTAGTGTCAGGAAGAAAAAGGTCAAACATGGTAAAGCATTAAAAGAGAAGTCTTGTACCTAATGGTCCTCCCGTAATATTCATAATTAGGGAACATTACTTAGGAAACACCTATATGGAAAGTAAGTACCTAAAGGTAGCATTTCCACGTTGAAGAAACTTCCATTGGAGATTAGAAGCATTGATTGTTCCCAAGTGTTGAGATATTCTAAAATAGTGTTGGTACCAGTTTAGATATTATCTGTTTGTATTCCTGGGATTCTTTGCTATTTTCTCCTTTTAGTTGATTATCTTCCCTAATCTTTCGCGATTAATTAGGTTAGCCTCATGTGTGTGTGTGTTTGCGTGTTTTTTTTTTTGTTTAATGGCAAATATTAGTCGCTAGTTGTTAGATTAGTTTTTCTCCTTCATCCGGGTTTGAACCCAAGTCCTCCAACTCCTTATCTCTTAGTTCAAACCAGTTGAGCTACCCAACCCCTTTTGCATGTGTATTACAAAAGTCACTAATGGATTGAAAGTTTATATGATATAAATCATTTTTACAAGTGTTTATCTAAATCTAAAGTCATTTGATTTGACATTCCAAATGACATATCAAATTATATTAGATTTACACAAATGCAATTGCAGAAAAAATCTATACGATATAAGCTTTGAATCCAACAATGAATTTTGTTTTATAAGTATTTGATAAAAATTTATTGAGAACTGTAACACTACCCAATTGTTACACTGGTGTAATGTGATTCCTCCTCATCTCTCTCTCTCTCTCTATATATATATATATATATATCATACATTTGTCCATTACTATATGCTCCTTTTGCAATTTTCATATATATTAAAAAAATAAGAAAAGTGGGTAGTTCCCTCGAGACAACAAAAGTGGGTAGTGTTGTACCAAAATAAAAAAAAAGTGGGTAATGTATTCAATGTATCTATTTTGTGTATAGATGTTCCTAAAATACCATTTTGTTTATGGATGTGTTCAACTCTGACACCTCATCTCCCAAAACATTTAGTAGTATTAATTGCGTGTATTTGAAAAAAATAAATAAATGTATCTAGTAATTTGAAACGGGGCTTATATTTACGGACACTTTTTTTTTGGTCTGGAAAGAAGGAGCTTATATTGAGGAACAAAGGTAGTAATGTATATAGAACATTTTCCTTCCATTGATACATGAAAATACAGTTTATTTTCAATTACTATTGGTATTCATAGCAAGGTTCTGAAGCCCTATTCCTTGTGTCCTCAAGGGTAACCTAGTTTTTAGTTCGGTGATGCCCAAAGAGAAACCTTGCTATAGATATCATTTTGAATATAAATATTTCTCATTAACTATGAAAAGGGCTGAACAAATATTTTTATACACGTGAGATGGAATCTAAATAGGAATATTATCCTATCATTAATCCTACTGGATACTAGCAAATTTGATGTAATCAATCTTAATATCTCAACACATATGATGTATATGCTTCACCTCAAGGGGGCTTGTCGTGATATTGTAACATTATATTTAGATAATATCCTGATTTTGTTTCTGGTATTATTTCCCAAGTGTCCTTTTTAGTTATTTTTTATTCCTTAACCGGTAGGGATTGACCAGGTTAACTTCTTGTATACATGTTGTACATTCACCTTTCCTTGATACATGAAAATACAATATATTTTCAATCTGAAGTCTGATCATTATGCTCTATGCTATCTTTGAAGTGATCGTGATCTTCATGTAACTCCTTGAGTGTTTAGTTTTGTTTCTTTATATTTGTGAGAATCTGAAATCTTGAGTTATATCAACTCTTGAATAAGAGAGAAAAGAGAGACGTATGATGAAAACCGTGCGTCTGAATAGCACTACGGAAGATTTATTATATAGGAGTTAAGTTACTTAAGAGACTAAGCTAGGATATATTTACAGAAGGAATATTCTAAATATTATTCTATGCTAAGTAACTTGAGAGTAAGGTAAAATATATTTACAATGTAAATATAATTATCTACTATTTATTTAAATATCAACATCAACAAATATCACATGTACATGAATCAAATTGCTCCCTGGTTTAGAAATTCTTATATTTTGTCTTGACAATCTTGTGGTGTTTCCTTAACTTTTATAATACTTAGAACAGTGAAACCTAAAGACATTTTATTCACGGAAGACAAGGTTTGCATCCACGAATTCTGCAATCACAGGACTTGAACTTTTCCAAATGTTAGATTGGTTTTAATAGCATTAGAATATATTGTATGCTGTATAGTTTTTACTGCATAATTTTGTCTCTTGGTACATTAAACCTTCATTATCAATGGCTATTGCCCAAGAAAGGGATAATTGACTATTATGCCAACTTGTTATGTTAAAACTTACATGTTTTATCTTCTTAGGGAGACTCTATGTATTGGCTATATTTCATGTACAAGAATAGGTATTATGTGTCAAGGGTTACAGCCATGTTACTGAAATTTACTTTTCCAATGGTTTGCACTTTATCAGCTTTTGTAAGAGTGATGTAATAAGATTTTTTTCTTTTTAGTGATTGCAGGCACATTTAGTGCGGGCGGCTGAAGTGAAAAAAGCCATTGAATGGATTTTGAGCAACTGTGATGGTCATTATGCTTCTGATTCAGTTGCTGCAGCAATTGCGCATGGTGCTGCAGCTGCAGAAATATCCCAAGAAAGTGAGGTTCATGGTACCGCATTTTTGCCATATTCACAGCAAAAGAATGTTGCCAAGGGTCCATCTTTTCAAGGAAAAGCAATAGATGCTGTGAGCTCCTCAAATATGTCAAAAAATTTCAGGTTTAATATAGGCTCTTTGTTCTAATACACTTGTAATGGAAAGTTTTTTCTGGATTCTTTTGTGTTTAGATTGGAAAAAGCATGTAATTTATGATGTAGGAGCTAATTTTCTTCTCACAGAAACACCTAAACTCACTAATGGAGTATAGAAATGAAATACTAGTTTTAAGTTAATAGAAATGATAAATAATTGTATTGAAATGGAATACTTATTGTTTTGTGCAAAATACTTTTTTTTTCTCTTATAAGTTTGAATTGTTGATTCTTTATTGAATGGTGACAAATGTGATATATTGAACGAGGACTATTCCTTTATAGATTCCTTATTCGTAGGAACTCTTTTTAAACACCAGAACACTATTTATATATCAAAAGCCAGTTAACTCGAAAGTTCAATCTGATAGGTGAAGAAGGTACACAGTTTTATACTAAAAGCATTATAGAACTGTCCTATCATTTTAAAAACCAGGCTACAAAAAACGAAATGGGACAAAATTGTGAGAGGAAAATTAAAAGAAAAATGATCTAGAATATTGTTAAGTGCCACTACTTTCTGTTCCCTTAAGACTTGAGTGGTTTGCCACATGACTTCAGCTGTAGTAAAACCATCTATATTCTATAGCATGGGTGTCTAATATATCTGGGACATTTTCTTGTTGCCGACATTATCTTTTGCAAACATACTATCATCCATCCCCTTAACAATGTTGAATCCGTATGGTGATACTCCTCTCAAATGTTTTATCTCATCTTGTTTAGTCCTTCAGTAGTAATTTTTCTGTTTTAGAGGCTGCTAGGATTGAAGTACTGTATTTCTTTTACTTGTTACTAATAACTAATTGCTCTTATGTAATCTTCTCTCTTAAAAAATATGATAATGGGGGTTAAGACCATGATATGGAGTCCACTAGATGCTTGTAAAGTTAGTACATGGATTATATAATTATAAAATAAATTATACTTTGATCTAGTATGCTTTCTGCCATTACTTTTGTGTTTTAGTTGCTGCCCAATTTATTTCATGTTCTCAAACAATCTGGTCCTAAACAGAGCTGATGTATTGCGAGAAAACGCAGAAGCTGTGTTTGCAGCATGTGATGCTGCTCATGGAAGATGGGCAAAGCTTCTGGGGGTCCGTACTGCTCTCCATCATAGGTTGAAACTGCAGGAGTTTCTAACTATTTACAACATCACCCATGAGTTCATTACAGCTACAGAAAAAGTACATATTTTCATTTTGGTTTAAAGTTTAGATTTCAAATTATGTGATTTTAGTTCCCTGATTGAACTCCCACATTAAAACTAACAGATTGGTGGAAGATTGGGATACAGCATCCGTGGGACACTGCATTCACAGGCCAAGGCTTTTATTGATTTTCAGCATGATTCTCGGGTCAGTTTAAATTTGGTGCTTTCCGTTGTGTTATATATTATTTCCTCAAAAAACTGTTCATCTCTATTAATATATCCCTTGCTTTGCATTTAGGCGTCAAAAATTATGGCAGTGCTTGATCAGGAAACATGGGTGGAGATAGATGTTCCTGATGAATTTCAATCCATTATCAATACGCTTTTTCCATTGGATGCATTGTCTTCTGGGGACCCTAATGGTGTTGAAGAAGATAATTCAAACAGTTACCATGATTTGGCGACTAACAATGATGCTCGGCCGATGGCAGACACTGGACAGTCAAATGCTGAACAGAATGTTGAGCAGACTGATTCCACCGATGAATCTAAGAAACCAAATAGAGGTCATAGTAAATCGGTAGAGAGTATCAGCACTGAGAAAGATCAGAAAAAATCTGCATCTCAACCTCTTTTCTACAAAGGTGTTGGTTATCACATGGTAAACTGGTTAGTCATCTGGACTGAACTTTGTTTTCTTTTTGCCCCCTATTGTATGCAACTTCTATTCATTGTGTCTTCTATTCGTCTCTCTCTCTCTCTCTCTCTCCCTCTCTTAATATGCTTGTGTAGGCATACTTAAGTATTTTATATTATTATTATCATTATTATTTATTAGTCCTTCTGTTCCATAATAATTGTTACATTTGCGAAAATGAATTTGCCCCCAAAATTGTTATTTTTCAGTTTTCAATGTAACATTAATTACTTTTTTCCAATTATGCCCTCTAATTAGTATCGTGTGTATCGCTCCCGAGTTATTATTTTCAACTTTGGGTTTACGATAATGAGAATCAACCAATAGTTAATACGGTTAATTTGATAAAATTGTCCTCTTTTCATCATTTATAGTTTCTCCCATTTTAGCCCTCAGTGTGAGAATGCATTTAAAGTACTTCAATATCTTCTGTTTGCTTCCAGTGGCTTGATATTGCTCAAGATGTTGTCAGAATACATTGATATGAACAACCTTTTGCCAGCACTATCTTCAGAAGTTGTTCACCGTGTGGTAGAAATCTTGAAGTATTTCAACACAAGAACATGTCAACTTGTGCTTGGGGCTGGTGCAATGCAGGTACTACTTGTATCGTTCTCTGAATTTTTGGATCCTTTTAGATATTAAAAACTATATTTATAAATAAGATGCATATATCTAGAGCAACATCCAAGTGATTTCTGCAAAAGAATTTAGGTATTCCTCTATCTCTTTTAGTTTGACCAATATCCATCTCATCACTCATTATCATTTCCAATACAATTAAATTTTTCTCTTGTTGCCCTTCACTGCCCAACATTCATCACCACAGGGAAAAATGGTCTCACAAGCTCATAAATACAATTGTATGACTCAGTAAGTTAGAATAAATTTTCAGGGGCTGCTCCTTACTTTCATCCTGTTCCAATCTTCTCATCCATGCTTCCATTTCGTTTTTTTTTTTCTAAATAAATATTAGAAGCTCTAAGGATCTGAGCTCCTTGATGCCAATTTGATAAAAACCAAATATATTCATATCTGAAATAGAAAATAATGGAGCTCTGCAACTTACAATCTGAGGCATATCCCTCTGTAACTGTACAACAGAAAGCAAAATATAGAAATGCAGAAACGAAGAAGACAGTTGGATTAGTATCCTTCCTCAAGCCAAAATGTTTCCAATAAAACCATTCTATACCAAGAAAAAAGAAGACAGGTTGCCATAACCGTTACCCAAAATATTTTCATACCCCCTCATACTGTTGCCCCCCCCTCCAAAACTCATTCTATTATAACAGAATTCTCACATTCTCTCTCTTCAATCCCCTTACCCCACGTGCCCCATTCTGTTATTTCTCCCCCCACATTAATAACAGACCTTTCATTAATAGTGACCCTATCAGATTTCAACTAATGTGTTGATGAAACCTAGCTTGGGGAGCATATATTGAGTCATTTTATATCAGCTTATATATTGTCCTGCACTGGAAAGAAACCGCAGGACAATGCTGAGTTCAAAAATTTACGGCTTTCAAACAGTGTGCATCATTTCGTTAAACTATATACTAAGTAAATGCTGCAGCTGTTGATTTTTCCGGCTTTTGAACAGTTTTGCTTAATGAACGTGATCCCATTTCAATTAACTTAGAGCTTTGTCATTCTTTTGGTTTCTAATTTTTTACTAAATTGTGTTCAGGTGTCTGGTTTGAAGTCCATCACCTCTAAACACCTGGCGCTGGCAAGTCAAGTCATTAGTTTCATACATGCTATTATTCCTGGTACAAATTCGCACACCTGTATTAAGTTTTTTGAATGTGTTTGTATCACAAGAGTATATGAAATTGTTGTTACACGGTCGAATTAAATTATAACTTTGTTCTTCATTTCTGGTGTAAGAAATTCGGCAGATTCTTTTTCTGAAAGTTCCAGAGAATAGAAAATTGTTATTGCTTTCAGAGATTGATCGAGTCGCGCAGGTACATACCTAATCCCTTTTTCGCCTTCCTCCATCTGATAGAGTAGACTTATGCAGATGCTGTTTGGTTTTAGTTGCATTTTTCAACGAATATCTTTGCTGGAAGTATTATCTTTTATTTCTTTTCCTGCTTATAGGGGATGAATATTTATGATTTACAATTCCTCATATAAGGTGAAAATTTACATAGTAGTGTATTAAGTGGAAATAGATTTTCCATGTAGTCTCCCTTGCAATGATTCTCCAATCCCTCTACTTTTCCTTTGGGTGGAAAAAGAAATATTGTAATAGAGGAAGGGGCAAATTAATAGAGATTATTTGAGTTTGTAAAGTCTAAAGTGCTGAGTAACTGAAGGAAATGACAAAATGTGATAGAAAATGGAAGTGAACATAAATATATAAAATAGACAGAAGTCTGTTAAGCTTACAATTAAATACGATGACATGTATTCTACAGAGTGCAAGTCTTGCACAAGAAATTATATCTTTTAACAACATGGGTGCATTTAAGCTGAAGGTCAATAGTTCGGATTTTGTAGCCTTTGTTCAATTTTTGGGTTTAACAAAATGTTTGGGAACCGGAACAAGGACAGGCAAGGAACTTGTATATCCACTAGATAATTTTTTTTAGAAACTTCTTTTCTATACTGATTTCATCACGTTCAAACTCATTAATCTCATCATCTATGAAATTCAACACCCTTTATGATGGCTTTTAATTTTTTCTGCATGTTCGTACCAGTTGAGTAGAGTTTAGAATGATCAACTTGTATTACACAAAGGGGATGAACAAATATATACACAAGAGAGAATCTCTCAAAACAAGGAAAAATAATAATCTATGGACACAGTATAAAAAATATTAATAGAGATAATATTGTAGTCATGATCATGACTATAATCAACTGTATCAAATGTCATTTTTCCCCCTCAAATGTTTTTTCTTCCTTTACTCCCATTTTAATATATAAAACAAAATTGTTTCATTTTGTTTGCAAGTAAACTTCAAAATATTTTAAGAATGTTTACTTTTGTAACATTTAGTTACTTTCATATCTTTTCATTCCAGGATTATAAAGTCCATAGAGATGAAATACATACTAAATTGGTTCAGATAATGCGAGAAAGATTATTAGTCCATTTGCGTGGGTTGCCTCAAATTGTTGAGAGTTGGAATAGACCTGAGGATGCTGATCCCCAGCCTAGTCAATTTGCTCGGTCCCTTACAAAGGTAAATCATTGGGCTGATCCACAAAGATGATTGTTATACTTGGATTTCATGTCTACGTTTTTTACTTCCACTTTTGAAAGACCATTTTTTCTTCCTATAATGTTTTTCTGTTAATCCTCGTTCCTTATGTTTTTCCGTATGTTATAGTTTTTGTCAGTTCATTTTATTTGTACATTGTAACTCTTTTCTATGTTAGTTACTGATTATTAATATCTACTTTCGTATGGGCATCTACATATACATTAGTTCTCTGTCAAGTTTTTTGGTTATCTCATGGGCCTCGCTATCAAAACTATCTTCTGTTAGAGTTTTTGATTATTACGAAGGCTTTACTTTTGAAAGACCATCTTATTAATTTTTATCACGTAAACTATTAGGTGATGATCGCAATACCCCAGTATTGGTTGGTTAAATATGTTATTTAATTGGTTAACTGCAAGTGGTTAATTCAGTTTGACATATATTAAATGGTATCTGTGAGGATTCTGTTTAATTTTTCTCTGTAACTTGCGAGGACTGTAACTATACTTTTTTGCCTTAATATTATGTGTATCTAAGTTATATATGATTTACATAGAAATCATTCTATCTTTTAAGTTTGCTGAGCTTCAAGAAATTCCTAAAGACAAATTATGGAACATGTAACTAACTGATGTGCTTCTAGATTTGATGGAACGGGTGCTTTGAAATTGATTATTTGTTTGAGCTCTGCTCTCATGGCCAATCTGTCACAAAAGAAATCTCATAGTTAGAAACTATTTGTTTTGTTAATTTGATGCTAGGAAGTTGGATTCCTCCAGCGTGTTCTATCTCGAACCTTGAATGAAGACGATGTTCAGGCAATTTTCAGGTAAGAACCTCGGAAATCTCCTTGTTTCCTTTATTCTGATATTTTGATTAAACAAATGTGATATCGAGATTTCCAAAGTATGTGGTACCCGTTATTTCCAATGTTGGGATGATTGATGAAACAGTGGGTATTTTATTACTTTCTCCAGGGTGACTCACTGCTGCTAGGTCTTAGGTGTAAGTAGTTGATAAAGAAACATGTTTGTTCTGAAATACTTGTAGTAGAGCATAGTAGGTCTTAGAAATTTGTTTGCTGGATCCTACATTGCAGAGTGCAAACTGATGTATTTAACTATAATGTGACTTCCCAATCATCTCTTGGACTGGTATTAATTCTGCATGGATTGTGCGACTAAATTTCCTGGATTTGTATTCTTGTATATGATGAATACGACAGTCAATTTTTGCGTGTTTTTTCCATTTAAAGGGAAAGTAATTAAGGCTGCTGCTTTCGCAGCTTACAAAGAAAATTGATTTTATGATGAATTCCTACAATTTACTCCTTAAATTTTCTATTTTTCAGGCAAGTGGTCGTTATCTTTCACTCTCAAATTTCAGAAGCATTTTCAAGATTTGATATAAGCACTTCACAAGCACAGAATAGGTATTTACTTTTACGAAGACCAAAATTTTTTAGACTCTCAAGAATGCATCATTTCTAATTATTTCTCCATCTTGCTAGGTTATATCGGGACATCAAACATATTCTTCAATGCATACGGTCATTGCCATCAGGTGATTTAAGTAAATCTGATACCCCTAACTGGGGTCAGCTGGATGAATTCTTGGTGCAAAGATTTGGGAATGATGCTGTTCAGTAAACTGTATTGTAGAGTAACAACTCATTGCTTTTGTGAGAAGGCTAACCTACTTTAGAGGATGTTGGGGTGATTTACACCTTCTTCACTCTGCATTTTTGTGTAACACTAAGTCGAGGTAATGTTATTGCTAAATTTTGATTACCTATGACTTATGCATATGACCCTTGTTTCTGGATAAGTGTAAATTTGAATGAAGGGCCAGTGTGTCTGACTTGGAGTTGTTTCACTTTCAGATAAAATAATCCAGATTTAGTGCTATGAAAATATAGTTTTTCTTGTAACAATACTATGCATGACATTAATTTAATGTATATTGCAACAAATTATTAGACGAAGATTGTTGAATGATAACTCATCAAAATGAACAAAAAAATTATAAACTATATATTCTTGCAGGCAGGTTTGTTAGTTTGACAGTTGACTATGTCAATTTCATTTGTATTTGGTCAACTGGCTGATATATTCGGCCAAGAGTTTGTATTGGTAAATGGTAATAAAACAATGGTGTTTGTAAAAGGCCAGTTAGCAAATCGAGTAGGCCTGGTGGCATATTTCCGATTGTTGTTTGTTGCATGGATAATAAGAGACCTGACAGAAAACATGTCTTTTTCCTTCTTATTTTTCTGAAGCAGATTTCTGATATAATTTTTCCTACCCAATTAGTTAATGATATTTTATTTGAGTTGTTATAAAGTGCGCATGTGTGTATTAGCATACAAATGGTTTTCATTAGCTTTATAATACTGAATTTGAACTCTACTTTGTTCTTTTTTTTCTTCTTTTTTTTCCAGGCCTTTGGTAGATATACAAATTATGTATCATTTATGAGCATTGTGTAGCCGTGATTGGTCATTTTGCAGAAGTTCTGTAGCAGGCACTGTTGATATTCAATTCTTGGTCGCTGTTTCATAATTGTAATGTTAAGATGAAAATAGATATGGATTAGTAAATGAGTGAATTTTCTTCCTCTTATTCTCCTCTTCCTTACAGCCATGGATATTAATGCATCAATGTGTACATGATTCAAGATATCTATAGTGAGATTACTAAAGTGTGTGCTACTTGAGGGCATACAGCGGTTCCCTTAATAAAGAAAGCTCCTTGAGTAACAAAACCCTTTCAATGGAAGGATGATCCCAATCGTAATATCGTATTGTGTGTATATACATTTTTAAAGGTTTATGGAGACCACCAGTGCAAGTGAAAACAAGATATGACAATTGATTGAATAGAAAACCAAACATGTTAATATTCTTCTATTTGAAAGATGAACATGGTGTTGCACGGGATAAAACATGAAACCAATCATAAGAATCCCAATTGTCTTGTGTGTATATACATTTTTATTTCTACGTGGAATTCATGTTTTATCCAGCTCAACACCATGTTTATCTTCCAAACTCATTCCACATAGAAGTAACATTTGTTTATTTTATCTACAGCTCGTTGTGTTGCATACAGCTCGTTGTGTTACAACACTATCTTGTTAGGAAATTTCTCTTCTAACTTTCATTTTTGCTCCCACACCATGAAATTACCAAAATACCGCCATGGCGGTTAACTACTACTTAGGCAAATGCTGTTGTGGAACGAGTGACACTTAACTGTTGTTGGGGATATTTTGGTATTTTTGCTGTGTGTGTAGAGTTGCTTTCAGCTTGTTGGATCAACTATTTCATAAGCACATATATACCCTCTGAGCTATGACACATGCTTTCAATGATCTTTTTCCAATATTTATTTATTTTAGCCTTTCAAATTCGTAAAATAAAATGCAAATAAACATAAAAAACAGAATTAAAAAGAACACAAAGATAAAAATAACTCATTTTATTAATATACGAATAATAATTACAATAATGTTGAAGCTTTTTAAGCTTATTACATAAGAACCTAAAACTATTTCTAATCTCCCAAGAAAGGGGTAAGCTAGAGGAGGGGAGGAAGGAAAGAGGAGGGAGGGAAAGAAGAAAACAATGCCGGTGAGGGCACATGGGCCTCTAGGGAACAAGAGACCGTGATGGTCAACCTTGCACCCAGACAGACCAACCTTAGACCCAGACTGACCAACATGACCCCCAGATGAACCACACTTCTTTGCAGCGCGATTCCATCCCCATTGACCGTTCATACAATCCCTAAATTTTTTCAAAGAGGCCTCTTTCTATGAAAGGACAACGATGGAAACACATGGTTGTAGAAGGAAGAGGAGGAGAGGGTGGGAGAAGTTTGTGTGAGAAATGGTGAAGACTTGGATGGTATTTATAGGAAGGGAGGGTCAAAAAACCATTAATAGGGTAAAATCAAACGTGTAAAAACACGTTTTTTGACCTGACCACCGGCCAAAACCTTTTCAAAAACGTTTTCTATGTGGTGCAGACCATCGTCCAAATGAGACTGATGCAGTTCAGATTATATAATCCGAACTGAGCCCTTGTTTTTTGGATTATGTAATCCGAATTAATACGATTCTGTAGGGTGAATGATGGTTCAGATTATATAATCCATATTGCTTCAGCGTATGATTCTTTTGTGTGATCCTCATTGCACCGATAGTTTATGTGGTCCACAACGCCCAGATACCTCTATAAATAGGGGTCCCTGTTTTCATTACAAGTAAACTACACCAGAAAAAAAAAATCATGGAATTCCATGACTTTGTTCCGAACACCAAGCTAGCGGCAGTCTATTACTACGAGGGAAAACCACCCCATCTGTTTATGATTCGCAACGATGTCACCCTTTCCGGGATGAGGGATCAGCTGGATCAAAACAACTGTCAATTCAACCACAGAGACACGAGGAGAGTGGTCGGTGTTGAATATCGATGTCCATTGTTCGACTAAGCCGGATCTCTTCGGTTTAGTCGGATGAAACTCACAAACGATGACGACGTGAGAACCATGTTCTTTGTCTTTGGTCAGCACAATACTAGAGGACCAATCGAGTTAGACGCTTCGTTGGTTAGATTTGCTGAACAAATTAAAAAAAGTTTGACCGGCCTAGGAACCAGGAACTACGAATAGATCAGGGCTCTGCTGGAGGGACCAGAGGAAGAAGTTAGTTTAGTTGATCCGTGATAATGTGCTATGTTTTAATTAATCGCGTGTTTTATGTTGCTTTAATTACGTGTTAGTTATATGTTGTTGCATTATGTTTTGAATAATATATATTATTTAAACTTTCGTTATGTTTAATTTACATCAAAGATGTTCATTTAAACACTAAAATAATTCAAGTTCAACTCAATTTTTTAGGGTGTAAGTACAATCCGGATTATATAATCCGAAATGCTTCAACATCAGATTCTTTTGTGAGGACCACATTTCACATACAGTTTTTGTGGTCCACAACATCCATAAACCCCTATAAATAAATGTCTCCTTAATAGATAGATACAAAGCTTTAGAACTTGATCTATAGATATGAACATCAAGAGGTTTCTATGAGTTAGATCTTGCTTCCTGCTAGATGAATAAGTCATTTGGCAAGACAACATGATCTAACTCAAAGAAATCCTCTTGAAACACCTTTCCTTTCTTCATTATGTTGTATATCTAACTCCGAAGAAGAGGTTCTTATGAACTCAATCCTGTCGGCCTGCCGATCGTAACATGTCAGTTGGCAAGCCAGCATGATCGAGTTCAAAAGCTCCTCTTCGAACACCTTCCCAAAAGATTCATCATTTCTATCATTATGGTTGTTTTTATCTGTCTTATATTGTTTTTATTTATGTTATGTACCTTTGTTTTATTTTTTCCAAGCTATTCGCCATGAAAACGCTCCAAATACAGGGTGTAAGTACAATTCAGATTTTATAATCCTGACAAACTTCATGCATTCCGAAATATAAAATCCGTAACCCCTTAGTTTATTTTGGACGGTGGCGTTTCACCAAATGTTTGGACGGTTAATGGGGTGTTTAATGATCTTTTGGACGGTTAGATTGTGGAAAACGTTTTAGTTGACTGTACTTATGACCTATTACTGATTTAAGGCTATAAATAGGTTTGGATCTTTAACAATTTCCTTCATTCTTCACTTCACCTCCTTTCTTACATTTTCTTCAATTTTTTTAAAGTTTTTTAGGTAGTTTTTTTAGGTGTGTCTGTGGTGTCATGGTCATTGTTGACCATTCATACGACCCTTGCAATTGCATTGTAGCTTATGTGGGGGTTATATAACGGTCAACAGAGACCCTTGACATCAAAGAAAGACACAAAACTTTTTATCATTTTTTTCTGGATTGTATTTTCCGTAATCACTAACAATCTGGTTCAGATTTTATTTTCTGGATCAGGGGTATTTTTGGAACTTTTGCAGGGCGCAGGAGAACACAGGAGGGTGGGAAAAGTAATACTCAAAAGTATTTCACTAAACCCTCAGTATGAAAAACCTCAACGTGAGACTTCACAACAAGACCAAACCTCAATGTGGGAGACACTACAACCCGTTTTGAAATTTGTTGTTAACACTTAAAATAAGGCTAAAACACACCTGTAAATGACCAAAATGATCATTCGGTAGTTAACTACCGATGAAATGAACCGGCGTCTGTTAACGACTGAGGTTCCATCGGCAGTTAACTGCTGATGCTTTATGTTATAAAAACAGAATAACTTCATAGGAATTTCCAAAACTCCATTTGCGGATTTGATCTCTATTGTTGCGATTTTCTCCAACCTTAAGTCATTCAACGCCAATTACAATCACAAAATCAAGGAAGTGCTTATTATCCTATTACATTGCTTTTTTTTTGATTGAATTGTTAAATTTTTTTGGATAAATTGTCACATAATTAGGTTTTGTTGATTTTTGATTTTATGATGTTAGATGTTTATGATTTGATTGAATTGTTTGATGTTGATTCGAGTAGAAATTATTGATTAGAGTTGAATTTAATGAATTGTTTTAGAATTGTTAGGAATTTGTGGTAGAATTTTTAGGATTAGTGTAGGGTTTGATCTCCGATATTTGCATTGTGTAGATATGTCTCTGACTCAGGGTGATGTTCAGTTGAAAAAGGAGAGTGAGAAGAAGAAAGCAAATTCGACTGTGACATGACACATAATCAAATATATTGGTTCCGTAAAAAAAATAAATTTGATGGTGCCGGTGTACAGTCAGTCCAGGCTGAGGAGGAGCGGAAGAACTTGTTATTTTTGTCCTCAACCAAAAGCAGGTGCCCCAGGGATTGTCGAGGACAACCTAATTGACTTAAGTGATGAGGGAGATGATTAAATGGAATGGCTTGTAATGTCTTGGTTTTTTGGATATTTTTGATATGTTGCGTATTTTGGTATTGAATAAATTTGAATAAAGGTTGCGTTTTGAATAAAGTTGCGTATTGAATAAATTCGAATAAAGTTGCGGAAGTGCACGAAATCAATTCAAAAAATACACAATTTTATTTAGTTTTAATTTCATCTACGTTACATTACATTCTCCCTAAATATATGTGGTATCATCATGATGTTGGGTTTAAATTTTATTCTTGAATGTTTGCCAAAAATGTCGGCATTGAAGTGTCTTATACTTAGGGTAGAGATTTGCAGCATCCTTTGAAAATTCAAAATAATGAAGAGAACAACACATGTATTCTACCGAATCAACTTTATAGGTTATCACATCGAATCCCTTCATATAGGATGAGTAGAGACGTAAAGGAATAAGGTGCATTCTCTTACGCCCCACTCATCCTATACAAAGAAATTCGATGTGAAAACGTATAAAGTTGATTCGGTAAAATACATGTTGTATTCTCTTTATTCTTTGACTTTTCAAAGAATCTTGCAAATCCATACCCTAAGTTTGAATTTTTAGAAGTAAAACTCGCCAGTTTTTGTTCCTTCACGCGTTTTCTTCTTTCTTGGCTGATCTCATTTGGACGAGACATCAGCATTGCCCAAAATTGTGCGCTCTCTTTAAAATGTTTCATGGCACTGCCCAAAATTGTGCAAGACAGACTATCAATCACGCCGCCTCCAGTGTAAAACAAGCTCAACTACAACTGTTCGATTAGCAACTACTAATTTTAGGATGTTGGTTTAGTATTGATCCTATGGTAAAATTGTGGATGATCTACTCGTTAGCAACTCAAAAAAGGCTCGACGTGACAAAATTGAACGTCCAAGACCTGATCACCGCCCAGGACTGATCATTGAATGTTATACCCTAGAGGAGATAAAAAATGTTTACAAGGCTATTGGTCGTTATTGGAGGGCCAAGATTCCACTGTCATGGGACGAGGATTCCAAGAATAAGAAACTACATGCTGAGATGGGCAGCTTTATCCCTTGGATTCCATTGCAGATTCTCCTCAACAATGATTTAGAATTCAAGGATATTGTCGGCGGTGTTGCGAGTCGATGAAGACTATAGTACTATTTGGTGTTTATTACTTTATTCTGAACTAGTTTATGATTTTAATGCTCCTTGTCTTTGCAACTTATTTCTACGAATGCTTTGTTTAGTGCTCCTTGATTAACACAGCAGATGGAAAATTTGGAAATAATATTTCATTACTTGCTTACTTGTGCTGCAATTTTTTCTCCAAAGTCGTGACGAGGCAAGAAACCAGCAATGAATGATTCATGCTGCAAATTTGAATTGAAAACTAGCAGCTCCCAAAAATTTGAGCACTAAACTAACATCCTAAATTAAGCAGGTTAACATGTTTAAATTCTATCGTTGAAAGTAAAATCAATATTGATTATATGAAAAACAATGTCCACTGAAGACACTAATCACATTTTTTCATGGAGCAGAATCACAGTTGGTTTTTCATGGAAGCTGAACCATGTTCCCTCTTCATACTTTCAGATCCCATTTTATCTCGAGCCCCTATATACTTTTTCATAATTCTTGTTGATCATACATTTTTTTTCTATAACCAGAAACGAGAGTATAAAAATCTAGAAACAACACATGCGCACACACACATATGGAAACACCAGAATGATAGCTGGAGTAAATAAATTTTTAAAACATTAATTTTAGCTGAAAATTCATGATTAAATAAACCACAGCCATATGAATAAAACCGCAAGCACCAGACCAGCCATATTCATGTTGATAATAAATCCATATGTGACATTTATCAGTCCTTACAATCATTTGAGGTTGATATTGCTGCACGAAAACACTTAAGATTGAAATATATCTAATTTTTATCAAACTTAGAATATACTATTTGCCCATTGGAAGTCCAAATTCAATTTAAAGTATAAATTCAACTGGTAAAAATGTTATCAGTTGATTGCTCATGTATATTAGTCCATCTTAAAGTCGCCTTAAAATCTCTCAGAATAGTTTTTTTGATGTAATCTATCAGAATAGTTATCTCAATATTAATGCATCATCAATCTAAGTTCAAGTTTTTCATTTTGACAGCAATCTAAGTTTAAGTTTCTAGCATCACTGAAAAGTATAGTTGTAAATTACATATAGTAGCAAATTTTATGAATAGGTATGCTGGCCACTACAAAGGGGTGAGGCACACTTTTCTCAACCACAAATAAGGTAATGTAATATCATAACTGAGCAACTACCTAAGGATTAATTGGATTTATGTGATCACCTTAGTGACAAAACTTATTCTCAACAAGGAAGTTCTTTGATCCATCCTCTTTGTGATCTACCAAAGTGAATAACTTTGATCAAGCAGCATCTTTCTTGTTTTTTCATCCAGCAAAACAGAAGAGGCTTAAATCATGTCATGTACGCTATAAACAGAAGATACAATACAATAACAATAACATCAACAACTACGTAAAGGAGCAATACAATCAATCTTTGTCATATTGTAAAACTGTCATAATCATAATTTTTATTAGAAGGCCACTAGAAAACAAAGTGTTCCAATGAGTTAGAATGCATTGCATAGAACTGCAGTAGGCAATTTCAGAATTGACAGTTATCCGCATTTAACAGAATCTGACAGCGATTTGAGAGCCTTCTCCTGACCAGCCAAATTCCACATTCAGTTATTATAATACACAAAATAGGTCTAAAACGATATTCCTATATATTATACCCAAACGGTCCTGCAAAATATGCACTTCAATTACTCGCTTGCTTTAGACAAACAAGAGTACATGCATAGTTATAAAACAAAACAACCATCAAGCAATGAGTTGCTTCAAATATTGTCTAAAAAAGACAAGAAAAAACCTAAAAGAAACACATCAAGATATAAGAACGTAATTGTTTGTGCTATAAATGAAGATACTGCAGCTCCAGTGACTCTGTCTTCCTTTCTTCCAATCATTCCACCATGCACCATCAGTATCAATAACGCTTGTTCTTGAAGCTGGCTGGGTTGTAGACCTACGATTTGGAAAAGATTCTATTAAACAACAAAGTGAAACTACAATGCACAAAAATAAAACAAAAACATAGGAAAAAATGAATGCACATCTCTAAGAAGTGGAGTCATTTCCCTATGGAAGAAAGAAAGAAGCAAGCTCCAACCATGAAGCCATATTACAAGCCTATACATGTACCACGGGTGAGCCAAGGGTTGTGTTTAAAAAGAAGATTCAACGGCAATATCAAAAGAGCATCCAAGAACTGGTGTAGAAATAAAGTAATTCTCACTTCATGAATCATCATGGATACAAGAACTGGTGTAAACAAATTCTGAACAACAACAACTAGGTTTTATCCTACTAAGTGGGGTCGGCTACATAAATTTAGAAGAACATTTGATATATATATTAATTTACAAAAACATCTCATTGCTAAAACCAAACACAGATAACCAAATTCTAAAAAGGAAATTGGATCACCTAATTTATTTTACATACGATCTGTACAAACGTTTTGAAGGAAATGAAATTAGTAAAAGTTTAAAGAAATAAAACAATTTGGTTTATCTTACCCCATCTACCAATCAAATCGAACAATATACTAAATAATCTTTCTCTCGTTCCCACCTTTCTCTCTATTGTAGTACTTATTGTGTTTCAAATTTCAATTATAAATGATGTACCTTTCATACCTAAGTTTTTTTAAAACGTTTTATAGACCAAGCAAATAACGAACTTCTAAGAGAGAATGAATTTCCCATTACGAGAATCATCCTCTAGCTAATTAACTTGAACAATTTCATCTTCAAGGTTGTATTAAACATAAAAACAACATGAATTCATTCATTTTAGACATTGTCAAACTGTTAATAATAGCCAATAGACAATCATTCAACAATAGAATCAAACCAAAGCTATCATAAATAAAATAATGACAAGGAATTAAACAATATGTAAATGAACTAAGATAAAAACTAACCAAGTAAATCATAAGAAGAACTTACTTTCAACAAGTTGAAATCAAACTTTCGATATAATCCTTTGCAATTAGCCTATTAACGTCACGACTAATTTCTCTTCGCTCTACTTTATCATCTTTCCTATTATAGTGAACATGTCCTTGATCACTTAACAATATCAATGTATCGCCATTCTCAGAAAAGTATAATGGAAACAAAAGATGATCTACGTGTCCTCGTACATTTTGACAACTAAATTTGAGGAACTTAGTCCAAGACTCTAAATTCTGTCATTTGCCATATAACAAAATCCTTTCTGTTGGAATAATGACAAAAACAAAGACAATGCATCAAAACAGAAACTACTGGCATAGCATGTGGCACTTCATTGAAACCCCGAGGAGGAAGCAATTGTGTGTAGGTCTCTGTCCCCAAATCAAGGGAAATGATCACAAATTGCTCAACAGTTCGTGTAATTCTTTTTTTTTAAACGGTTCGAATAATATAATAGAAAAAAAAAGATAGTGTCAAATCGGATCATGTTATCTGAACTATGCCAAACCTTCTATTAGACTCAGTTTCCAAAAGCAATTGGAGTCCATATGTTTGATGCAACTCAAATTATATAATCTCAACTCATAAAATACAAAATCGGGTTATGTAATATGACTTTACTAAATAAAGGGTTTGGGTAATTGGAAGAAAAAAAAAAAGTTTAGGTAATTAGCAAAGGAGCCGAAACACATTGGACAAAGACAGAAAAGTTGTCTACAATCGGTATGGAACATTGGTGTGAAGATGGAAAGAAAGTGGAAGGTTGAAAGATTAAACACCAAGTAATTAAATTTTGACATAGTGTTGTGTGAATTGAAAAAATAGAGTGTGAAGGTCGCATAAATTAAAACACACACATTAGTAGTGTTTAAATGATGATATTTAATTTTAAATGTCTGACAATGATGAAAATAATAATAATTATTATTCTTTATTCATGGATATTCCCGTAATTTTAGGTTATGTTTGTTGTGATAAGATTGAGAATCTAACTGAATTTCCTATCTTTCCTTCATTAGTTTCACTACAAGAATACTTTGGAATTCCGACCAAAAATTTCCGAGGAAGCATGGTCTCTCGCAAAAATAAAGGTTTTCCGAGGAAGTACTTCCTCGGAATGCATATGTCAGGAATCTTTAATGTCCCACC
>Ga0228710_1001543_pt1 | contig 34759 bp, 21 predicted proteins | sample MedpolnodulmetaG_FD_177995 | JGI IMG/M metagenome (GOLD analysis project Ga0228710, IMG submission 177995) | Root nodule microbial communities from Medicago polymorpha collected in Santa Monica, California, United States - pink nodules | ecosystem: Host-associated > Plants > Roots > Nodule... | reverse complement strand
CTCGGATCATTGTATTTGTTCTACTTTGATCAGCCAGCAGCAACTTGGCTAAACCAAAGTCAGAGATCTTTGCCGTAAAATACTCATCTATGAGTATATTTTGAGGCTTTATGTCGCAATGAATGATGGGAGTGTCACACTCTTCATGTAAATACACCAATCCTCTTGCAATCCCCAAAGCAAATCCAATCCTTTGATTCCAAGTGGGTTTTGTTTGTCCAAACAAGATGTTTGCAAGGCTGCCATTGTTCATAAACTCATACACCAACATTCTATGCATTCCCTCATCACAATATCCAATCAACTTGACCAAGTTTTTGTGGTAGGTTTTACCAATGGCTCTCAACTCAGTCTTAAATTCCTTCTCACGATCTTGCGCTAACCGATCCAATTTCTTAACAGCAACAACATTACAAAACGTTGCTGCTTTCAATTCACCTTTGAAAACAATTCCAAAGGAACCCCTACCTAGTTCTTCAATAAAACCCCATGTAGCTTCTTTTAACGCATCATAACTAAACGAACATAAATTTGTTTCCAAGAGAGTTGCGCCTACGACAACCCTTCTCAGCTTCAACAAAATCACCAAAACAACCGCAGCCAAGAGTATGCTATTGAAGACAGCTGAACCAATTAGTAGACCTCGAAGAATCGGGTTAACTCGGTTGTCTTTCTTCAAATTAGTGGAAGGACTAGTATCTATTTTACCAAGAGGAGAAACTCTTGTCTTGATAAGTATTAAATTACCACCACTTTCTTCTCTTCCATTAGCTAGAGGCGATCTTTTCTTCCAACATTTTTGGTCTCTGAAGACAACAACAGAACACATACAATCATGCAAACAAGATTGTTGACAGTCATGTTGAGAATAAGGCTGTATCCGTTCATAATCTGATAATGGCCAATTCACATTTGTAAGAACAGTAAACTCATATAAATCTTCTAGCTTCACATTCAATCCTTCACCATTATCAGCTCCACAACCAAGTGTGAAATTGAGTTGACACCCGCCAAATTGATTACTTGGATCTATCAATGAATAACCATAAGGACATTTACAAGTAGGTCTCTGATTTTCCATGGAACAATAGCTATTATAACCACATGTTCCACTTCCCATTTCATTGGATATAGCAGTGCAGATGTTATCAGGAACATACCTCATAATAGTCCATCCTTGTTTTGCTTTAGTGTCCCTTGGATGAGAATATTGTGTGAAAACTCCATTATAATCAAGGGTTGCTCTATAATAATACAACTTAGGATCAAGATCTAAATTTTTCCATTGTGTACCTTGAGGTTTGATTCTAGTAGTACCATTATTATTTGCTTCCACATAAATATCTCCTGATTCATCAAAAACTAAACTTGAAGATGCAGAGTTATTAACATCAATTCTATAGTAAAAATTGTAACGAAATTGAGTAGGCCATGCAAGTGGACTTAACATGAGATTATGATCATCATTATTAAAATAAAGTTGAAACCTTCCACTTGTGAAATTGGTCTCTGAGAATGTTGAAGTTAAGGTGGCACCTAATTCAAGTGATTGATTAGGCAAAAGGGTATATGTAGGAAACTTAAAACTTTCCCAAACAATAGCAGATTTGTTGTTTACAAGAACAAAGTTTCCATTATCAAGCATGGTTCCATAGGAAACAATATCGTTTGGTTGTGCTGTCCAAATGGATTCATTTTGTGGATTTGTCAAAGCAAGTCCACCTGATGTTAGCTGAACCTGTGATCCTGTTGGTGCTAGTACGAGGTTGTTGCTGTTGTTCATGTCTTTGGCGCTCCAAACAATGGTTTGATCATGTATGTTATTGTACCATATTGCAAGCATGAAGAAGTTTGTTGTGGTATTACGAAATCCGAAAGCGAATTCACCAGAAGGTGATAGCCATGGATTGTTGTTGTTGTTAGTGGTGGAGAGTCTTGAACTTGGAGAAACGTTTCCAAAGGCTAACACAAGTTGAAGAAAAATAATGGAAATTATGGAAAGAGTAGAGAAAGAAGCCATTTTTGAGAAATGATAGCTAGATGGTTTTTGAAATTGGTGAAATGAGTTTGTTCGTGTATGAATGAGGCAAGTAATAGTAATTGACTACTTATATATGTGTTTGTTTATGTATGTTAATGGTGCAAGTAATTGACTAGTTGTATATGTGATGTCTTGTTATTATTTATTAATTTATGCAGGTGAGGAAAATCAGTGTAACTTTCTAGATAGACCTACCCATGACTAAAATTCAAAGAGTTTGATTGATGGTGAATATAAGAAAGCAACAAATTGAGAATTGGAAATGTTTTTTTTAGGGGAATAGAATTGAAAATGTTTGGTGCACACCTAAATACTTCGTATATCGAGAGAGAGTAGGAAATAAAGATAATCATGTGATAAATATGATATATTAGTGTTAATAGAAAAAGAGATATGGAGAAAAAAATAAAGTGTTAAATGAGTGATGAAAAAATTAAAATGTGCGTTTGGTTTAAAAAACGTTAAGTATTGGACAGAACAATACAAAACAGAACAACACAACATAAAGACAGAATATCACAGAACAAATTTTTATGGTATTGAATATTTTTTTGTTTTATATGATTTTTGAGAGACGAAATACTATTTTGGTGTTTTAGACAACTTGTACGTGAGTCAAAAAGTTGTGTTGTGGTTTGGTGAGGAACAAAAATTTCAGTTTTTATCTTGTCCCTTGTCTCCAGTTTGTTCTGTCTCTAAAACAGTTTTACAAATCAAACACCGGACAACTAAAGTTGTTCTGTCCTCTCCTTCATTTTTTTAACAATATGTATCGTTTGGATCTTAACAAAAGAAAATTATTGCTGTGAATCATTCAACAATTCACTTATTCAAAATTCCTCTCTCTCTATATTGTGACTTATTGTTAGACCAATTCCCTATTCACTATTTATATATTGTTGACTTATTACTTAGACCGAATATATGCAAATTTATCATTAACAATTTTTCTTCTACGTTTCCTCTCAAGAGAAAAAAAAATAAAAAAAATCTACGTTTCTCTAACCATAATAATGTGAAGGGAAAAAAAGTACAATAAAAGTTATAAAACTGGTGTCAATCTCATGTTTGTGTTTTAGTGTGTTTAATTATGAAGTGATAAAAATGGATCTTGAATTATTTAATTTTGAAAATTTGATTTCAAATAAATACTAGTAAAATGTAAGTAGTTTATGTCCAGTTATATTCATGTAAAAGTAAATCGAACAGTAAATATAAGTGTAAAAATCACGTAATTTTCAAACAAAATTCAGAGACAAATCAAAACTTCAAATTAGTAGTAGGTGTCACATAGAGATGCATTGTTGGTGGATCAATGTGATGAATTTAGAGAGGTCAGGTAAGTGTAGCTCAATCGTTAGCTACTAGAGACATTTTATGAAGAGATCGGTGTTCGAACTCACACACTTTCTGGGAAACTTCCCAGAAGGTCACCCATCCCAAAATTGTTTCAAGTCAAGCACACTTAACTGTGAAGTTCTTATGGTTTGGGCTATCGAAAAAAGTGGTATAGGTAGTACCAAACAATTTTTATAAGCATTCTTTCAACCGTGCAGTCTCATACATGCATAATCTCAGAATCCCTCTCATTTCGATGTGATTCGGTTGCCTAGAAGCTGCGAGAAGCCGCATATTGTCATGCATTGTGCACCGGCGATCACTCCCTGTCTTCGTCAGCCTCGGGCGTTACACAAATCAATTTCAATCAACATCACTCAAACATATTAAAATCAATTTTATGTGTATTTTTGCTTCTCCCTAGCGTAAAGCATACACTCAATCCAATGTTATTTACCGTAGTGTCCATATACAAAATTTAGTTATGCATATTAATAACGCACTTTTTAGTACCTGAAACATTTTCCTTAGGTTTTTGTGGACCAAAAATATAGACAAATTTTATTTTATAGAACCTAAAAATGATGACGGAAAATTTTACAATAACTAAAAAATACTGACGAAAGTTTTTACAAAGATTAAAAAGTACGATTTTATTTTGTAGAGTGATCTATAAATGAAATTCTAAATATTTATAAGAATTATTTAGTTAATTAACCTAGAAAACAACATGTCAAGTGGCTTGCAAGCGTTTCCTCTATTCTGATTACTTTGTCCAAGTCTCTATAGATACTTTCGTTGTGCTTCAATTATTTATTTTTTTAACCTTCCAATCAATTGATAAAAACTTTCACCGGTGAAATACGCTCCATCTTTGTTTCTTCATCTAAGAAATTATACATTTGAGGAAAGGGTTAATAAATTGTGGAGTGCCAATTTTGTTAATAAATTGTTTTCTTTCTTTGTCCTTTTATGTTACACTTTCATTTGAGGAAAAGTTTGAGACAGAAACAAGAAAGGGTTAACTATAACCATAGATCTCTGTAACTATTGGAAAAGTTCCTATTTTCTTTTGGCAAGGATTTCTAGAAATTTCTGTGGTTATGAGTTTGGAAAAATTGTAGATTTTGGAATGATGAGTGTGAAATTTTCATTTCGGATAAAGAGAGCGTGCATTTGAAATTTCAGTAATAAAAAAAAATGATATAAGTTTCTAAATATGTTGAATCAGTTACAAGGTAGGTTTTTAAAATAAAGAGCGTTAAGAACACTCTCTTTTTAACCTTCAATCTCTTATTAAATGAAATTCATATGGGTAGTACACATTAAAAATAGATCACACATTAAGTGATAAGACCCACACGATTTCACATAATAGGAGATTGAGTGTTAGAAATGGTGTGACTTAGTAGGAGAACGTGTGTCAAATAGCAATTATCAAAGTGATTGTGGCTTAGTGTTAGAGATTTGTTTAACTAAGTCAAACTTGGTTTAAAAAACTAACGCCTAAGCCTAACTTATTGGTCTCTCAACGACTTTATTTTAAGTTTGCTCTAGGCTTTTTAAATTCTGATGTGATCTATAAGCATGTCTAAAAAGCTAGTTTGTCAAAGGATGTTAAATAGACATTTGGCCTATTTATTAAAAGGCAAATAAATATATATTTATTAAAATGCTAATAGGCCCGAAAATTATTTTTTTTGTGGTGTCCGAGGTTCGAACCTTGCACCTTGCATATATTATGCATTATTCTTACCAATTGAGCTAATAGAGCATGTAGATCTATTTTTTCACTTTATAAACTTCTTCTTTTTTTGACAAACACTTTATAAGCTTATATTGCTTGTATATCCAAAAAATATATTGCATACATGTAACCTATTATTATTATTATTTTGTGTTAATAGGGTTGCTTACTTTGTAATTTAGAATGAAATAGGAATGTAAAAAATTAAGATTGATAATACAAAAAAAGTATGTGTGCCAGTTGTAATTGAGATAAGAGAGTAATATCAAGAGTTTTGTAACTCGTTCGAAATCCTAAATGACAAAAAATAAATTAAAATTTAAATAAATAAGGTATTGAAAATCTAAAACAACCGTGAAGTTTATTAATATAATGGAGTATGTGTTTTTACATATATACAGACTGACTTGATATACTTGGTATACTTTTCTATAAGTTTTAGTCTTACCTGTTTTAATTAATGAACTTTTTATCAAGTCTAAGTCTGACATTTCCACTAGCTAGGTTGAGACGAGTTTTAAGTATATCAATCAATTGAACCAAACGAGTGTTTGGTTGTGGCCAGGTGGAGGATGCTCGACATCTGTTTTTATCTTTCTCTTTCACTGCTTCTCTATGACCTTTATTGCGGTTGTGGATTGGTTTCGAGGGGGCTAACCATCAAAGTATTTCAAATCATTTTATTCAGTTTATCTTTTCAATAGGTGGTTTGAAATCGCGACGGTCCTTTCTCCAGCTTATTTGGCTTCTTGCAGTTTAGATTTTATGGAATGAAGGAAATAAAAGTTATTTAATAACAAAGAATGCAATATCTTTCAGTTGCTAGACAAAGTTAAATATTATTACTCATTATGGTGGTTGAAGGCTAAAAAAGCCAGATTTGTATTTGGTGATCACTTGTGGTGGACGAGCCATTTGTCATGTTTAGGCATTGGCTAATCCACTTTGTTGTACAAACTATTTGACTGCTTGTTTTTTAGGTGGTCTTCTTGTCACACCTTGTGCTTATGCTGAAGAGTCTGTTATAGCATGTTATAGCAGATTAATATAATTCATTTTTGCTTGTTAAAAAAAAATTGAATAGGACGAGTGGCATGATATATTTTCACCTTGCTTTGTGGGGGTGCATATGTATAGGAAATGTCCATAGTGATGGTAAAAATTAGAAGTTGCAAAAAAATTAAAGAAAATGGTAAAAAGGACAAAATTGAAAGATCATCCAGAAAAAGCAGTCAACCAATCACAATTAAGTGCTGGGCGGAATTCATGGGAGCATGGAGGAAAACATGGGAATCCAACAAATAAGTGTACAATGAAAAAACGCCACGTTTGTCGGAAATGGTTCGCTATACATAATTTCGCTATCTGCAGCAATTTCCTTAGTAATAATATGTAGGAGTGAATGTACACAACAATTTCGCCAAGAATATCTTGTCTTTAAAGCTAAAACCAACCAAGATCTGCAACAACAGCAAAGTACACAACAATCTCGCAGGTCATGTGTTGTTGAGTACCTTATGTCTTTGTGTCAAAACCTAGCCGCAGCTTGAACACAACAGAAGACCTAGTAGCAGTGGTTGAGTTCAGACATGAATTATTTTGATAGGTAAGATGAAGACATCGTTCCATTCCACGTCTGGACGGTGAAACCTTAATGGTGTTATCATGGGTCTCTCCCGAATTTCGCCACTTGATCATAAACAACGATGATCTAATGCGTAAGATTTGCATCTCCACCTGGCCTTCCTTGCTTCTCTCAGATGGGCACCCTTGCCGAAAGATCTCCAGATTCCCCCGGTAGTTACCGTTCCTTCTTCTGCCAAGCGTTTCCTTCCATTGATGAACACCATCCTCTTCCTCCTCCTCCCCCTTCTCCTCGTCCCATGACATTTTTCATGTACACCATGGATGCATTTTTACGGGGACAACGAGAACCTTGTTATTCAGATCTTACAATTGAACAAGTAGACACAACAGACATAAACTTAGAATCGCTTTTGGGCACGAAGTTGTTCAACAGCTTGAGGAGTACTCATTTTAGAATAGATTTTTATTGGTGCGGGGATAGAAGGAAGAAATTCTTTCATGTAAAGATAGAGGGTTGTGAGGAATACTTGAAACAAAATATGAGGTTTAGTTGTGTGTTGTCGAAACAATAAGAGAGTGTGCGGGGAGCTTGTTTCATCCTTCTACTTGTAAACCTGTTTCGGTGAAAAAGATGAAAATAGACGTGGGTTGAAGTGGTGTTTGAGACCTTCATACCTGCGCCTGTAGGGTTTTATACACAGATGGTCAAGTGTGCGGTGAAGATCACGTGCGGCTGGGAAGAAGGTGAAGAAGATAGGTTCTACGTGGATATAATTACCTTTACAATGGATGATATGAATGGAAAACAAGTAAGGTCGAAGGATGGTAACTTAATCATCTCCAATGCTATTGAAAATGGGGAGAGGAAGATCAACAAACAAACTTGACAAGTAGTTCCATATCAGATTCAGACTCGTAAAGCCTTGCGTGGTGACAGCGGCATGATGGCAATTAGCAGTTGTTGTTGTTCGAACTCCCTTATTAGTTGATTCTAACCTAAGTCGCTAAGGATGATGGTTTTATTTGTGAACGTTAAGTTTTGAGTTTAAGTTTGAATTTAAATTTACAGTTGAATTTTTCATTATTGCCACATAAAAGCACATTCCTATATAAACGACTAAAAGGCCGTTACTTACAAAAACAAGAAGATATAAGGTTTGTTTGGTGTCTAGGGTGGGGAAGTTAAAGAGTGGAGTGATAAGGAGGTTAGGGAAGAAAATACTTGGGTGCCTTTGGCTTTGGTGTCCTTGGGTGCCTTTGGTTCATTTTAGATGAGAGAGAATGAATTTAAGAGAGAGATGGGAACAAAGGCACCAATGGCAAAGGCACTGAAGTGCAACCCAGGACTTAGGAGTTTGATTCTTGCTCCTAGCATAATGCTAACAATTACTAATAATATTAACATTGGTTGTTTAAAAAAAAATGAAATAACTGAGTATTTTAATTCATAGCAAGACAGTTGAAATAAGTTTCAGCATATGAATTGTTTCATAAACTCTTTCCGTTGATTTCTGAACATACATATATTGTAAGGACATCTTCAGTCCTTCTTAAATGGATATTAGATACTTATTTGAATTGAGAAGCTCTGATGAGTTGTCAGAAACTAATCCAAAATTAGCCTAAATCCACTCTTGTATTGTTTTGCAAAAGAAATAATTACTTGTTAACCTTGAAGTTTCCGTCAAAAGCAGCTTGTCTATGTGAATGAGCCATAATGCACTTATGAAGCTGACGGGAATAACCCCTTGGATGATCCAATACAAGACTACTGTGAAGATCCTGTGATAACTCTGTCACTGTGTCCGGACCTAGTTGTTTGATATGAAGACGAAGATTGTGCCTTCCAAGTTTGCCTCCTGAGCTTACCTCTGTAAGCTCGTATGTACTAGATGATTCCTGCAAACAATTAACAAAGAATTACAAACCAATCATGTCAAGGTTCTTCTACATATCCCACCCTTGCATAACTTCTCAAAAATAGTATAGCATAATGCTAACTGCTACAAAACAAACAGCACATAAAATGCAAGAATGGAGGTTATTTTTATACAATTACTTTTTTATCCTCACTACTAATCGTTTACATGGACCCTTGTGTATGGTTAGCCAGTATCTTCTTCATCAAAAGTCCATATGAAAAATTCGCATTAAATAGCAAAGCTCAATAGAAAATATTTTTTTTGAAGTCAATACTTGATATAGATTATAAAGGCAATATAAGTACTTGTAGTGTGATATTGTGATAAGAACTTAATGACAAATGATGGAAATACTTCTATCAGCTATAAAAGCTAAATTGTTTTGCAAATGATTCTGTTTTCATCATTACATCTGGGCAGTGACCTGCGGTGTACAACTTGTATTCACCGATAAGTTGATAGTCGATCAAGCATAGCAAAGCGAATAGAGCTAAAAGCGCAACGAGCACAGGAAGGTAATCTTGCAATGGAATTGTAGTATTTAACACTAAGAATTGCATATAATCGAAAAACTACAATGCAGCTTCTCTGCTGTCAAAGACGTAGTCATACTCTGTAATCTTTGGTATGACTATGATAGACAACAGAAACTCAGTGTCAATGAAAATCTCATGGTTTTTCTTTTAAATATTTTATAAATTCTGTAAAAATATACAGGGAATATATTTCTGATAGTAATTTTAAAGAAATATTTTAATTTAAATTAAATATAACTCGATTGTTTTTTACAAGCAGAGATTGCATATATGGTATAATCAAAAGCTCTGTAGAATCGACATTTTCGATCAATGCGTGTCCGGTGTCCAACGTGATTACATTCAATTTATATAATTTTTTCAAATTATTATCGGTATGACTTGTTAGTGTCTTGTCCGGTGTCCATTTATGTGTCGGTGCTTCATAGATCAAAATGTTGTAACTCATGAAACACAAGGTGCATGAAGGAGATTTTGGGGGGAACCCGAGTAAGTTCATAACAAACAAAAATGATTTTAAATGTGAAATTAAAAAATGAAAAACTTAATATCCAAATTACAGTGCATTTAGGAGATGAAACAGTACTAGTAAATTTTAAGGGAAGCACAAAAATGTTTCAGCTATAAGTTGAAGAATTCTTATATTTATTTTTATAGTCTTTCAATGACCCAAGCTTTTATAAGCTTCATAAGCTCATTTTGATTAAAAATATTTCATAAAGTACAGAACCTAATCTAGATTAGGCTAAAGAAAGAAGAATTAAATTGAAGGTTATGACTGTTAATTGGTCATAGTACTTTTTGGGTCATGAATGTTCGGCAATCAGAATTTAATTGTTGAAGAATAGAGATTTTATTTTTTTTATTTCTGATTTTTTGTTGCTTGTAATTTTCCTTAAAGAATCTGGATTCTTGCAGCTCATGCCCACAATTTTATGGTTTTTACTTTTCAAGCTTGAGTCCATTAAATTCAGAGCCTCCAGATATCAGAAACTGGTTCTCAAGCTACATGTATGAGTCTTCAACATTTGATACAAGTAGTCTTGTAAGTGGTGAAGAAGTTTCTGAAGGGAATAAGTGTGTGGATGAGAGGCTTGACTTTGAAGTCGTAAATAAAGATCAAGTTCGGTCCAAGAATGTGCAGCCGAAATTTTGTGTTCAACACAATAGCACTTTTGCTAAAAACATGGAGGTAAAGTGAAAATTCCTGATTTCCCTTGTAAAATCTCTGTTATGGAATTAATTGATTAGTAATGTGAATTGGTTAAATGATCAATGTTCCTGAATTTTGATTATGCATCTTAGTAATATGGCAATAAACATTTATGCTCAATTGCACCTTGAAGTAGGTCATTAGTTAGTTGATGACATGAATGGATATTGTTTACTTTGGCAAACTTCAAAGGTGAACATTTATGCTCTCATTTGCACCTAAAAATAGATCCTTCAGTTAAGCAATGACATGAATGGCTACTGTTTTCTTTGCCAAAGTTCAACGAAAGAAAGTTTGATTGATATATGACTCAAAATACATGAATGTGTTCCGAAGTAATTTGAGCTCACTGTTTTTCTGCGGTGGACAATGACAGGGTGATGGACTGAGGTTAGTGCTGGAATGAAGAAAACTTTAACTATTGACAATACTTTGAATCCAAAAAAGATTTTGCAGCCATGCATGCAAGATAAGGCACTTCATCATACTCTTCATTCAACCAAGGATAAGAAGACGGTGAACTGCAATCATGGAAGTCCTGCTTGTAATGGAGAAGCGCGCTTAACGTCAATGGACACTGATACATGTGCAATGAGACCTCCAAAGCTGGTACACAAGCATTATACCGAAGAAGCAAAATCAAAAGCACAAATCCAAGCTGAGAAGCCTGACATTAGCACTAGTTTAACTAAAAGTTTCTCAGAACGAAGCTCATCTTGTACAAGAAATAACGAAAATGATGGTTTTGTTACAACGAGGAAGAACAGTTGCATCAGAGCAAATAATGAAAATTCTTGGAAGAAAGCAGAAAAGCATTATCGCAGTGTTCAACAAGTACAGGAACAGTTCCATTTCCATGTGAAAAGAGTGGTCTTGCAAAGAGAAAGGCATTGACAGAAGCAACCAATCTTCGACTGTCCAATGTCATGGAGATTACAGGGAAACGGCAATGCCCACAGAAACGTAAACTTGATCGTGGGCCTGCTTTGAAGCAACTTAGGCTTGAGCGATAAGTTCACAAGGTTGGAAATATATCACCTCATTGACAAACTTGGCTCATTTCCTAATTGCTATAGCATATTGGTTGTCCATGAACGTAATAGTACTATAGCATTAGGAAATACAAAATTGCTGAAACTTTAGAGGTGTATTACATAGATTATCTTGTATTACTCATGCAATTTGGTTGAGAGGATTGCGGTATGGTTGTTTGTAGAATAATTTTTTATTACTGATAATTACTCAATTTTGATTAGCATCCATAAAGATTGTTGAATCTGCATGGTCTTGAAGACATCAAGAAAAAACATATATGCAGGAAATATACAAATAAGAAAGAAATCATAACAGATAATAATCATAAACATTGTATGACTGTATAAAAGTGTCGATGTTGGTATTTAGAACAAATATGAGATCGACCTTCTCGCCCCCCTTGATAGTTTTGGCTGGAACGTATGGAAGTCAAATATTAGCCGTCACAGGAATATTCTTGAACCATCCAGGAGCCACATATCCTCGTGATCCTCTGATAATGGTTTTCGTTCTACTTTGATCAGCCGACAACAACTTAGCCAATCCGAAGTCAGAAATCTTCACCGTGAAGTACTCATGTATGAGTATACTTTGAGGCTTTGTCACAATGAATGATGGGAGTGTCACACTCTTCATGTAAATACACCAACCCTCTGGAAAACCCCAAGGCAAATCCAACCCTTTGGTTCCAAACAAGATGTCTGCAAGACTACCATTGCTCATGAACTCATACACCAACATTCTATGATTTCCCTCATCACTATATCCAATCAACCTTACCAAGTTTTTGTGGCAGGTTTTACCAATGGCCCTCAACTCAGTCTTAAATTCTTTCTCCCGGTCTTGCGCTAACCGATCCAATCTCTTAATTGCAACAACACTACAAGACGCTGCTGCTTTTAATTTACCTTTGTAAACAATTCCAAAGGAACCTCTACCTAGTTCTTCAATAAAAACCATGTGTAGCTTCTTTTAACACGTCAACCAACATAAATTTGTTTCCAGGAGAGTTGCACCTGCGACAACCCTTTTCGGTTTCAACAAAGTCACCAAAACAACTGCAGACAAAGAGTATGCTATTGAAGACAGCAGAACCAATGAGTAAACCTCGAAGAATCGGGTTAACTTGGTCGTCTTTCTTTGAATCTGTGGAAGGACTAGTACCTTTTGGAACATTGGTGTGAAGATGGAGAGAAATTGAAAGGTTGGAAGATTACACATAAGTTATTAAACTTTGATCTAATGATGTGTGAATTGAAAAATAGAGAGTGTGGCAAACATACACACATTAGTTGTTTAAATAATGGTATTTAATTTTAAATACATGATAATGATGAAAATAATAATAATTATTATTATTCTTTATTCATGGGTATCACTTCCCATTATGTTTGTCGTGATAAGATTGAGAATGTAACTGAATTTCCTATCTTTCCTTCATTAGTTTGTTTCAGCTAATTTTGTGGGTTTGTTTATTTTTGAACTTATCCGATTAGTTTGTTACTTGAGCTGATCTTTGGGTTGCTTAATTTTTAAGTTTACTTAATTCTTAAGTTTCTCTAAATTAGTTATAAACTCTCCCTATAAAAAAAAAGAGCTCGCCTAGTTCAAAAAACACACTGAAATTCATTATCGAACGGTTTTCTACAGTGCAGTAGTTAACCGCACAGTTGTAGCTAGACTTGTTTTATTTGGAGACGGCGTGGTTGATAGTCTGTCTTGCACAATTTTGGGCAGTGCCACGAAACGTCTTAAAGAGAGCGACCTGGTCGTGACTCAACCTAGTAACAACTTCGGTAGATAATAGAATTTGGAAATCCAAATACAACAATTTGGAAATCCAAAAACAACAATTTTAAGACGTTTGGTACTACTATGTATGCCGAAGAAGTTACTTATTGAGGTATAGTTGTCTCTGAATACTACAAGGATAAATCAGACTATAAAAATATATCTTTTGACTGAAGCGATGAAGTGTTTGTTATTTAAAACAACAACACTATGAAATCCACGTATCCCTTTTTATTTGTAAAGCGTGGAGTTAATTGTGGATAGAAAATTGTCCCTCGGCAGATCCGTATAGGTTCGTGTATTTTGCATAACATAATGTTAGTTTAATCCTCTTTACTTGATAGAAGGGTTAATTGTTCCTCTGCTTGTTATTTATGCAATCAACACCATGAAACTAGTAACCACTTTGGTTATGAAATATAAATCGGTTTGCTTCATGTCACCTCTTGGAGTAGCTACAGAATAATCTAATTATAATCAAAGCCTATTTATTGAACAGTTATGTATCGTGGAACAAATAGGAAGGTCTTTACTATTTATATGAAAAATGAACATTGAAATGGACCAAATTAAAAAGGTTTTCGATGAACTAGAAATTATATGAGAAATTTGTTTCAAATGTTTCGTATAAAAATAAGAAAAGATCTGAATTTTAGATTTCTATTGAATAAGACTGAGTTGACTCAGACTTAAAGAGAGACTTGTGTTCTATGCATTCTTGTGGCAAAAGACTGTGCTTTGATGGTATGTTCAAAATTAAATTCTCCTTCTATTTTATTAGTTGTGTGATTTTAATAATTGACATATCAAAATTTATTATGTGAACACGCGTTTAATTTTAAACTTGAGTAACTTGGACTTAATTCCAACGTTATATGATTAGACAATTTTATTTATTGCAGTCAAGATATATGAACCAAAAGTTAATATGAATCAGAATTTAGAGAATATGAATCTCTAAACATAAAAAATTATGATATGTGTAAATTTGATGGCATATAAACTAGATATGATAAAATGATATTTTATCATATTCATTGATGACTATGAATTTTGAAAAATAAAATTGATATGCTTGATATGTTCAATTTTTATAACGAAAATTGAAATTTATGTTGTATAAAGTACCCAAGTCTAAGAACAAAAATTCTAATTAAGAAATTTTTGAAGAAAAGACAATCCAACTTGTCTTATTTTTTGAACATGAGATTGTCTGGACTATATCTGAATTTTGGACCCCAATAGAGTTGAACTCACTAGTAGAGCCTATGAATATGTATTCATTGGGTATGTTATAAATAGCGAAGCATATAGGTTTTATGACCTAAATGCTAAAGTGATCATAGAATAAAATGATGTCGATTTCTATGTAAATATTTACCCCTTTAAATAAAGAACAATGGGGGCACTAGTGGAAGAACGACATTAGTGGGGGCAAAATAAATTCCCTTTTAAAAATTAAGAACAAGTGGGGGCACTAAATCTGATCACATTCCAGTAATCAGAAATAGTTATGAAAATATCGTACGAGATGTTATAGAACCTCAAAGAGGTAAGAAAGCAAGAATTGCTAAAGAGTATGAACTTGGTTTATACATTGGAAAAAGATCCATTAAGCCTTAAAGAAGTTATATCCTTATTGGATGCTGAATTATGGCAAGAAGCAATAAACGATGAAATGGATTTTCTAGTCTAACAAAACATGACACTTGATTGACTTGCCTTATAGTTGCAAAACCAATCGGTTGTATTAGGATTTTGAAAAAGAGCTAAAACCTGATGGTACGGTTGATCAATACAAGGCTCTCCTTGTAGTCAATGGTTTTAGACAAAGAGAAAAATATAGACTTCTTCAATACTCATTCACCAATCACTAGAATCATATCCATAAGAGTACTAGTTCCTTTAGCCGCCGTTCATAACTTGATAGTACTCCAAATGGATTTGAAAGTTGTCTTTTTAAATGGTGAACTAGAAAAAGAAATCTATGTGAAACAACCTGAAAATTTTGCGATTCATGGACAAGAAAACAAGGTATGTAAGTTTAATTCTTTGTCAGGTCTAAAATAAACCCTTAAGGAATGACATGAAAAATTTTACATTCTAATGTTATCGAATGAGTCAAAGTGAATGAAAGTGACAAATAATATTTGCACGATCATATGTCTCTATGAAGACAACTTGCTCATATTTGGTTTAAAGATTCATCTTATGAATTATGTGAAATCATTGTTTATCAACAACATTGATAAGAAAGAGCTAGACAAAGTTGAAGTAATTCTTGGTTTCAAGATTACTCGATCAAAAAGGAGAACCCTTTTGATGAAACTCACAAAGTTGAGAAGATCTTAAGGAAATGTTATTATTTGACCTTAAACTTGCAATCATATTATATGATCCAAGTGTAAGAACACTTGAGATGGAGTTAGAAAAATAGAATATGCGAGCATCATTGGAAGTACTTAGGTATGCCACTGAATGCATTAGACCCGACATTGCCGATGTCGTGAAACTCTTGTGCAAGTTTACTAGTAGACGAATGAGAAGCATTGCCATGCTATTGAAAGAGTCATGAGGTGCCTTAAGAAGACTATGACTCTAAGATTAAATTATGAGGAGTAATCTATTGTACTTGAATGATACAAGATAAAAAATAGAACATCCTTCAGATAAGTCTTAAAGCGACTAGTGACTGTATATTGAGCATCACTGTAGGAGTTGTTTGTTGAAACAAATGATATTGACTCAGTCCACTATGGAATGTATCTGGGATGAGAACACTAGAGAAAACTAGTGAAGAAGCAAGTTGATAAGATACTTGCTAGCTGAGAACCCTTTGTGGGTGAAATCGTTGTATGAAGTGTTAATTTATTGTGATAGTCTGCAGCTATTACAAAATTGAGAATCGTTACCACAATGGTGAGAGACGATAATTAAGGCACGGACACAGAATAATTAGAGAGCTCTAAAAGGAACGGTTAAAGTATATTGTGCATGCACTGATGAAGAATTACTTGATCATTTGACGAAAGAAATTACTATAAAGAAAGTCCTGAGCACATCCAATAGGATGAGACTAATGCCCAAAGGTCACAAGTGATGGTAACCCGACCTACATGACTGGAGATCCCAAGAAATAGGTTCAATGGGTAATAACAAGTCATGAGTGATAGAACATGCTATGAGAAAAATTAAGAAAGCATGATTCCTGCAGCGACAGAAGGATGAGATAATAGAAACTCTTAATGAGATCTATACTCTATGTGGAGTGAAGTACATAGCTACAGGAGTACTCTTGATAGGCTCACCTATACGAATATGGAACTAAAGGTCCGTTCCTATGGGATTCGGGGCAGAATACCTAGAGCGTTCGTTAAAACTAGGATATACGTGCAAGGCCATAAACGCGCGGGCTTTTAGAATACACCTTAGGAAAAGGTTTGTCTGCAGGTTTTATGTCTGAGATAGAGTTCAATGCTATAAGCAACTCTTGTTAAATCGGAATATTATCCGCTATGCAAAGGTTCAAGTTGTAGGCAACACCTTTGTTTATTAGCAACCTTATGGAAACGTTTTGACGTTATTATTGAAACCATTTTTTAAATTCAAGTGGGGGATTGTTGGGACATTGGTGTGAAGATGGAAAGAAATTGGACGGTTGGAAGATTAAACACCAAGTTATTAAACTTTGATCTAATGGGGGTACCACTAAAATTGAACATACACATTAGTAGTGTTTAAATAATGGTATTTAATTTTAAATACCTGATAATGATGAAAATAATAATTATTATTATTCTTTATTCATGGATATCACTTCCCATAATTTTAGGTTATGTTTGTTGTCATAAAATTGAGAATCCAACTGAATTTCCTATCTTTCCTTCATTAGTTTGTTTCAGCTAATCTTGTGGGTTTGTTTATTTTTGAACTTATCCGATTAGTTTGTTACTTGAGCTGATCTTTTTGGCTTGCTTAATTTTTAAGTTTACGTAATTCTTAAGTTTCTCCAAATTAGTTACAAATTCTCCCTATAAAAAGAAAGCTCACCTAGTTCAAAAAACACACTGAAATTCACAGTTGATGTTTCCTGTGTTTTTCCTCTCTTCTCCCTCCTTTGACTTGTGTTGACAAGTCCTTCTCCTTCTTCTACTCCTTTCTGTCCCTTCGGAATTAAGAGTGTTCTTAAGACCTTATAGTCCCTTTTCGGTATATTGTCCCTTCAGAATCAAGAATGGTCTTAAGAGCATGGTCCTTCAATTATTTATGTCTTTTTAGAATAAATAATATTCTAAGATCATAGTCCATTTTCGGTATAATAAGAATGACCTTAAACATATATATTCTTCTTCAATTCATGGAGAAGTTAGATGTTAGAATGGTCGTAGCACCATATTTGAGTGGTTGAAATATCATACTGATATTTGGAGATGTTATAAATTAGAATGGTGATAACACCATATTTGAGCGGTCGCAACACCATAATAAAATAATAAAGTGGTTACAGTACCATATTGGTTTCAGTATTAAAAGAGTGGTCTTGGTACCATACTGAATGTGTAATTCTCGAACGGTTTTCTACAGTGCAGTAGTTAACCGCGCAATTGTAGGTGGGCTTGTTTTATCCTAGAGACGGCGTGGTTGATAATTTGTCTTGCACAATTTTGGGCAGTGCCACGAAACGTCTTAAAGAGAGCGACCTGGTCGTGACTCAACCTAGTAACAACTTCGGTAGATAATAGAATTTGGAAATCTAAATACAACAGTTTGAAAATCCAAAAACACATGTTAAACCATATTTCCATTGTAGAAATACATTTTTTATATTTTATTACAAAAACTCTTTCAAAAAATTATTTTATTACAAAACACTTTTTATTATATGTAAATAAATAAAATATAAACACATGTTATAATTGACATTTACACTCTAACAATAATAATATATAACATTCCCCTAAAATATATATATATAACATTGTTTATAACTTCATGATTGTCATATGATCTAGAATGATATCTAAATATATATAACAACAATGCATTTCAACTTTTCATTTTTATTGAGTTTTAGATGGCTACCTAAATTTTAAACAAGAAATAAAAGTGAAAGCTGTTCAAATTATGGTTATAACATAAGAAATCCTACAATAATACATCATCAGATCTAAAATATCTCAGATCTAAAAACAAATCAAATTGAAGTTTTGCCATTGAGTTACGATGTTAAGAGGACTTGCACTCAAAATCCCAGGGTGTCTAATGGCCACGGACCATGGGACAACTACACCGGCATCAATTACAGTTTAATGACAATGAAGAGTCCTTCTTCCTTCTACAGTCTCTTAAAAATGAAGTTTTTTGATGGAGATCCAAAAACTCCTAGGAGATCGCATTAGAGCTACAAAGATTGATCGTGAACTATGATGTGAAAGCTCTCGTGGTTGACATGCCATATGGGCACTCAAATACTAGGAAAGGTCAACAACAGATCGTCAAAGACTTTATAAAAAACATTGATAGCACATGATTGTTGGGCACAATGCCTTATTGCTATCAATCGGAACGCAATTCCACTCAGAAAGCATTGGCTCGTATTAAGAAATCGAAGCTCACATACAAGCATAGTGTCTCATAGGCACAATAAAGACATGGTCTCGGGAGGAATCAAAGCACGTGAACCGTTTCATTAAGTCTACGTAGACTAAATTTATTATTAGGGAAAACTTTTTAGTGTGACAAGTCAATGCACGAGAAACAACGAATAAATGTTAACCCTCGGATATGCTTCAAATGGTAACTTTTGTTGGCTTTTACTTGTTTAAAAAATATAATACCATTGTCCTTCCTGTATGGTATCATGTGCAGGTCGTGACTCTTTATATTTTTATATCATCACTTCTATTTATGTCTTGACTCTTTATGTTTTTTTATATCATCACGTATGTTTTTTTTATAAAAAAAAATCTTACAATAATACAATTGTATAATGCTATGAAACGGAGAATTACATATATTGTGTAGTTTACAGCTTGTGCTTCTTGACTTTGATGACAATGATTGCAAGAATTCACCAGCTTAAGTATTTGTATTAGTATAAGCAAAGATTTTGACTTATGTAAAGTTGTATGCTATGTGTTAAAATGACTTTGAAGCATAATTTTGCTATATATATATCAAAATTAACGCTTCTGTTCTGATTGATTGTATTTTATCATAAAATTATCTTGACGTATCAAACTTGTTTTTAGGGGAAAATACACATATAAGTTCAACTTGTTTTTAGGGGGAAATACACACATAACTTCAATTAAAAAAAACATTTAATCTAATTTTTGACAGAAAAGATAAATTAACTTAAATAATAAACTTGTTTGCTTCCACCATCACACATTCTTAACGACCTCCACGAGCATCAGCAGCAGCAAACCCATCAACATAAATTTGTTTTAAGACAAGTATAACAACCAAGTTTGCATTTATGTTGGCTAACTCATCCCTAGCTTGGGTAAGCATGAATGTTTTTTGAACTATAGTATAATTGTGTTTAAGGTCATCCTCCAAAATCTCATCTCTGTTTGCTGCCATGGTCTTTTTTTTTTGTTAAAGTGTTCTTGATAGTTTTTTGTTTTGAATGGAGTAGTAATAATTACTTAGCAATATTGATTGCCATTGAAGGCAATATTCGGAAGGGATTTGAAGAAGAAAAACATAGACGAAAAAAGAAATTGATGATGAGCAGGAACATGTGATGACGAGCAGGAACATATGACAATCATGAAGTTATAAACAATGTGTTTATATTTTATTTATTTACATATAATAAAAACTGTTCTGTAATAAAATATAAAAAATATTTTTCTACAATGGAAATATGATTTAACATTATGGACTTTTATTGTATGCATTTATCTAATGTAAGATTTATTGTAACTAGCTAAGTTTTTAATGTAAATAGGTTCAAGGGTTCGTGTTGATTATCCCCGAAACAATTGTGATGCGCTGGTTTAACTTTTAAAAAATAAAATTAAAATTAGGTGTACAAAATTTACTTAATTGAAATTTGAGTTTGTATCTGCATATTAACTTTTGTAACACATTATAGTTAAACTTACATTTTATTTATGTTTATTTCATACATCGAAGTTATCTTGTTTTCTGAAAATGATGTAATAAGTTTCTAGTTTTTTTTCTTCATAATTTGTTAGTGGATGCTTAATATCTTGCACTAACAAATCTACGAGTTCTTGCTTTTGCTTTTCAGTACTTTTAGCATCCAAAACTTCAATATTTGCTTCCAACTTCTTCACCATTGGACCATTACTTGCTGCCATAATTGAATTTCTTTTGTTCAAGTTTGAAATATAGAGTTATAGATATGTGTATATTACATGTTAGTAATATATTTATAGAAGATGAATTTAATCCATTATCATCATGGATTTCCATTGAACACAAATATTCTAAAGAGAAGATCAAAAACAAAATGGAAATTTGAAAAACTAGTTTAACTAGTTTGCAATTATGTAATACGGGAAAAAAAGCAAAAACAATGGGAGTAAAAGAAAGGCCAAAAGATTTTCGTACGTCAAATATTGTAAACATGTTTTTTCGAAGTTCATGTGGTATGTAAATGAGGAGTCAAAATTCATGTTGCAAGTTTGATTTCAATGCTATCTATTTTATTGATTATTTGAACTTTAAATTCATGTTGCCTTCAAATTCCTACCAATCTAATTCGAGGTCGGTTATTCTAAATATATAAAAACAAGTAGTGCGTAATCAAAGTTTGTAAAAGTAAAAAACAAATTTATATTTGTTTCATTTCAATATTATTTTGTTATTTTTAAATAACAATTGGTAAATAATATCTATATTAAATATTATTTTCAACACGCACACACACACGTCCTCACACACAAACACACACATATATATTAAAAATGTCACGAACTAACGAAGTTGATTATAGCAAATAAGGATATACTATCACAATGTGACATACCAAAATTTAATTTTTGGTTGACAAAATAATATATTTAATTAGTGTCTGACACACATCATATAGAATTGCTTCGTATCTATCTTCTTTTCTTTAATTACTTAATTTTGTTTTAAAAAAAAATATCAAAAACACTTATTTTACTTGAAAAAAGTAACAGCTGTTCATCTTACCAAACTGCGGATGGAGAAACGCTTAAGGACGAATCTACGTTCTCTAAACTTTTAAAAATAACACATACTTTATGTATATTCTACATCTCGACCGTCCTAAAATATTGTTTTTGCACTAAATATAAGAGATACGAGAGAAGAACAAACATTGAAGAAAAAAAATTGGGGATAAATAAGCACTGAGAGCATCGACCACACTTGTTCAGTTTGATAATACTATACAATTATATTAATGTAGAGTTTCTTATGTTATAACCATAATTTGGGCTTTAACTCTAAATCTATCTGATGTTGCCCAACTTTTATGTGGATTTGGACGGCTTTCACTTTTCTTTTCTTTTTATTATTAAAATTTAGATAGCCTTCTAAATAAAACTTAATAAAAAGGAAAAGTTGGAGTTGCATTATTGTCATATATATTTAGGTATCATTTTAGATTATATTACATCATGAAGTTATAAACAATGTTATAGTGTTTTTTAGGGAAATGTTATACATTATTATTGTTAGAGTGTAAATTGTGTAAATGTCAATTATAACACAACACGTGTTTATAATTTATTTTTTTATTTACATATAATAAAAAAATATTTTATAATAAAATATAAATAATGTTTTTCTATAATGGAAATATGATTTAACATTATAATAGGTATGAGATTTAATGCACCCATTTCATTTTACTCTTTTTCACATAAAAAACACACTATCACTAACCCATTTAATTTGTAAACTATATGTTAGTAGTCGTTACTGTATGTGCCACCATATGTTACACATGGTGCATATTAATAAATTTGTGGGGATCAAACCTACAAGATACAACCATATATAAATTGCAGGTTTTATCTCTCTCCTCACTCAATTCATTTGTCTATTTAAGATACAGTTTGTGTTCATTCATCGTATGTTTATTAATTATTCCTGATATTGATGAAAATGAGGTGTTGAAATCTTCATATAGAACTTGAAGATAAGATGATCTGAAGGGGTTGTTCCAAGCAGATGATGCATTAGTTACGCAAACAGATGCTTCTTTAAAACTTTACATTTTACTTCTAACTAGATAATAGTCATATTATAATGACCAAATGACAGTTCTTAGAAAGTATTTAGATTCATCTCCATGTTTTGTTCCTGAGACAAGTTTTTGTTTTTTACACTAGAGGTAAGCTAGCCTTATCTTCCTTAGATTAAAAAAATGTGTATCACTAAAGGCAAAATGATTGTTCATTTTTGTTAAATTCTTGAATAATTTTCAATGAAGAAAACTTATCAAATAACAAGTGATAATTTGTTCACATAAATACGTGAACTATCATCACAATCAATTTGGAGCTAGAATTTTAAGTCTCTTTTGTTCAAACAATTCTTATTTTTCTTATATCATGGCCTTCACTTGGCAATGATATAACTATTTGTCAATATTGAAGCCATAGTTCTTAAATTCTTGAATTCTTTTTAAAGAAGAAAATTTATCAAATAACAAGTGATAATTTACTCACGTAAATATGTGAACTATCATCACAATTAATTTGGAGCTAGAATTTTAAGTCTTTTCGGTTCTAACAATACTATTTTTTTATTTGGGCTCTAAACAATAGTAGATGACCCGATAGAGAAACTTGATAGCAAGTGATCCACAAATCTTATGCTCTAATACCATGTTTAAACTTAGGTTCAACTCATCATCTTAAAACTGACTTGTGATGTGATATTGTCTTCATCAAATTATCACTTGATAATTTTGTTGTTAGATTGAGCAAGAAGACATAGAGCGTTGAACCACGTTAAATTCGAGTGTTCTTTCGCTTCGCTGCCCAATCAAATTTAGATTTTACTTTTTATATAAAGATTGTTAACAAGTTCTTTTAGAAGTTATACCGCTTGTTAAAGAACTGGTAAATATAAAAAGAATAATGATAACTAAACACAAAACTTTTGACGCAAATACAACACTATGGGCCATTTAGACATTTCAACCATAAAATAGGGGCAATTTTGTCAAATCTCTACACACCCATCTTCTTCTCGTCTACTCTGCGTTCTCTCTATTCCTCCCCACACCACCATCTCTCCTAACAACTGTCCTCGCCTACCGTAGTCATCACCACCACATCTTCTACCATCACAACCACCATCGTCCTCGCCACCAACGAAATTTGTTTAGATCTGTACGCGCGGCTGACGAAGTCATCTTCTCCCTCTCGCCAAAGACCCGTTTTCACCACTATCGTGTCATTACTGAGAGAGATCAGGCGAGAGAGAACTCTGGTGAGATAGAGATGAAGAGTCTAGATTCGTCCTCACTGCCACCCTCACATCGAACACCCGATTAGTTTTATCGATGAAGAAAACGATGGTGGTCGCCGGTGATTGAGAGAGAGCATGATTGAGAGAGAAGTGGAGGTTACGGTGATGACGCCGCTGATGATGGCGGTGATCAATGAGAACGGTGGCTAAAGAGAGAACCAACGAGAGGTGGTGTGGAACATAGAGAAAAGGCTGAGAGAGACGGAAAATAATTATAAAAAAAATGTATTAAGCTACATTGCATATAGTGTCTGTATTGTGTTTGGCCTTTTGTGTTTACTAATCATTTCTGATATAAAAATAGAGTTGTGTTATTTTAACAACCATTTTGTTGACAACTTAGAAGATAATCATAACAAAAGTTAAAGAGAAAATAGATATTGACACAAAAATCAAAACAATAGAGAGATAAAGTAAAATATGATGTGAGTATGAGAGAGAAAATTGTCACAAAACTTGTTGTACAAATACCATTTATCATAAAAATGTCGTATTGGATGTTGTGTTTCAATTTGAGGAAAGTTTAAAAATTATTGTTTTCATCATAATATTTTACTTATAAATTCTTCAACAAGTGTATATGGTACGTCATCCGAAATCTTAGGATCTATTTTGAGGTTATAATATAGAATTTGTATTTTTTTTACATCATTAATCTATTTTCGAAATTTGCTAGGTTCTCATAAATTTGTTCAATGTTTTATGAAAAACGTACTTAACTCGTATAGTATGATAGTTTATATTTAACTTTTGATGCGATCTCTATTGAGTAAGGATCAAACTCCAATGTATGTTAAAATAAAAAGAAATAGAGAAAAAAGATTAAAATATTACTGATTGATTTCTTCTGCCTTTCATTGATCAGTGTTTCAAATTTATACAAATGGATTTGGCTTAAGGAAACGGATTGTAAGTAAATGTATAACAGAATGAGAATCATCAGAATGTAAGAGAGCAATGGTTTTCATGACTAAGCATATGGTTGATACCATCGTTTTTCATTCCACCAGATTTCAGTAGTTTATGTGGCCAATTATTTCTTTGGACTGACCCAATTAATAGTGTATTGGTGTGACCTCATTTTCGTATCAACATTCAGAATCATAAGTCTTTTGGAAATGGATAGATTCTTCAATTTTACATTATCTTCTTCGAACTGAATTAAATGAGTTGATGCCTCATGTCTCTGCCTCCCTAAAGCAAGTAACATCATGTTCTAATGTCGCATTGCATTCACCATTAAATTTTCAATGAATAATTTAATTAGAGGGTCAATATAGCGAATATTTTGGAGTGGATTGGATTCTTCCTCCTACAAAAGAAAGACAATGTCATGTGAGAATCCAGAGCTCCATAAAACATAAGAGATCATTATTAAGGTCAATTATTTTCTAACCATGCCCTTGGCGGTCCACTTAATCTCGATTTATTTTTACAAATTGAATAAAAGAGGCTATTTCTTAATGTAAATTATAATTATATTTTATTGGATATAGTTTGTTAGTTTATTTTCCTATATTATAGTTTGGGTTCTCCTTGGGTTCCCTTTGTATATATTCACATTAGAGTATCTTCCCTGAAACAGGCTGTAACATACATTCTTTCAATTCAATGAATACCCATGAGGAATATTCAGTTTAATCTCTTTTTTTTCTTTCTTAATTCCTTAATTCAATATTAAACAAGGTTTAGAATTAGTTAAACTTTCATGTGGTCTTTCATTCAAATTAAGTTATAGTATCTCAGGACTCTCTAATCATGGTCAAATGTATGCAACTTGGATTACAATTGGTTTCATACTTTTCTTTTATCAAAGGAGGATAAGAGCAAGAAAATAAAAATAAAAAAACACTAAAATAAAAACTGAGCTAGAATCCTAATGACTTTGTAGATCAACAGACATCAGCCACTAGTTTTGTGACCTTGTAACGATGAACATCAAATTTGATCAGCTCAAAAATACGTATAATTAATAGGGTATTGTTAACCAATATCCTAAGAGCAATGGTTAAGACAACCAAAATTAGTAGCTTTACATTAGAAACAACAATTGAAAACTTTTTATAAGTTAGACTTAACCACTTTTTATCACTTTCCAACACAATTTCTATTTTTTTTTCTAATTCGGGATCAATTATCGTTTGGAAGCAATCAATTTTCAATCATCATTTGAAAATAACTGAAAATTGATTGCTTCCAAACTATGATTGATCCCGAATATATATTTCACTCTTAATGGTACATATCATATCACATGTTATGGTTATATGATTTTATTCTTTAAAAAAATTGAAATTTTGTTCCATTACACGAGTAAGATTGGTGACATCTTTTTGTAGCTTATAAGTGTGTTATGTTTACTTTTTATTAACTAATGAAACCCGGAGTTATTTGTAATAAATTGGAGTGTTGACGTGTAATAGATAATGATGACGGCGAAAGGACACAACCCAAATCCAAATCTAAATCTAATGTTGTTTAGAAAGTCAGTGTGATTTCCACTTAACAGATTTCCCCCAATTCAATTCATTCATATTCTCAATCCCTGTTCTGTTCTGTTCTGTTCCTCCATTCTGTCTGTCTATCTCGTAAGTTTCTCAGATCCATCCACCTCATTTCAATTAAACATAAACAAATCTCTTTCTTTCTGATGTTGTTGATCATTTTGCAGATATATAAGAATGAAACTGTGATTCATAATTGGAGGAGGAGGATTGTGGAAAGTGTCAACTGTCAACCACCAAAATGCGGTGGTTTCAGTTGAGTACAAGTTCCGATAGGAACACTCAGAATGCTTCTCGTGCTATGGTGTATCTCAATGTATATGATCTTACCCCAATCAATAATTATCTTTATCTCTTTGGCTTTGGTATCTTTCATTCCGGCATTGAAGGTCTCTCTCTCTCTCTCTCTCTGCTTATTGCTACAACCTAGTTTTTGATAATTCAAAACTATAACCCTAATTGAACTTGTCAATGGTTCCGCTATTTTTTCACTTTTAAAGAAATTATAGTGTGCATTGTAGTTTCACTAACTCAATTATAATGGAGTGTGCATATTCTGAGTATGAATCCATGTTTGCCTGCTAGTAAAGGCTTACCACGTGTATGTACATAGCTGCTGTTATACTTTTTTCCCCTATCCGTGTTCTGTTATCACAGGGTGTTAGGATGTACTTTTATGCTATTTTACTGATAAGTAAAAGCATCTTGCCGTAACTTATTGCCTTTTCTTTTCATGGACAGTACATGGTATGGAATATGGCTTTGGAGCACACGAATACCCAACTAGTGGTGTGTTTGAGGTGGAACCTAAAAATTGCCCTGGCTTCATCTTCAGACGATCCGTATTGTTAGGCAGCACTGATATGTCTCTCACAGAATTCCGTTCTTTTATGGAGCGTATCTCTGCAAAATATCATGGAGACACTTACCATCTAATTGCCAAAAATTGCAACCATTTTACGAATGAAGTTTGCCAACAACTAACAGGAAATCCTATTCCTGGATGGGTAAACCGACTTGCCCGCGTAGGTGAGAATAGTTCTGATAACTAGTTCTTGTTGCATAAGTCATAATTTGATATTTTTGATGATCGTGTGTCATCTACATTAATAATATGCTGCCTGCCATTCTTCTATAGTTTTTGGTTTCGTAAGAGGCAGCCCTACTTGCGTCAACTATTGGGCTGTATTAAATATTGAAATAGATTTAACAAGAGTTTGATGGGATTATTGGTGTAAAAATGCTTACAATTGATCTTCATTTTGTGAATCGGGCGATTGCACATACTAGTTTGTTATCATCTGATCATGTGTTGTGTGACTTTTTAGGTTCTTTTTGCAATTGTCTACTGCCAGAAAGCATCCAGGTTGCTGCAGTTAGACATGTTCCAGAACGTCTTTCGTTTGCTGGTAAGATACAGACACTAAAATATTTGCCAATTTGTTCACAATCTTGTATGTTTCCTTTTGGATTATTTTTATTGGCTATCCAAGAAAAACAATATCCGATATGAATGGCCTCTATGATAAACCTGTTATGTTTTTTATATACAAAAATACTAAACATACTATTACCAACGAAAAAAATTAAAAGAGAAAAATGCACTCCGTTGCAAACAGCTGTATCTCTATTGGGTAAAGCAATTCAAATTTCCAAAGATAATTCAAATTTCCAAGCACAGTAAATTGCTATGTTCTTGGAATTATTATTTTGATTATTGAGAAGCTCTCATTCATTGAAAGAATGTGAGGGAGATTTTCATTAAGGTTTTAAAAATGTGAGAAGTAATGAATGTTCACTTGGTCGTTGTTGTAAAAAGCCACACTCCACCACTATATAAAGAGGTCTTGTGAATAGTGGAAGCATCCCAAATCCAATAGAATTGAGCAAGTATGGGTAATCACTTGCAGTGAAACTGTCTTGTGATCGGGTGTTTATCGTTCCTTATAATGTGCTATAATCAGACTTGTAGTGTGATACACAACATGATGGGTTTTCAAGTTAAAATATAGGCAAGAGATTTTGCTAGAACTTTTTAATGGATGTAGGCAAGAGATTTGAATCACATATGTAAATTCTTGTGTGCTCTATCACTTTCTTTCCTGTGTGTTTTATTATGTGTTTCCCATATTTATTCCTTAGCGGGAGCAAATTTTTCCACAACAATTTAATCCCTTGTTAAAATATAGACAGGCACATCTGATACCAATTTCAAAGATCCTTGGTTAATTGTTGAACTATCTGTTTTGAACTGTTGCGATGTCTCAGAAAGATCTGCATAATTGATTGTAAAATTAACTCATGCCTTTCTTTCTAGCTATTTAGATTTGGAAACGATTAACGTTGCAAAGCTAATTTTGTGAACAACTCACCAATGATGTGACAGAGAAAAAAACCTCTGGTCCTATCCCTCCCAATCATCTCTTGTTCTTTTTTTTATCTTCTCTTGCTTTATCAGTACTCTCCCTCTCTTTTACAGTGAGATACAGTAATCGTTTTAGTGATTTTGAAGACATTTCAAAGTGGTTGCACATTTATTTTTCTTTCGAATGGTAAAGTTTTAGAAATCACATTTTGCGGTCTTCCTATTCAGCTACATCAACTTAGGCGGTGTTTGCATTTTTGCTGCCATTTTTGTGTGATAATAGTAGAATCAGTGATTCTGAATCACCACTCTCAGAGCTTTGGATGCTTAGTACTTACTAGCTTTGGAGTGGGAGTTTTGGCCTAGGGTTAATGGGCACAGAACGGAAATTAGAGGAGATCCGGGCAAATAGTTGGTCACTCCGTAGTATTTTTTGTTATTACCAACTTTTTAGAAAGAAAAGAAATATAACATACCATTCATGATATTTGTGAGAATTTCTTATGTGATATATAGCATACTCATATAGATATTAACAAAACCATGAGAGGAAAGATCTAAGTTTCTGTCTTTGCAGATGATGATGATGGATCAGATTCTGATGGCCTTTCTCTGTCTGTTGAGAGTGAAGAGGAGGAGCCTAATCACCGTCTGCTAAATACATCAAACGGTGATGTTGCCTTTTTAAAGGAAAAACCAGTTCGGCTGGCGCGAGAGCACCTATAATTTTACCGGTTTATATTTTGTTTCTCGTTCTTTCATTGTTCACTTTGCTTCTACCGTATCTATAATCTTAGATTGGAGTGTAACAAATTTCTCAGCTAGATTATTTAAGACTCAAAATGCATGCTTTGTAGTTCGTAGAACAAAGAGGACAATCTGCTGTATAATATGTATATGCCGCCCTGTACATGTAAAAGTACAAATGAAAATGTTCAGGTATAATGTTATATAATAAATCTTATTAACTATTGCTACCAAGTACCTAGTGCCAACAGTGTTTTTAAGTCACGTGCAATGTGACAACAATCTTATTAACTATTCTTCCATTTGTACTTTGGTCTTTAGCATCAAGTTGAAGTGTCACGCAAAGGTGGATGCTCTAGTTTGCTTTTGTACTGACAAGTGACAACTTTTGTAAAGATAAACTCTTGATAGAAGAAATGGAACATCTGTGTCCGTGAGAAACTTCCTCAAATTCTTACCATAATTTTCTTTCCATTCTAATTTCTATACGTTTTCTTTATTTTATTTTTATTCATATTATTATTATTAGGATGTACGGTAGCCAAATTTTGGCTAATTAAATATTTCTTTACATTTCCTATCCACTGGGGGAACAAGATTTCAACCAAGTTATTCTAAAATATACAACTGAAAATCCGAGGAAGTTGCCAAGGAGGACTTATTCCAAGTCAAGCAAATAAGCCAGATATATTAATTACATTACGACAGTGGAAGGAAGAAGACTTGGTAGCAAGTTCCCTACTCAAAGGTATGCATGAGTCAATGGAAAAATTTAAATTTCCACATGAAAAAAAAATAAAAAAATAAAACCTTAACTGAGTTTATAACGAGTGTCATCCTTCATCTTAAAAGTCGATTTACAAGGATAAGTTTGGCACAATAGAAAAATATAATAGTCATCAACATTGAAGTTTAGACACTTGTCATAACATGTAATCAAATATAAGTAGTTTTATTTTTGGTCTTTTAGGGTATGTTTGTTTTAAAGGAAAGAAAGTGATGAGGAGAGAAAGGTGAGGGAAAGAAAGAGTTTCCCTAGTTTGGAATTCTCCAAAAAGGTTAAGGAAAGAAAGAATATATGTGGGACCCATGCGGGAAACCTTTCCACCCACATGTGGAGGGAAAGCTTGAGAAACACAAGTGTTGTGTTTAAAATGTCCAAAATACCCCGACTTTTATTTATTTTTTATCATTTTACTATCTTTTTTATTTATTTTTTCAATTCATGCCTAAATTATTATTTTTAAATAATTCACTACTTAACTGTTTGTTAGTAGATACAAATGTTTTATGTCATTTTATTTTTCACTGAACTATAGACAATTGTTTATATATACTGACATATTATTTTTGTTTAAGGGTATTTATGTCAATTACCAAATGTAGGTCTTTCTTTCCTCCAACTTTCTATTCCACTTTCTCCTGTACCAAACAACCAAAATAATCATCTCACTTTCTACTCGTTTTCTTTCCTTAGACAATCTTTCCTTTCTCATTTTTTCCTTTCACTTTCTTTTTGCATCCAACCAAAGCCTTAGAGAATTGGTGATTTTGCCACCAAACCTCACAAAGTCTAGATGACCCTGAGAGCTTATTGAAGCCAACAAGAAACCAAGAAGTCTTTTTCTATTTCTTTATGCAAAGTACAAATATCCTAGACGGCTGAATTTTCTTTTACTTCTTATTCATTCTTGGTATAACATCTTGAAAAAATAGCACCTCATAACATCTTTCTCCATTCCCAAGCGATGAATTCACTCTTCTTTCTCACCCTCTTCTTGGTTTTAATCTTCCTAACCTCTGTTAACTGCAATGATATTGCTGGTCCTGACATTCACTATCCATTTCACACAAAGGGTCAACAACAAAAAGAGTATGATACCACCCTTTCTGGTTTTGAGCTTCTTCGCAAAGATAACATCACCACCATCCATTTTCCATCATATGGTGATTTGGTAGTGAAGTCCATTTCCTATGACACCAGAAAGATTGATCTTCTTGATCCCAAAAACTGTGTCCACAGAGTCTTTCTCAACCTTAACCTCACCCTTACACCGTTCCAATACTACTACGTTCTTAAAAACATCACATACCTGAATTGCTCCACAATACTTTCACAAACAAAATTCATTGAAGTTCCATGTTTAAGTGATTCAAGTTATCATGTTTACACAGTTGACCCTGAAGTTCCTATGCCTAGTTCATGTACAAAAGTCAAAACCGTTGCTATTCCTTTCAAATATAGCCCTTATATTTCAGACAACAGTCTTGGTCTTAGATTAACATGGGACTTGCGTGAATCTGAAGAAAGCAAAGAATGGAACAAGACTAGAGATTCTCACACAGCACGATATACAGGTAAATTTAACCCCATTTCTTTCTTTAATTACAAAAATAAAGTTCATGTGAGCATAATTCTTTAATTACCTTAAAATGAGCATAATTATCTTATACTAGGTGGGTAGTTTATAATCTTTTGATATTACAATTTCTTTAAATTAAAAACAGTAATTATCTTGGTTGGGCAGGAATCTTTTGAATTGAAAACTATTCTTTATAGATCATTACGAAGTATATACTAGGTTGGGTAGTTTGGACTTTTGAGTCTTTTAATATTGCAATTTCATAATAGTACATTATCTTTCGTGTAGGGTTGATTTAGAAACTATTCTTTATTGATCATTCGTAATGTCATGTATTGTATTTATAAGAAAAATATTGTTAGCTTGGTAAGGAAAATTGTAAGAACTGTAGTTGTTACAAATTTTGTTAACACATGTGCAGTTCTTGGTGTCAGCATCTGTATTTTCGTGGTGGCAACACTTGTAAGCATAAAGGTTCATATATCAAGGAGGAATTTCCAGAAGAAAGAAGGGCCATTGTTGCATAGCGTGGCAGATTTCTAGGACATAGTTAAGGACATCAAAACATAGAAGTGTTTTCAAATGCAAAGCTTCTTCATTATCAAATTTGGTATTTTACAATTTTTGTATAGTATATGTTGTAGGATATGATGTGTAACGGCCCTCAATATAGAGGATCTAAGAATGATTAGCAAAGAATAGTTGAATGTACTTAAAATGAACTAGTTTTTTTTTTACGATATTCCATATATTTGCAGATACTATATAGTATATGCAATTACAATCCATATATTTTCTTTGAACAAGATTACAACCTATATATTGAAGGGAAATACGAAGACAATTAATTATTTTTTACAAGAAATTAAATTTCAGTCATCAAAGTGTGATATCAAATCGAAAGTCACGACTACATCAATCCAAGAAGGTGTTTCTTTTAAAATATGAACACTATTTAAGGCTGCTTTTAGTGCGTATTTCATGTGATTTCCATCGAAGACTGAAATAATGAATCTTTGCCTTTTTTAATATATATTTTTTTAATAAGGCACCTTTTTTAAACTTAATATAATGCTGAAAATTGATCTTAATTATATCATTTTTTTATTTTAGTTAAAATTGATTTTAACGTTAAATGATTTATGTTTTGGTATGTTTACTTAAAAAATAATTGAATAAACTTCAAAGTTACATTTCACGTCTTGAGGCCAAAAGTTGGAAATTCGAATCAATCTTAGAAAAAGAAAAAAAATCAATTCCAAAAATAATCCAAAATTAAATTTAAATCTTCATATTCACTTTTAATTCTCTTAAAATTAAATCTAAGAAAACACTATGAAAGAAACTAGGAATTGTGAGAAATTTCTTCTCTCTTCTACAAGTGTATTTTCAATGTATCAATCATTGGTTGAAAAATGACTTATTAACGGAAACTGGAAATGTATTATATAGAGCTAGAGACCTCTCACCGTACATCAAAATAATAACTTTTCTTTCGGATTTGGGAAATTATACAAGTGATTTGAAATTGCGGAAGTCTTTTCTTCGGCTGATTTGGCTTTTTGGTACTTAGATTTTATGGAATGAATGAAACAAAATATTATTTAAACAGAAAGAATGCTATATAAATCAACTACTAGACAAAGTAAAATATTATTCTTTGTGGTGGTCGAAAGCCAAAAAGGTTAGCTTTGTATTTGGTGAACAATTGTGGTGGTCGAGTCCTTTGTCGTGTTTAGACATTGGATAACTACTTTTTGTATCTTGATTCTTGTGTGAGCTGCTGGTTTTTTTAGTAGTTTTTTCGGCACACCTTGTGTTAAAGAGACTGCGATATGAGTGTTAATATAATCAATTTTAAAAAATATCTCTTATTTATTAAAGTTAACCCGGAAGCAAATGTTTGCCCTAATTTTAACCTAACTCTAATGGTTAATTTTACTCTAATATCCATGTTTAATTATTAACCTTATTTTTTCCTTCTCAACAAATCACGCTTAATCTCCTATTTTTTTGAACAAAACAAATCTGCCCTATTTTTTTGAAATGTTCTCAACATATCACACCTAACCTCCTTTTTTTTTTTTAACAAAACTTTCAATGCTCCTAATTTTTTTTTCGCCCCACACTCTAGACAAACTTTCAATGCTCCTAATTTTTTTCTTCTTAAAATCAGAATCATAGCTCTTTCTCTCTCTTATCCTATCTCAATCTATAATTGATGCTATTCTCCTCTCTCAATTGATGCTATTCTCTACTTCATCTCTATCACAGAACAACAATCCATTCATCCTCATCGCCTCCACTTCCGGAGGCCACCTCACTGTAAACCATTGCGAGAACCGTGAGAGTGAGAGCGAACAAATCCAAATCTCAAAATCATTTGCTGGTTTCAACCCATGAAAACACATTGAATTTGTTGCCCTAATTCTATTTCTCCAGTTACTCAATATATCTCATCTTTTGTATGCTATTTTGTTAATTTCAAAATAAAAGATTTGTGTTTGTCTTTTTTGGTTTTATTAGATAAATAATAGTGTTGTTAAGACTGATAAGTGGTAAAATAAATGGTGTGGGTTCTCTTTAATCAAAAGCAGTTGTTAAAGGATGTTGAAATTATGAATAAAGCGATATATTTTCACAGAAACCCCTCAAAGAATTCAATTTCTGGTTCAAATTCACGAAAGAAAGAGTCTGGATATGGTCGGCAACCGACGAATGTTGTAGAGGTAACAAACAGTGAGTGTCTGACGTGAACACATTCAAAGACTTTCTTCCTTTTAACCGTTTTGCCGAAGTTGTTTTTTCTGCATAATTTGATGCTGGTTAAAGGTAATTTAATACATAATTTGGAGCAAGTTCAAAGTGTTTTCTGCATAGCTTGGACCTGATTTTCAGCCTGTGCACTGTTGTTGTGCAAAAGAAGTGTTTGATACCACAGCTGCTATGTAGCGTTGTTTCTTCTGCCTTTGGGTTTTGATCTGTCTCCACGTGATCCAGCTGCAACATATAGGTTTTATTTTCTTCTCTTTTGCTTTGGTGTGCAAGTGTTTTGGTTCAGTTTATAGATTTTCATTGTCGG
>Ga0228710_1001542_pt1 | contig 34770 bp, 14 predicted proteins | sample MedpolnodulmetaG_FD_177995 | JGI IMG/M metagenome (GOLD analysis project Ga0228710, IMG submission 177995) | Root nodule microbial communities from Medicago polymorpha collected in Santa Monica, California, United States - pink nodules | ecosystem: Host-associated > Plants > Roots > Nodule... | reverse complement strand
AATATCATAATAAATCATATAATAAAATATAGCACACCAAAAATCAACACCAATCAACATAATTCATATTAAAATCAATTAAATAGGACTCTAAACTCTACCAAAAATAAAATAAACGGGCGTTACAGGTAGAGGAAGACCTAAGAAAACCATTCGAGAAACCATTAGAAAAGATTTAGAGTTCAATGAGTTGGATCAAAATATGGTTTTTGGTAGAACACTATGACGGCATTTGAGCCATGTAGCCGACCCCACTTAGTGGGATAAGGCTTGGTTGTTGTTGTTTTTGTTGTATTGGTTCTGATAAAACAAAAGAGAGCAAAGGAATCTACAAAGGAAGCTTATGTTGCAAGACAAAATCTGAAGACAAAGAGAGTGTGAAGACCATCAGAAGCTGACTGCCAGAAGTTGACGTCATCAGAGAGTCTGAAGAGCCTCATAAGCTGGAGTTCATCAGAGTCTGAAGACTGGAAGCTGGAGTTAGTTAAAAGTTGTTATTCTGAATTCACATGATTGCGGAAGGAATGGAAGCCTAGAGCAACGACTATTTCAGAGGAATTAGAAGGCATTGGATGCTTATCCACTGAAGAGCGCAAGAAAAGGACATAGTACAATTGTACAACCACTACTCCACTACTCCACTCCTCATGTCTGTAGTGTCTACGCTGGTTATTCTCTATTCAAGGAATGAATTTGAAATTGTTTCCTCCTAGTACAATAACCCAACCAAGCAGCAGATCATTGGTGATTATCAAGCTTCAACAACGACTCTTTTGATGTGTTGGCAATCAACAACGTCTCTTTCACACCTCTATATCAAGGAGTGAAGACTTGAAGATTGTAAGAGGCTCACAACAATTTTACAAGTGACAAAACTCTGCTGAAATTATTTTCACATCAAGTTTACTTAGAATTTCTTAACAACTTTCATATCTTAGAAATTCTAGAGTCTTAAGAGTTTGTATCTGATTTGCATTTGTGAACACCACTAATTGTATATCAAGTGTTCAACCTCAAACAATTTTCTGTGTAATTCTGTTTGATTAGAAGTCTCTCGCTTTTGTGCTTGAGCATAGGAAGTCTCTTGCCTGTGTGCTTGAGCATAGGAAACCTCTTGCTTTTGTGCTTGAGTAGTTTGAAGTCTCTTGCTTTTATGCTTGAGCAATTGTAATCAGATATTGATTTTAGTGAACTCTCATTGGAAGTGCAAGGGGGACAGGACTACTTCCGGATTGTGGAAGGTACCTGTATAATTGCTTTGTGTCTTTCTCTTCTCTCTATCTCTTTACTTTATCCATTGCATAAGACTCTGAACTTTGTTCAAGACTCTGAACTCTATCATACTCTAAACACTGGGCTTAATTTTAAAAGAAGAAAAAGCTAACATAATCCAACCCCCCTTCTTGTGTTTTTCTCACCTTCATAGAGGACTTCTTAATCTCAGTCTAGAGATTTACAACAATAAGTTGTTTTTACAAAAGATGACAGTGTTTACACAAACTCTAAAAGTAGTAAACATATATATGAAGCACAATACATTTAAAGTGTATCTCTTATGATTTTACTTTTTGACTGTTTCTTGAGAAAGTATATACTATTAACAAGATGTATATAATTACAATAGTATATGAACAAGTTTGACTATGTATGTATTTATGTGGAATTGCTCAAGTGTCGAATCCGTCTTGCTTGTGTGTTTGAGCATAGGAAGTCTCTTGGTTGTGTCATTTAGCATTTGTAATCAGTCATGAATATAGCAAAAATCCCTTGCAAATGCAAGGGGACTGGACTACTCCTGGATTGTAGGAGTAAACAATATAATTGCTTTGTCTCTCTCTCTCACTATATATATATATATATATATATATATATATATCCTTGTGTTTGTTTTATACCGCTGCTACCAGACTCTGAACAACTTCAAACTCTGACCAATGCCAAAACACTTAGAAACATTTGAAAAAACCAATACAATTCCCCCCGTGTTTTTCTCACCTTCAACTTCTTCTGCATTGAAGTTTTGTGGCATCCTCCTATTCTTCGTTGGATTAAATGCAATCAAAGATGACTCAGCAAACAACATCACTTCATCCTATGAAGGTATTTTTAGAGACAAAGACTGAAAATTATTCATTTGTTTTGCAGAAAATACTGGAGTACGGTGCTTATCATGTAAAAGGTGTTATGAGAGCTATAGAATTAACATCTCAACATCATTGGAATAGCTTTTGGTTGGAATTTGATTCAAGCTTAGTTGTTGTTAATTTTAAAAAAAATTATTCTCTGGTTCCTTGGCAGTTAAGAAACAGATGGAATAACTATCTTTTTAAAACTAGAAATATGAATTTCTTAGTCACTCGTGTGTATAGAGAAAGAAATCATTTTACTGATGCTTTAGCTAATGTTGGTTTGTCTCTATGTCATCTTACTATTTGGTTTGAGGTTCCATTATATATTAGAAGTCACTATGTAAAAAATAGGTTGTGAAGGCCTTGTTTTAGGTTTGTAAACTCTTGAAAAGGTAATGATCTAGTCCCCTTTTTCTCTTCTTTGCTTTGTTTTCTTCTTTTTGGTTAATATATTTTGGATAGTTATGGCACACTACCATGCAATATATATGGAGAAAATGTATAATAATATATTTATTGAAAACAATAAACAAAAAAAATATCCTTTCCATTATGCATGGAGTGATCATAATCAAAATAAATATAATAAATCATTCCTCGATCAAATTTAACACACGGCATATGTGTATATAAGAATATCTTTTGTATTAATGTGTATATTATTAATAGATATAATTGTGAATGATTGTCAATAATTTTACAATGATTGATTAATCATTCACAATTATTCCTAGTAATATACTCCCTCTGTTCCAAATTGTAAGCAAAGAAAAAAAACAAAATCACATTTATTAAGAAAACTAAAACATAAGAATTTGAAATATAGTTTTTGGTGGATTCTAGGGTGAGGGATCAATTAAGTCCCTCACCGGTGAACCACGAAGAAATTACAGTTGGATTTAATCAATGGATCATATTTGTTGGAAACAAAATTAAGAACATCTACATTTTTCCACACACAATTTTGTCTCATCTCTTCTCCTATCCCTGTTGTTAGTTCCATCACTGACCCTTCCTTTCTCTTGTATCAACGTTGTTCTCATATAGAATAATTTCCAGCTTTTTGAAAATGATTCTTCCTTCAGTATAATGATTCTTTCTCGTGTTGTTAGTTCCATTATATTTCTTATAGTTCCATTGTACAATGATTCTTCCTATAGTATAATTTTCATCCTTTTGAAAACCACAAATTAGGGTTATCAAAGTCATTATAGGATTGAATTTCATGGTAATGCTGAACTCAATCAAAAGTTTTAGCACGCATGGTCCAATAAAAAAAAATATAATTATTAAAAGAAGGCAAAACAAGAAAACCCAAACATGTTCTATTCCATGAATTTACTTATGGAACGTTTTATAGATTAAAAAGGTGTTGACTGGACTTTATTCCTTTGAAGATTGAATCATAACTCAAGCAATGAGTGTGATTTTTATTCGATGAAGTCTGGTTATTTTCATAGTTATAAAACTAAGAGGTGCTTCAGAGATTGTAGATCCATAATAATAAATGGGTATACCAAGTGTGGTATGATTTTGGAAGTTATTTAAAACATCATATGCTGAGAATTGAGAAAAATAAATAATGAAGATTGTGGGTGATGGAACGTAGGAGGAAGAAGAAGAGAAGAGGTGGGAGAGATTGTGTGTGAAAAAGTAAAGATTCTCTCAATTTTATTCTGAATGAATCTAATCCATTGATTAAATCCAACCGTAATTTCTTCGTGGTCCACCGGTGAGGGACTTAATTGATCCCTCACCCTAGAATCCACCATAGTTTTTTGTGTTTTCTTTGAAATAAGTTTCACGGAAAGATGTAAAAATAAATTTCATTGACTATTGATTATGTAGAAAATGGAAGAGAGATAAAATTGAATGTAGTTCGCATTTAATTTCATGAGAATAAGCAAAAAAAATCTTGAAAAAAATGGTTTTAAAAAAAAAGAAGATTAAATAGGATAAAAGTTTGTTTTTTTTTTTGCTTACATTTTGGGACAATGAAAGTGAGTTTTTTTTCCTTACATTTTAGGACGGAGGAAGTACACATTAACAAGATATTCTAATAGTCCTTCCCCTTCTTCATCATCTCCAAAAAAATCTCATTCCAAGTATCAATAGGTCCTGGCAAGCACCAATGAGTACAATCGTTTTGTACATACTTTGGAACTGTTTTAGCAAATGGAAAAGGAAACCTATAAGCTCCTGCATGACCATCTGGTCTCAACAATGCCAATTTTGTTATATCAAGCACCTTCAAATTTAATCCAAATTGTTTAGATTTTTCCTTAGCATTTTCAGCTTCCTCTATCTCAATACTTCTTAGCTTAGCTTCCATTCCTTCAAGTTTCTTCTCCTCATATTTATATGGCTTTTTCTTTGAACAAGTACCGCCCTTATCCCAAGAACCTTCAAAATGAGTAGGTGAAAATGTTCTCACAATCACATCAATTTCATTTCCTTTAACCATTTTCCTCTCAATTATGGTATTAAGGGCATTCCTTAAAGCCTTTCTCATTGGAACATAAAATCCAATATCATTATATTTCGATTTTAAATCATGACATATAGAACAACCTATAACTGAATCATTCTCATAGTAAATTGAAGGAATGTCCAAAAACCAATGACCAAATGACAACATAATCAAGTCCATTTGATCTATATCCCTTGCCCACTTCTCATTCACGTGATCCAAATATATTGTATTATGATGTGGCCCTTCCTTTCTTTTTTGATCACCCTTCACAAGAAATGGTGACCAATAGGATGTCAAGTTTGCATTGTAAGAAGGAAAATACCACCTCCCATCAGAGCCTATATGATTGATATATTTAGGTTTTGAAGCAGTGGATAATAAGCAAATAAGGGACTCTAGTTGGTTCCTAGCTAAAGAGTCGCCAACAAAAACTATGTTCATGTTGCTCATGAGTTTAAGAAAAGTGTTTGGTTCAAAAATTGGAAGATCACACTCATTTGGTTTCCATCTCCAATATAGGTAGCTTGAGTCAGGTCTTCCATTGACAATGCAATTCTGACTTTCCCTGATCTCATTACATGTTGTCCCATTATACAAAGGGCCTCTCTTGTCACGAACCCAATTGCCAATTAAATAGTCACATGATTTCTCATTAGGTTTTTCCTTTTCTGCCAAAAATGAAAAGAATAATCAGGTCTACTATAAATTGATGAATAGAAACAAGATTTGTGTAACCATAACATGGCTGAAATTCATTGGATGTTACGTCCCCTAATATTTACTTGTAGACGTAACATCAAAGTTTTTAAAATAACTATTTTGAAATAACTATTATGCATGAGACATGTTTTCACTAATTCTAATATTCATTAAAATAATATTTCTTTTTTACAATTTATATATATAAGATAAAGAAAACTTAAATAAATCATCCACAACAATGAGTATCCGGGCTAATCATATGTGTTACCATCATATGATTGAAATTAATTTGGTAAGAGAAGAAAGTGTTGTAACACGTACTTGGTTCCTCTTCCGTGGAGTTTCCACCGGAGGAGGTATGATGCCAATCTCCACCATTCAATTTTTCATTAATAAATGAAACTGCATGTGGTACAAAAAAAAAATCAATTCTTTAGATTACACAAGAGAAATTTTTTCATTGAGAGGATCTCTTACCGTTGTGACACTCCCAAATATTCTTCCTATAAAGTATCTATAAATTAAGTGACACACACAATCAAAAACAAAATTTGAATTGTACATAGAAGAGGTGCCCAAAAAAATATCAGATCAAGATTTGAAAAAATTGGGTAACCATCTATGAAGCACAAACACTTCGAGGTTCGACGTGTCGCAGTGTCTGATACTCTTATAACACTCGTACCACACATGTCGGACAAGTATCATAAACAAGTTATTTTCTTCTTTATTTTGACACTCCTAGGTTCTGTGTCTGGCACTTGTATAACATTTATATGAGGTGTGTCGGACAACTGAAACAAATGTCTGAATTTTTTTGTCTGCTTCCACACACAGTAGATTCAAGAGTTAAAGCCTTGTGAGAAATTTTGATCAACAAGGGGATATAGACATTAAAGTTGATTACAACATTTTTAAATCTTTTGACGGTAGATAAACTAATAACAGTTAAATACTATTGTATCTTGTTATATAAAAATTTTAATGAAATAAGTTGCTCAAGTTAGAGGCATATGTATGTATTTTGCTTCTCAATTTAGATACATAAATTAATAAATAGGTAGCAGTGTCGGTGTCCTATGGTTTTTACATCAGCGATGTCAACATGTCTGTGTAAAGTCCATGTTAGAGTTTGTACATCATAGGTAGCCATAACATGGCCGCAATTGATTTGATGTTGTATCCCCTAATATTTACATGTAGATATGACATCAAAGTTTCTGACATATGTGTTACCATATTGTGACTATAATTGATTTGATAAGATAAGAAAGTGTTGTAACACATACTTGGATCCTCTTTCGTGATGTTTCCATTAGAAGAAGTTTGACGCCCATCTGCACCATTCAATTTTTTTAAAATAATTGAAACTACATGTGGTACAGAAAAGACAATAATTGAGATTACACGGGAGAAAAATTTTATGGAAGAAAATCTCTTCTAGTTGTGACACTCCCAAAATATTCTTCTTAAGTATCTATAAAGTGACAAAACAAACAAAAAACTACTTTGAATATTTTTTTTTAAATAGAAAAAGAACTTTGAATTGTACATAAAAGATTAGTTTTATTTTATATTTTTGTCCCCTAAAAAATATCGATCAAATTCTTATACCAACAATTTTTAAAATTCTCCGTAATTTTAAAGATCATTATAAATCTGGAATTTAAATATTGTACATGTGACAAATTGTCATTAATATTAATTTTAAAACAAATGTTAAATACGAGACAAGTTGTTACCGAAAAAAGTTGAAAAAATTATCATATGCAGAATAAGTTATTGTTGATACATGTTTTCACTGATACTGATATTCATTGAATTCATATTTATTTTTTACAATTTATATAAATAAGATTAGATATACAAAACTGAAATAAATCATGCACATCAACAGGTACCCGTGCTTGAAATATGTGTTACCATAATATGATTGAAATTAATTTGATAAGAGAATAAAATGTTGTAACACGTACTTGGATTCTCTTCCGTAAAGTTTCCACTGGAGGAGGTATGATTCCGATCTCCACCATTCAATATTTCATTAATAATTGAAACTGCATGTGGTAGAAAAAGATATTAGTTTAGATTACTCTATAGTAATTTTTTACTGGAGAGAATCTCTTGCTCTTGTGACACTCCCAAATTTTCTTCCTATAAAGTATCTATAAGTTAGGTGACACACACAAACAAAAAAGAAATTTGAATTGTACAAAGAAGAGGTCCCCTAAAAAATATCGATCAAGATTTAAAAAAATTATGTTACCTTCTATGAAGCACATACACTTCTAGGTACAATATCCGACACTCCTATGATATTTGTACGACATGTGTCGGACTAGTATCCAAATAAGTTATTTTCTTCTTTACTTCAATATTCCTAGGTTTTGTTTCTGACACTTATATGAGGTGTTTCGGACAACTCAAACAAATGTCTGAATTTTTTTCTCTGCTTCCACACAAAGTAGATTCAAGAGTTAAGGCCTTGTGAGAAATGTTGATCAACGATGGGTTATAGACATTAAAAATGATTACAACGTTTTTAAATTTTATGACAGTAGATAAATTAATAAAGGTCAAATATTTTTGTATCGTTATATAAAATTTTAACGAAATAAATTGCTCAAGTTAGAGGCATATGTATGTATTTTGCTTCTCAATTTAGATACATAAATTAATATATAGGTAGCAATGTCGGTGTCCTTTGGTTTTTACATCAGCAGTGTCAACATGTCTGTGTAAAGTGTCCATGTCAGAGTTCGTACTTCAAAGATAACCATAACATGGCCGCAATTGATTTGATGTTGTATCCCCTAATGTTTACATGTAAACGTGACATCAAAGTTTCTAACATATGTGTGACCATATTGTGACTATTGATTTGATAAGAGAAGAAAATGTTGTAACACGTACTTGGATCCTCTTTCGTGAAGTTTGCACTAGAGGAGGTCTGATGTCCATCTGCACCATTTAATTTTTTTTAATAATTGAAACTACATGTGGTAAGACAATAATTAAGATTCATGGGAGAAAACTTTTATGAGAGAAAATCTCTTCTGGTTGTGACACTCCCAAAATATTCTTGTAAAGTATCTATAAAGTGACAAAAAACAAAAAACGACTTTGAATTATTTTGTTTTTGAAATAGAAAAAGAAGTACATAAAATATTAGTTTATATTTTATATTGTTGTCCCTCAAAATATCGATCAAATTCTTATACCAACAATTTTTATAATTCTCCATAATTTTAAAGATAATTATAAATCAGGAATTTAAATATTGTACATGTGACAAATCGTCATTGATATAATAAAAAACAAGTGTTAAATACGAGACAAGTTGTTATGGAAAAAAATTGAAAAAACTATCATATTCGGGATAAGTTATCGTTGATACATATTTTAAAATAAGTATTATGCATGATACATGTTTTCATTGATACTTATATTCATTGGATTAATATTTATTTTTTACAAGTTATATAAATAAGATTAGATATACAAAACTGAAATAAATCATGCATATCAATGGGTACCCGTGCTTGAAATATGTGTTACCGTAATATGATTGAAATTAATTTGATAAGAGAATAAAATGTTGTAAAACGTACTTGGATTCTCTTCTGTAAAGTTTCCACTGGAGGAGGTATGATGCTGATTTCCACCATTCAATATTTCATTAATAATTGAAACTGCATGTGGCACAAAAAAGATATTAGTTTAGATTACACTGTAGTATTTTATTTTTTTTTTACTGGAGAGGATCTCTTGCGGTTGTGGCACTCCTAAATTTTCTCCAATAACGTATCTATAAGTTAGGTGACACACACAAACAAAAACAAATTTGAACTGTACAAAGAAGAGGTTCCCAAAAAAATATTGATCAAGATTTAAAAAAATTGTGTAACCTTCTATGAAGCACATACACTTCTAGGTATGATATCCGACACTTTTATAACACTTATACGACACGTGTCAGACTAATATCCAAATAAGTTATTTTCTTCTTTACTTTGATATTCCTAGGTTCGGTGTATGACATTTATATGAGGTGCGTCGGACAACTCAAACAAATGTCTGACAGTTGAAAATGTTGATAGATGAAGGGTTATAAACATTGAAAATGATAACAACGTTTTTAAATATTTTGACAGTTGATAAATTAATAAATGTCAAATATTATTGTATCTTTTTATATAAATTTTTTAATGAAATAAGTTGCTCAACTTAGAGGCATATGTATGTATTTTGCTTCTCAACTTAGATAAATAAATTATGTTGATACATATTGTCCTATGTTTTATACATTATTGATGTCAACATGTCGGTGTAAAGTGTCCATGTCAGAGTTTGTACATCATAGGTAACCATAAAATGGCCACAATTGATTTTATGTTGTATCCCCTAATGTTTACATGTAGACGTGACATCAAAGTTTATGACATGTGTTACCGTATTGTGACTAAAATTGATTTGATAAGAGAAGAAAGTGCTGTAACACGTACTTGGATCCTCTTTCGTGAAGTTTCCACTAAAGGAGGTCTGACGCCAATCTGCACCATTCAATTTGTTTTTTAATAATTGAAACTACATGTGGTAAAAAAAAGACAATAATTGAGATTACAAGGGAGAAATTTTTATGGGAGAAAATCTCTTCTAGTTGTGACACTCCCAAAATTTTCTTCTAGAGTAACTATAAAGTGACAATACAAACAAGAAAGCAACTTTGATTTTTTATTTATTTTTAAATAGAAAAAGAACTTTAAATAGTACATAAAGATTAATTTATATTTTTGTCCCCTTAAAAATATTGATCAAATTCTTATACCAACAATTTTTATAATTCTCCATAATTTTAATTATCGTTATCAATCTGGAATTTTTTTTTTGTTGAAGAAATCTGAAATTTAAATATTGTACATGTAACAAATTGTCATAGATATAAATTTTAAAACAAGTATTAAACAGGAGACAAGTTGTTACTGACAAAACATTGTAAAAATTATCATACTCGGAATAAGTTATCATTGATACATATTTTAAAATAAGTATTATCCATGATACATGTTTTCATTGATACTGATATTCAATGAATTAATATTTATATTTTACAATTTATTTAAATAAGATAAGATACACAAAACTGAAATAAATCATCCACAACATCGGGTATTCGTGCTTGAAATAGGTCTTACCATAATATGATTGAAATTAATTTGATAAAAGAAGAAAATGTTGTAACACATACTTGGATTCTCTTCCGTAATGTTTCCACTGGAGGAGGTATGATGCTCATCTCCACGATTCAATATTTCATTAATAATTGAAACTACATGTGGTACAAAAAAGATATTAGTTTAGATTACACTATAGAAATTTTTTAACTGGAGAGGATCTCTTATCGTGACCATCCCAAATTTTCTTCCTATAAAGTATCTATAAATTAGGTGACTCACACAAACAAAAAAGAAATTTGAATTGTACATAGAAAAGGTCCCCAGAAAATATCGATCAAGGTTTTAAAAAAATGTGTAACTTTCTATGAAGCAGATACACTTCTAAGCTCGGTATCCGACACCCTATGATACTTTTTACAATATGTGTCAAATAAGTGTCCTAAATGAGTTATTTTCTTCTTTACTCTGACAGTCCTAGGTTTGGTGTCTGACACATGTATGAGGTTTGTCGGACAACTCAAACAAATGTCTGAATTTTTTTCTCTACTTCCATACACAGTAGATTCAAGAGTTAAAGATGTGTGAGTAAATGTTGTTAAACTAGGGGTTTATAGACATCAAAGTTGATTGCACCATTTTTAAATTTTTTGATAGTAGATAAATAAATAAAGGTCAAATATTGTTGTATCTTGTTATAGAACTTTTTTTAATGAAATAAATTGCTCAAATTAGATGCATATGTATGTATTTTGCTTCTCAATTTAGATAAATAAATTAATATATACGTAGCAGTCTCGGTGTCCTATGTTTTATATTAGCGTTGTCAACGTGTCTGTGTAAAGTGTCCATGTCAGAGTTCGTACTTCATAGGTAACCATAACATGACCGCAATTGATTTGATGTTGTATCCCCTAATTTTACATGTAGACACGAAATGAAAGTTTCTGACATATGTGTTGCCATATTGTGACTAAAATTGATTTGATAAGAGAAGAAAGTATACTAACTCGTACTTGAATCCTCTTTCGTGAAGTTTCCATTGGAGGAGGTCTGATGCCCATCTGCATCATTAACTTTTTTTTTAATAATTGAAACTACATGTCGTACAAAACAAACAATAATTGAGATTATACCGGAGAAAACTTTTATGGGAGAAAATATCTTCTAGTTGTGACATTCCCAAAAATTTCTTCTAAAGTATCTATAAATTGACAAAAAAAACAAAAAACAACTTTGATTTTTTTTTTTAAATGGAAGAAGAACTTTGAATTGTACATAGAAGATTAGTTTATATTATATAATTTTGTCCCCTAAAAAATAACGATCAAATTCCAATACTATCAATTTTTATAATTCTCTATAATTTTAATGATCATTATAAATCTGTAAATTAAATATTGTACATGTGATAAATTATCATTGATATAAATTTTAAAACAAGTGTTAAATATGAGACAAGTTGTTACAGAATAAAATTGAAAAAATTATCATACTCGGGATAAGTTATCGTTTATACATATTTTAAAATAACTATTACGCATGATACATGTTTTCACTTATACTGATATTCATTGAATTACTCTTTAGTTTTTACAATTTATGTATATAAGATAAAATATACAAAACTGAAATAAATCATCCATAACAACGGGTACCCATGCATGAAATATGTGTTACCATAATATGATTGAAATTAATTTGATAAGAGAAGAAAGTGTTGTAACACGTACTTGGATCCTCCTCTTCTGTGAAGTTTCTACCTAGGGAGGTATGATGTCCATCTCCACCATTCAATTTTTCATTAATAATTGAAACTGCATGTGATTCAAAAAAGACAATAGTTTTGATTACACTATAGAAATTCTTTATTGGTGAGGATCACTTACCGTTGTGACACTCCCAAATTTTCTTCCTATAAAGTATCTATAAATTAAGTGTCACACACAAATAAAAAAAAAATTGAATTGTACATATAAGAGGTCCCTTAAAAAATATCGATCTAGAATTTAAAAAATTGTGTAACCATCTATAAAGCACATACATTTCTAGGTTCGGTACCCACACTCTTATGACACTTGTACGATACGTGTTGGACAAGTATCCTAAATAAGTTCTTTCTTTCTTACTTCAACACTCTTAGGTTCGGTGTCTGACACTTACATAGGAGGTTTGTAGGACAACTCAAACAAATGTCTGAATTTTATTCTATGCTTCCACACGCAGTAGATTATATAGTTAAAGATGTGTGAGAAATGTTGATCAACGAGGGTTATAGACATTAAAGTTGATTACAACTTTTTTAATTTTTTTGCTAGTAGATAAAGAATTAAAGGTCAAATATTGTTATATCTTGTTATAGAACTTTTTTAATGAATTAAATTGCTCAAGTTAGATGCATATGTATGTATTTTACTTCTCAATTCAGATAAATAGATTAATATATACGTAGCATATCAGTGTCCTATACTTTTTACATTAGCGGTGTCAACGTGTCTGTGTAAAGTGTCCATGTCAGAGTTCGTACTTCATGGGTAACCATAACATGCCCGCAATTGATTTGATGTTGTATCTCCTAATGTTTACATGTAGACATGACGTCAAAGTTTCTGACACGTGTGATACCATATTGTGACTAAAATTGATTTGATAAGAGAATAAAGTGTTGTAACACGTACTTGGATCCTCTTTCGTGAAGTTTCCACTGAAGGAAGTCTGACGCCCATCTGCACCATTCAATTTGTTTTTTAATAATTAAAATTATATGTGGTACAAAAAAAAACAATAATTAAGATTACACGGGAAAAAATTTATGGGAGAAAATCTCTTCTAATTGTGACACTCTCAAAATTTTCTTCTAAAGCATCTATAAAGTGAGAAAACAAACAAAAACAACTTTGAATTATTTTTTAAAATACGAAAAGAACTTTGAATTGTACATAGAAGATTAGTTTATATTATATATTTTTGTCCCCTAAAAATTATCGATCAAATTTTAACATTAACATTTTTTATAATTCTCCATAATTTTAAAGATCACAATAAATCTGTAATTTAAATATTGTACATGTGACTAATTGTCATTGATATAAATTTTAAAACAAGTTTTAAATATGAGTCAAGTTGTTACAAAAATGAAAATTGAAAAAATTATCAGACACTCGATAAGTTATCGTTGATATATATTTTAAAATAACTATTATGCATGATACATGTTTTCACTGATACTGATATTAATTGAATTAATATTTATTTTTTACAATTTATATATATAAGATATACAAAACAGAAATAAATCATCCACAACAACGAGTTGCCGTTCTTAAAATATGTATTATCATAATATTCTTGAAATTAATTTGATAAGTGAAGAAAGTGTTGTAACACGTACTTGTATCTTCTTCTGTGAAGTTTCCACCAGAGGAGGTATGATGTCCATCTTCACCATTCAATTTTTTATTAATAATTGGAACTGCATGTGGTACAAAAAAGATAATAGTTTAGATTACAAAATAGAAAGGATCTCTTACCGTTGTGACACTCACAAATTTGCTTCCTAAAAAGTATCTATAAATTAAGTGACACACATGAACAAAAATGAAATTTGGATTGTACATAGAAGTCCCCTAAAAAAATATATTGTGTAACCATCAATGAAGCGTGGACTTCTATAAGATTAGGCATGTCGCGGTGTCCGACACTCGTACGACACGTGTCGGACGAGTGTCCTATATAAGTTATTTTCTTCTTTACTTTGACACTCCTAAGATCGGTGTCTGACACTTATTTAACACTTATATGAGGTGTGTCAGACAACTCTAAAAAATGTATGAATTTGTTTTCTCTATTTCCACACATAGTAGATTTAAGGGCTAAAGATGTATGAGAAATTTTGATCAACGAAGGGTTATAGACATTAAAGTTGATCACAAAGGTTTTAAATTTTTTTATAGTAAATAAAATAAAGGTCAAATACTTTTGTATCTTGTTATTAAACTTTTTTAATGAAATAAATTTCTCATGTTAATTAGATGCTTATGCATGTATTTTGCATCTCAATTTAGATAAATAAATTAATATATAGATAACGGTGTTGGTGTCCTTTGTTTTTTTACATTAACGGTGTCAACGTATCTATGTCAGTGTTGTGTCAGGTGTCCATGACAAAGTTCATACTTCATAGATAACCATAACATGACCACAATTGATTTGATGTTGTGTCTCTTAATGCTTACTTGTAGACGTGACATCAATGTTTTTGACATACGTGTTACCAAATTGATTTGATAAGAGAAGAAAATGTTGTACGTGTACTTAGAAAACTTTTACTCAAAATTTTCTAAAGTATTTATAAAGTGAGACACACAAACAAAAAACAACTTTGAATTGTACATAGAAGTGGCCCCCTCAAAAATATCGATCAAATTCAAACACTAACAATATTTATAATTCTATATAATTTCAAAGATTACAACAAATCGGCAATTTAAAGCCTATGATATAAACATAGAAAATAAAATTCACAAGACACTAGCAAAGTTACATTGCTGGTTAACTTACCTTTTGTTAAATGAGGGGAAGTAGAAAGTGAAGATTGGTGAGTGATGGGAGTGAAAAATGGAGCAAATGTGTGGACGTAAAAGTATAGGCAAATTAGAGCTAAAGGGAGCAAAGAATAGAAAATGGAGGGCACAAATGTTTTGGTGAGTTTTTCTTTGAATGTATTTGTAATTGTTATCATCTTTCAAAGCATTTTCTAATTGTTATCATCTATAGTTCTATAGTTTGCATAAGGTGGAGCATTGAAACTACTTCAGTCTTCATGCTTAGAGTGGGATGCATTTCTGGTTCGTATTTTTATTTTTTTTGAAGAAAGTGAGGTAGCATTATATATGACAATGAGGCAATGTGTATACAGGCTTTAATGTCTGTGGTTCTAAATTGTTATCATGTTCTATCAAACCGTTATCTTCTCAGTTTTTCTGTGGCTACATTGTAGTTATAGTGTAGTCTTTCTATCATTTGGCTTATCCCTTCGGATATGGAGCTGTATGTTGTTTATCTTTAGCTTTGTTGGTTTGTTTTGGTGGGTTATATTCTTCCCAACCTTTTGTGAAGCTGGCTGTAATGATTTTACACTCAGTATGTCTTATTATGCTATGTCTTATGCTTTGTGTTGATAAAAATATCTTTACTTCTCCAAATAATTTTTTTTTTAAAAACTAATATCTATTTTTAAGGCAAAACGTGTTAATTGAAAAACATCTGTTTTAGGAAAGACTAACATTATTGGTTCTATTCTTTTTTTAAACAGAAAAAAACAAAAAAGATGGCAATTGGATGGCATGAGAATTAACAACACAGTTCCCATTTACATTTTGTGTCCACATAAGACATAGGAGAGCATTCTTGGCCATTCATGTCCTGTATCATCCTCGAGTTTGGTTTCATTCAATCATTTTATTTTAGGGTGATACTAAAGTGTCTACGGATTTGGTGCAAGTTCCGGCCCCAGATAGTTTGGTGGTGACAGCACAGGAAGACATTAACAGTAATTCGAGAATTCACCAAGACATGGAGTTATGTCACCGTATTCGTGATTATGATAAAAAGTCAGCTGAAATGCCATTCATCCCGGTTTTAACCAAGAAACAAAAGCAACACTTGAAGAAGACTAATGTTGGTAAGCCACCGTACAACACCCGCTCTAGGGGTGATACCTTTCCAACTAATCAATGATTGTTTTGTATTGGAATGACTGCGGCTTCGATAACTCAGACACGAAAATTGCCTTAATTTTTTTTTATAAGTTTGTGCTATGTTTTTTTTTGGGCTGAACCTATGATTAATTTTGTGCACGTTCCCTTCTTGGTATTGACATGGTATTGGGGTCACGAAATTTTGTTCCAATGATAGAGGAAATTTGTTGTCGAGCCTTTGAGCTCTTTGGGGCTCGTTGGTGCCGGTTTTGCTTCGAAACCGTTGGCATATTGCTTGTTCTCTTGGAATTCGGATTATTTCCTCTCATATTTTCCGTGAAGGTAATTGTTGTACGGATAAGTTTGCTAATTTGGGTCACTCGGTTCATGGGGCGGTGTGGTTGTCGATTTTACCTCCTGACTTGCAGGCGGAGTTTTATTTGGACCGTTGTGGTATGCCTCGTTATAGGTTTCCTTAGGCAGTTGTTTTCATTTTGTTTTCATATTTTCTTCTGTTTTTTTTTTCTTTTTTCTGAGGGTTTTGGTCTAGTCCCTCTCTTGTATCTTTTTCCTTTTTTTTAATAATATTTTGAGTTTGGCGGTAGAGGATGGGGGTTCATCGGGGTGCCAACCTAGTTGGGATGTCGTTACTTCCCCTTGATGCCTGTCTTCTCTCTTGGTTTAGCGAAAAAAACTTGTGCTTTTAGGGCACATGTTATGGAATCCAAAAGTAGAAATATTCTCTCAAGTTTTATGCATTCTATTTATTACAAATTCAAAAATTAAATTCAATGTAAACATTCCAACAAAAAAATACTATATTTGATTCATTAACTTATGCCTTAAGGGCACAAGTTAGCTTTTCCCTCTATTTTATACTTTTTCGGTTTTAAATTATACTCCCTCCGTCCCTTTTAATAGAAGTTTACAAAAAAAGTTTTGTCCTTAAATTTAAAATCATATAAAAATTCCTAGATGGATTGATCACTCTTTTTTCAAATATATACTCCTTATTAATACTATGAATTTGTTTTGGTATATGAAAAGTTAACATTAAATATATATTTAATTAAGGGTAATCTAGTAATAGTCATATAAATTTGAGACAAATTTAATACTCCAACAAATTTGAGACAAAGTTAACTACTTCTTTGGTGGTGGTCGGAGTTTGAACCTCGAACATTGCATATATTATGCATTGTCTATACCAACTGAGTTAAGCTCACGATGACTTTTGTTAACTACTTCTATAAAAAGGGGCGGAGTAAGTAAATCACTTTAGCAAAAAAATTTGTCTTAAATTTTAAGTTGATTTACAATATCAATGAAACATTAAGGTAATTTTTTTCCCTCAAAAAAAAAAAATTAAGGTAATTTTTTTTATTATACCCTTAACTGTTTATTACTTTTTTTTTTCACTTCTTTAATTTTTTTTCCTCTCATATTGTTTGTAAAAGACAATTTTGTAAAACAACTCAATATATTTTCTCATACAAAATCAGTTAGATTTCTTGACGCGTGTGAAATGGCCATAATAACTTATAATTTCGAACAGAATGAGTATCATATTTTCATATTAATTTAGTTTAAACTTTAAAATAAATTCAAAATTAAAAAAATTGCCTATTAGATATCAAGAGCCAATCAAATTCAAGTTAGATTATAATTTACCTCATTTTTCCTTTAAACAAAAAAAGAATTTACCCGATTTTTAAGCTTCTTTATAAATTTAATAGTCTTTTTTTTATAAAAAAAACTATAATTAATATTATTTTTAGGCTTAATTGCAGTTTTAACCCCCTAACTTTCCCAAAGTTACGATTTTGACTCCATAAGAAAAAAAAACTACAAAACAGCCCCCTAAGTTTTGCAACTGTAGCAGTTTTGGCCCCCAAGATTGATATTGATTCGGTCTACGCTGACGTGGCACCCTAAGTGGGTGCCACGTGTTATTATTATTATTTTTTTTGCCTTGGGGCCAAAACTGCTACAGTTGCAAAAACTTAGGGGATTGTTTTATAGTTTTTTTCCTTAAGGGGCCAAAATCACAACTTTGGAAAAGTTAGGAGGCTAAAACTGCAATTAAGCCTTCTTTTTACTATTAGCATCTTTAATAGGGTGAACTAAATTACTTTTTTTGGGACTAAATTATCATGTAGAATTTAAACAATCTATAGTTGATTCAAGTAGTTTTATTTTAGTGGTTGTTGTTTATAAAGAACCCAAACTTAAACTCCACATGTTTGTATTTTTTATTTGTAATTAAATTTGATTTAAATTTAATATTAAATTTCACTATTTTAATTAAAATTCATAAAAATATTAATTATTAAAGTTGTAGAAAAATTATTTTAATAAACTTTACTCTAACAAGTTGTAAAAAAAATAATAACTCCTAAAAAAGTTGTAAAAAATAATAAATATATGATATTCCACTAAAAAAATAATAAATGTAAATATATAATCCTCGGTTCAAAATGAAAAATGATATAATATTTCAGAATTATAACTGTTTTAATAAGGATATTAATTATGATCGTTGGTGAAAAGAAAAAAAAATATTGGAGTATTATAGAGAGAGAAGTTAGAGAGAAGAGAGAGCATGTATTTTGTCTTCTCCGCTCACAGTAATCCCCCACTCCAACAAACTAAAATACCCCTTGACCTTCACAAAGATTTGGGGTCTACCCAAGAGATCACTCCTAGGGAAAAAGAAGATTTGTTTGAGAAGAAACTTGTCTGCTTTAAACTTGAAGATGGTAATCGTCTTCTTCCTAAAGTCCATTTGGAGTCGATTGTATTTCAGGAATTATGTACCCCATGAAAAGATGTTCTTGTGGTGAAACTTTTAGGAAAAACTTTGGGCTATAACACCATGAAGGAACGCCTCCAAAAAATCACTTCCAGTTGTGATACTCCCAAAAGTTTATTCAAAAGTATCTATAAAGTGACAAAACAAACAAAATACAACTTTGAATTTTTTTTTTTGACATAGAAAAAGAATTTGAATTGTAGATAGAAGATTAGTTTATATTATATATTTGTCCCCTAAAAAATATTGATAAAATTCTAACACTAACAATTTTTTTTATAATTCTCTATAATTTCAAAGATCATAATAAATTTGTAATTTAAATATTGTACATGTAACAAATTGTCGTTAATATAAATTTTAAAATAAGTGTTATATACAAGACAAGTTTTTACTGGAAAAACAATGAAAAATTATCATACTCGGGATAAGTTACCATTAATACATATTTTAAAATAACTATTTTGCATGAGACATGTTTCTACTGATACTAATATTAATTGAATTAATATTTATTTTTTACGGTATGTATATGTGTATATATATATATATATATATAAAAGATATACAAAACTGAAATAAATCATCCAAAACAACGGGTAGCTGTGCTTGAAATATGTGTTACCGTAATATGTCCGAAATTAATTTGATAAGAGAAGAAAGTGTTGTAACACATACTTGGATCCTCTTCCGTGGAGTTTCCACCGGAGGAGGTATGATGCTCATCTCCACCATTCAATTCTTCATTAATAATTGAAACTGCATGTGGTATAAAAACGACAATAGTTTAGATTACACAATAGAATTTTTTTACCGGAGAGGATCTCTTACCGTTGTGACACTCCCAAATTTTCTTCCTATAAAGTATCTATAAATTAAGTGGCACACACAAACAAAAATGTAATTTGAATTGTACATATAAGAGGTCCCCTAAAAGATATCGATCATGATTTTAAAAAATTGTGTAACCATCTATGAAACACGAACACTTTTAGGGTAATGCATGTCGCGATGTCCGAAACTCCTATGACACTCGTACGACACGTGTCAGAGAAGTGTTTTAAATAAGTTATTTTCTTCTTTACTTTGACACTCTTAAGATCGGTGTCTGACATCTATACAACACTTATCTGAGGTGTGCAGACAACTCAAAAAAATGTCAATTTTTTTCCTCTGCTTCCACACACAGTAGATTGAAGAGTTAAAGATGTGTGAGAAATGTTGATCAACGAAGGATTATAGATATTAAAGATGATTACAACGTTTTTAAATTTTTTGATAGTAGATAAATAAATAAATAAAGCTCCAATGCTATTGTATCTTGTTATAGAACTTTTTGAATGAAATAAATTGCTTAAGTTAGATTCTTATTTATGTATTTTGGTTTTCAATTTCGATAAATTAATTAATATACAGGTAGCAGTGTCGGTGTCCTATGTTTTTTACAGTTGCGGTGTCAAGATGTCTGTGTCAGTGTCGTGGCAGATGTCAATGTCGGACTTCGCACTTCATAGGTAACCATAACATGGCCGCAATTGATTTAATGTTGTGTCCCCTAATGTTTAGTTGTAGACGTGACATCAAAGTTTTTGACATATGTGTTACCATAGTATGACTAAAAATGATTTGATAAGAGAAGAAAATGTTGTAACACGTACTTAGATCCTCTTCAGTGAAGTTTCCACCAAAGGATGCCCATCTCAACCATTCAATTTTTTTTAGTAATTGAAATGCTTGTGGTAAAAAAAAAGAAAAGACAATAGTTGAGATTACACGGGAGAAAACTTTTACGGGAGAAGTTGTGACACTCTTAAAATTTACTTCTAAAGTATCTATAAAGTGGGACACAAACAAAAAAACAACTTTGAATTGTACATAGAAGTTCCCCCTCAAAAATATCGATCAAATTCTAACACTAACAATTATTGTAATACACTATAATTTCAAAGATCACAATAAATCTGCAATTTAAAACCTATGATATAAACATAGAAGATGGAATTCACTATACACTAGCAAAGTTACATTGCTAGTTAATTTACCTTTTGTTAAAGGAGAGGAAATAGAAAGTGAGGATTGGTGAGTGATGGGAGTGAAAAATGGAGCAAATGAGGAGAAGTAAAAGAATAGGCAAATTAGAGCTAAAGGTAGCAAAGAATAGAAAATGGAGGGCACAAATGTTTTGGTGAATTTTTCTTTGAATGTGTTTATAATTGTTATCATCTTCTTTCAAAGCTTTTCTTATTCTAGGTTTTGGCTTTTTTGTACGTTACTTGCTGATAATATATACCCTTAGAGCTGGTGGTGATTTTGTGCTATAGTTCTGAAGTTGGCATAGGGTGGAGCATTGAAACTACTTCAGTCTTCATGCTTAGACTGGGATGCATTTCTGGTTATCTTATTCACTGAGGCAATGTGGACTTTAATGTCTGTGGTTCTAAATGGTTATAATCTTCTATCAAACCGTTATCTTAATTATTAAGTTTTTCTGTGGCTACATTGTAGTTATAGTGTAGTCTTTCTATCATTTGGCTTATCCCTTCAGATATGGAGCTGTATGTTGTTTATCTTTAGCTTTGTTGGTTTGTTTTGGTGGGTTATATTCTTCCCAACCTTTTGTGAAGCTGGCTGTAATGATTACACTCAAAGTATGTCTTATGCTTATGACTTATGCATTGTTTTGATAAAAATATCTTTACTTCTCCAAGTAAAAAAAAAAATTGAAAATGTTAATGAGTGTCTCTGGAGTACTCTTTAAAACCTTTAAATTGTAACTTTTATTCTTGTGTAATTAGTGCATTAAAAATCAAAATATTTAAATATTTTATAAATTAATTTCTTCTTTTAAAATTCTTAATGAGTGTGATACTCGTTAACGAGACTTAAAATTAATATCTATTTTTCAGGCAAAACGTGTTAATTGAAAAACATCTTTTTTAGGAATGAATGACATTATTTTTTTTGAGAGGTGAAAGAATGACATTATTGATTCTATTCTTTTTTTAAACAGAAAAGACAAAAAAGATGGCAATTGGCTAGCATGAAGAATTAACAATACAGTTACCATTTACATTATTTGTCCACATAAGACATAGCAGAGGGTTCTTGTACCCTCGAGTTTGGTTTCATTCAATCATTTTATTTTATACTTTTTCGGTTTTTATTCTATAATTTTTCTTTCTCTCACATCGTTTATCTGATCACCAACGGACAGATCAATTTGTAATATGTTGGAACAACAACTTATGTATTTCTATTTTTGGTAAGGTAACATGAGAAGGAGAGCATGAATTTAATTCTTACTTTGTTGTTTGTTTCAGCAGAACTACGTTTGTAATTGTAAGTTATTCTTGAATAAATAACTTTGTCAAACACTAGTTTAGAATACAAACTTTTATATATAAAGAAGAATATTAATATTCCCTTAATAAACTATTTTCACCTTTAAGAAAATATTATCATCTCATTCATTTGAACATTTACGACATAATTATATTACACTTCCTTCATAAAAATAAAAAAAAAAAACCTATATTACACTCAGCAATTCACGAGTCTCATTTAGTTATCATGAATGTAAAGTAGATGATATTGATTTGAGAGTAATGACATTCACACAAACGCATTAACATGTGCGTGTCTATACGAACTGATAACAATACAAATACAAAATAGAGAAAGGGAAAATATAAACAATGACGGAAGCTAGGGTTTCATAGAATAATAATAATAACATAACATTACAAAAGGATACTAGAGGATATATATAAAACCTAATTGACTCTAAACTAACATGCCTAATAGCATAGACCATTACTTTATTATCTAGAAAATTGTTCTTCACCCATCAAGATTTGTTCATCCCTATCCAAACTGACTAAAATACCCCCAACGTGACTTAAGTCATGCATGTGTTAAACGCAACGTGACTTAAGTCACGCTGAACTCAGCATGAATTAACTAACGCTGGGTACTGATATATCAGTAGACAACATTGAATGCATGCAACCAAGTCATTAATGATCCGTAATCAATACACGATCATAATTGAACCGAATTACACCAGTTTAACAACATAATCACGTAATCGCATATAAACGATCCAAATTACACAAATTCGTCGTTAATCACACAATTACATAATCATACATAAACGATTCAAATTACACAAATTCGTCGTTAATGACACATAATTACTTAATCACACTTAATGTTATATAAACGATCCAAATTACACAAATTCGTCGTTAAATTCCTAAAATCACATAATCGCACATAAACGATCCAAATTACACAAATTCGTTGTTAAATTACACATAACACAAATTCATTAAAATACAACATTACAGACACAAATTCAACCACATTACACTATTACACGTTAATAAATATTACACGTCAATGGATCGAACATAAAGACGTAAAATGTTATTTTGAACTATTAACTTAAACATGTAATCAACGTCTTAATCATCTTCGATAAGTTGTGAAAAATACACGGGCTTCCAAAAGTCCTCTTCCTTATCCTCCCCAGGTCCACGCATAGCACATATGCTACTACATTTCTTTGATTTTCACCAATATGGATAAAGTATTTGTTAAGTTGTGCCTTCAACTCGTCCAACTTGTCGGTGGGGGTTAAAAGACCTTAATCTTCTTCACACTCTCGTATCGGACATGAGCTTCAACTGGAACCTGTGTATCTTCAGACATGTTTCACTTCACAAAATATAATGGAATAACAAGTATGAGAATAAAACCAAATGAAAGATAAAATTAATAGTTGAATAATTAGAGACTAAAAAATGTGAGCAATAATTGGCGTGACATAACCGGCCACCAAAAAAAATTCACTTGATATATATTTATATAATATTAGTTACATATTGGCCACAAATATCAACATTACATAACCGGCCACCAAAAAATATGTCGGTATAATATCGACAAAAGATAGGACGAACACCAATAAAAAAGTGTCATAACCTATCTAACTATCGTAGTGATAGTGCATCATCTTCGTATTCTTCAATGACTTCGAATTCTTGTTTTGCTTTTTCTGGAGTGGGATTGTCACAATAAATTGGTTGAACACTTCTCATGCTCAAGCACAAAATCTAGAGACTTCCTATGCTCAAGCACAAAAGCAAGAGACTTTCTAACAAACAAATTACAAAGAATAAGTTTGGTTGAACACTTGATATACAATCAGTGGTGTTCACAATACAAAACGGTTCAAACTCTAAGACTTAAGAATTTCTAGGATATGAAAGTTTATAAGAAATTCTAAGTGTTTTGATGCACAACGATTTTAACAGTGTTTTGGCACTTGTAAAAATATTGGAGGGTCCCTACTAATCTTCAATTCTTCATTCCCTTATATAGAGGTATGAAAGAGATGTTGTAGAGGTGCCATCACATCAAAGAGTCGTTAGAGAAGCTTGATCAATCAACATTAATTTGTTGCTTGATATGGTTAATGTCATAGGAAGGAATAATTTGAAAATCATTCCTTGATAAGAAATTAACCGTTCAAATCCAGTGTAGACACAACTATAACTTGTATTATGCGCAGGAAATGTTGGAGTAGTGGAGGTAGTGGTGTAGAATTTTATTATTTGTCATTCACTGTTCTTTCTCTGAGGATAAGCATTCAAAGCCTTCTAATTCTTCAGAATATCCGTTGCTCCAGTCTTCTAATCCCTTATGCATATTTGTATCTTCAAATAACCATAATAACTGACTTTAGGGTCTTCACTTCAGCTTCTAGGTGAAATTCAGACTCTGACAATCAACTTCTGGATAATCTTCAGACTCTGACTTCTTTAGATTTTGACTTGCAACTTGGCTTATCTTGAAATTGTTTTTCCTCTAATTTGTTCTTTCAGAACCAATACTTTGTTTTAAGACATAAATTTTAGTATATGGTCATGCACACTTGAACAAATATTAGCATATTCAATTGAACTTTTAATACCTTTCTATCATCAAAACTTAAGAGGCATTGTTTACACTCATTTTGTTCCAACAATTTGAAGATGTGAAATTAATAGATTTATTATTTAAAGAAGTGTAACTATTTTAAGATGTGATATTCAATGATGTGCTTCTATATGATTATGTGTGAATGATCTGTATTTTACTAAATGTGTACTTGATATTCTTAAATGGTGTTAATGCTTATATGTTATTAAAAGATGTTGATTAAAGGCTATTGTTTAATTTTAAATTAAAGTTTATATGTAAATGTGAATATGATCTGACTGTGATGTATACATGTCTAAATGTAATTGTTGTGTTCTTTTATCTGAATCTATACATGTACTTATGCATCTTTTGTATTGAATATATTTCACACCCTCTTAATTGTGATTGCCACCGATGCTTGTTGGGGGTAGACTTACAAGTTTATGATGCTTAGTTGCTGTGAATTTTTTGAGGATGACTTTGGAGCCTACTCCTCTTTTACCGCTTTTTGGGAGTTTTTATGGAGTTGATGACCTGATCCGTGACACCAAGGGTTGATGATTTATTTTATTTTAGACTATGTTTTAGAATTCTTTTGTATTCAGTTTTGTTGTAGATTTTAAAGATGTGAAAAATTACTTTCATGTTTTGAGAACTTGTCAATTGCGCATTTTTAATATTGAATGGAGTATTTTTATTAAAAAATAATATGTGGGGATTTAGGGTATTACACTGAGACCACTCAAATATGGTGTTACCACCATTCAAATTTTTAACTTCTCCAACTATGATATATGACCACTCAAATATGATTTTATCACCATTATAACCTTTAACTTCTTCAAGGGAAGAAAATATTGAAAAAGAACTATACTCTTAAGATCATTCATAATTCTGAAGGGGTATTATTCATGAAAAATGAATTATGATCTTAAAAATATTCTTTATTCCAAAGGGACGTATATTATCGAAGGGACTATGCTTTTGAGACCATTCTTAATTCTGAAGGCACATTATACCGAAAAAGGGACTATGGTCTTAAAAGCACTCTTAATTCTTAAGGGACATGATTAAGTAGGGGTGGGCATGGTTCAGTTCGGGATGAAAATTGAACCGAACCAAATTGAATTGTTTGCTAAATTTGAAATAACTGTACTGAACCGAACTGTTTGCATTTTGAACTAAACTGTTTCAAACCGAACTGAACTATTTTGAACTGAACCGAACTGTAATTATTGGTACAGTGCAAAAAACTAAAAATAAAAACAAACAAATCGAATTTTAGTTACCGAACTGAACTGAACTGTTTCAAACTGAACCAAACTGTTTAAAATGAAATTGAACTGTTTTGAACGGAACTGAAATGTTCCAGTTCCGTTTCAGAAATGTTAGTAATAGTTCAGTTTTTTTTTGGTTCAGTTCAGCAGTTCAGTTTGGTTTTTTCAGTTTTTTTCTCACCCCTAGGAATAAGGAGATGAGAAGAAGAATAGCTTGTTAATATAAGCTGGAGGGAGAAGAGAGAAATAGTTTTCGACAACTCAATAGAATTCTTTGGTGTGATTTTTGTACTAGGTGAGCTCTCCTTTTATAGGGAGAGTTTGTAACTAATTTAGAGAAACTTAAGAATTAAGTAAACTTAAAAATTAAGCAACCTACATATCAGCTCAAGTAACAAACTAATTGAAGAGTGCAATGTATTTTAAAAAACCAGATGAGTAGCTTCATATTGTATCTCGATTGCTTCCAAATTCCAATTAACTAATATATTTTGTGTTGTTCCATCATTCTTATTGCCAAATTCACGTAATTGACTAGTGCATGCTAATTCAATTGTAATTCTAATTTGGCTTTTGAGTGATTGATTCCAACAAATCTTTATTAGCGATTGGTTGCTTTTTGATCAGTGCTGATCGCAACTTTCCTTGTCTATGGTTTCTTAAGATTTTGGCGGACCGTGAATCCGACAGCTAGGGTTCCGTTTTCGGTGGCGGTTTTGTTCTGCTCATTTGTATTTTCTTCTTCTTTTTCTTTCTGTCGTAGGACTGTTCCTTACACTTGAGCACGCGCAGTCGCGCTAATGATTTTTGGCATTACAAAGACTAATACACGCAGTTCTCATACCCAGGGGCGATCTGGTGGCGGTCGATAGTTTAGGCATGGCATACATGTGCCCTTGGCCGTGTGTGTCTGATACCGTTAATTCAACAATAATGATAGCAACTACAGTACCTACAAAGTCTTTTGCAGCGACATTGGGAGGAAAAAATTCTACTACTGATATTGATCCTTTACCGACTCCTTGCATCAAAGGAGATGCACTGAGTATTCGAATTGGCCATGATGAATATAAGCGTCGTTTGGCTGAGTGCAAGAATGCGTTGAGAGCTACACTGCCCTTGACCAAAGGGGACAAACCGTATACAACAAGGGACTTGAGCACAAAATTAGGCAAGATTTGGAAAACTACTGCTAAGTGGAAGATGGTACCGCTTAGCAAGGGCTACTATGATTTCCACTTTGAGTTGGTGGATGATTTACGTAAAATTTGGGCAGCAGGCACCATCAACGTTAAACCAGGTTTTCTTCGTCTCTCTAAGTGGACTAAAGACTTCAATTATTACTCTCAGAAGCAGACGCATGCATCGCTTTGGATTCGTTTGGTTGAGTTACCGCAGGAGTATTGATGGAAAGAACTTTGAAAGAAATTGCAAGTGCAGTTGGCACTTCTATTGATTTAGATGGTCCGACACGCAGCCGCTCTTTTGACAATTATGCACGAATATTGGTGGATATTGACTTATCTAAGAGGGCATATGACGAAATTCTTGTGGAAAGGGAATGATTTGCCTTCAAAGTGGAAGTCCAGTATGAACGGCGGCCTCTTTTCTGCCATCATTGTTATTCTTTTGGACATAATGTTACTACCTGTCAATGGCTGCATCCACAAGCCACAAAAGAGAAGTAAGATCATGGGAAACGAACTAGTGGTTGCAGAAGCTGATAGACATGCACGGGGGCGCCGTGGTCATGTTGGTGCCTCCTCGTCGGCAGATGGTGGTACTTTGCCTTGGTTTCCGGTTGCCTCTACAACAATGGCTACTCCTACACAGACGGTTGCTACCGAGCCCATTCAGACTTTGTCATCCAACTATTTCAGTTTATCTCTTCATAATGTTATCGATCATATTACTCAATGAGAGTTGCCTTGTCCGAATAGCCTGGTGTTGGATGTTGTTTCCCCAATAACGCACGATGACGTCCATTCCGAGGATGCGGAGAAGTTGCATCTGATTTCGCGGGAGGTGGTGGAGAACCCCAAGGTTTGTGATGCTACCGCTACTCTTTTTTATGTTCTGTAACATGAGCATTTCTGAAATGCGGGAGCTGGTGGAGAGTCTCAAGGTTTCGGATGCGATTGTGACACATTCATCCCTCGTAGCGCACAATGATGTGCTAGAGAGGTCTGTTGAATTGGTTTCTTCCGCAGGTATGAAGGTGTCACTGGTTCATACGGATCATCATGTTGTAGATCATGATTACGTGTATTTGGTTCCCCATATGGCCCTCTCAGATCTTCAGTTTTGGCAACAATTACTGAAGAGAGCTCTCAGATTGAGTCTTTGGTGCAAGACATGGAGTTATGGCGCTGTATTCATGAATATGATCAAAAATCACCTGAATTGCCATTTATTCCAGTTCTAATTAAGAAACAGAAGCAACATCTGAAGAAAACTACTGTTGGTAAGCCATACAAAACCCGTTGTAGGGGTGATACTTCTTCAACTGATCAATGATTGTTTTGTATTGGAATGTTTGCGTCTTCGGTAACTCGGACACAAAAATTGCCTTAAAAAATTTTAATCAGTCTCATAAGCCTGTTCTCATTTTTTTGGCTGAACCTATGATTAATTTTGTGCATGTTCCTTCTTGGAATTAGCATGGTGTTGGAATCACAAAATTTTGTACTAATGATTGAGGTAATTGTCGTGCTAATAAGTTGGCTAATATGGGGTACTCGGCTCATGGGGCGGTGTGGTTGTCGGTTCTACCTCCAGACCGTTGTGGTATGCCTCGTTATAGGTTTCCCTAGGCGGTTGTTTTCTTTCATTTTCCGTTTTTTCTTCTGTTTTTTTAGGGTTTTGGTCTAGTATCCCCTCTTGTAACTTTTTCTAATAATATTTTGAGTTTGGCGGTAGAGGATGGGGGTTCATCGGGGTGCAACCTAGTTGGGATGTCGATGGTTTCCCTTGATGCCTGTCCTTTCTCCTAGTTTAGTGAAAAAAACAAACTAATCGGATAAGTTCGAAAGGAAAAAAAAACAAACCCACAAAATTAGTTGAAACAAACTAACGAAGGAAAGATATGAAATTCAATTGGATTCTCAATCTTATCACAACTAACATAAACTAAAATTATGGGAAGTGATAATAAAAAATAATTATTACTATTATTTTAATCATTTCCAGGTATTTAAAATCAAATAGCACTGTTTAAACACTACTAATGTGTCTTCTAATTATTACTAGATCAAAGTTTAATTACTTGTTGTTTAATCTTCCAACCTTCAATTTCTTTCTAACTTCACACCAATGTTCCAACGGTAATCGTTATCATCTTCTTTCAATGTATTTTCTTATTTTTGGTTTTGGCTTTGTTGTACGTTACTTGCTGACAATATATATCCTTGGATCTGGTGGTGTTTTTGTGCTATAGTTATGAGGTTTGCATAAGGTGGAGCATTGAAACTACTTCAGTTTTCATGCTTAGACTGGGATGCATTTCTGGTTATCTTATTCAGTGAGGCAGTATCATATATGAAGCAATGTGGAGGATACACACTTTAATGTATGTGGTTCTAAATGGTTATCATCTTCTATCAAAACGTTATCTTAATCATTAAGTTTTTCTGTGGCTACATTGTAGTTATAGTGTAGTATTTCTATCATTTGGCTTATCCCTTCAGATATGGAGCTGTATGTTGTTTATCTTTACCTTTGTTGGTTTGTTATGGTGGATTGTATTCTTCCCAATCTTTTGTAAAGCTGGCTGTAATGAAAACTACTGTCTACTATTTTATAGGCAAAATGTGATGATTGAAAAACATCTTTTTTAGGAAAGAAAAACATTATTGATTCTATTTTTTTTTAAACAGAAAAAACAAAAAAGATGGCAATAATTGGCTGGCATGAGGAATTAACAAGACAGTTCCCATTTACATTATTTGTCCACAGCACAGTACGTGGCCCTTCATGTCCTGTATCCTGGTGTTTGGTTTCATTCAATCATTTTATTCTATTTTTCATTACTAAATTATAAGCCACGTTAAAAAAAAGATATCTTAAATTATAAAGTGTTTTACAATATCAATTAAACATTAATGTAATTTTTTTTATTATACCCTCGACTATTTATAACTTTCTATTTTTTCAATTCTTTAATTTTGCTTTTCTTATATCGTTTATTAAAGACAATTTTGTAAAACAACTCATAATATCATTTTATCATACAAAATCAGTTACATTTCTTAATATGTGTGAAATGAATTCAACAATTTAAATATATTTTGCCTATTAGATATCAATATCCAATCAAATTCAAGTTAGATTAGAATTTACCTCATTTTTCCCTTAAACAAAAAAAGAATTTACCTCATTTTTTAAGTTTCTTGATTTCTCTCAAAAAAAAGAAAAAAAAGTTTCTTGATAAAATTAGTAGTCTTTTTTTTTTATACATAAAAATTTAATAGTCTTTTTTTTTTCAAGAAATTAACAGTCTTTTTACTATTAACATCTTTAGCGGGGTGAACTAAATTATTTTTGTGGTGTCAAATTGTCAGGTAGGATTTTTTTTATGTGGCCGAGGTTTGAACCTCAAACTTTGCATATATTATACTCCCTCCGTCCCAAATTGTATGATGTTTTGGGCATTTCATACGTATTAAGAAATATAATTAATATTGTATGGAAAAGAGATATTATGAGTTGTTTTACAAAATTGTCTTTAATAAATGATGTTGGAAAGATAAATGAAAGAATTGAAAGAAAATAGACTAATAAATAGTTAAGGATATACTCCCTCCGCAATACATGTCCATTTTTTAGAATAATTTTGTTTCACTTTACTTGTCACTTTTAAGTTTCAATGCAACATTAATTATTAGTTTATCAATAAAACCCTTACCTATTTATTGTAGAGAGAGAAATAATAGAATGAAATAATAAATGAGTAAGGGTATTATAGAAAAAATACAGAGAATTTCATCAAAAATGACAACATTTATTTGATTCCCTGGTATATGTAATTTCTTCAAAATGGACAAGTATTGTGAAACGGAGAAAGTAATAGGAAAAGTAACATTAATGTTACATTGATATTGTAAAACGACATATAATTTGGGACAATTTTTTTTCCAAAGCGACGTACAATTTGAGACGGATGAAGTATATACTTGATTCATGATTCAAGTAGTTTTTTACTTTAATAGGTCTCCCACGGTAGGAGTATTTTTCTCTAAAAAAAAAAAAATAGTGGAACAAACGTAGCTTGTATGGTTGCCGTACTCTACCAATATTCCAGGAGTATATTTGTTGCATTTATAGAATCAATCAATCACGTTTGAGACAGTTCAATTTGCCGTTCCACTTGTTCTTGCAATAAATAGAATTGATCACGTTTGACCGAAAAAACATAGAATCGACCGCAACATTTATTTTTTTGACGGAGACCACAATTTTTTTTTGGAAAATGCTAACATTGCATTGCTTTAGGACATTGTTTAAGCATATACATAAAGAATTGCTATTCAGTACGGATATTGCAGTAAGAAATTTCACGGACGCGTGTAAAATCCTAATATCCACGCGCTACCGTTCCTACACTTTTTTTAGCATAAAAAAACAAGACATAAGCAAAATACGTTTGGTTGTGAGAGCAACAAATCATCACTATTATAATAAAACTGAGTGTGTCTTCAATAGCCACTAATTAACTCATTAGCAACAGATCATCACTATTATACTAAGAAAACATTTTCCTCTGAAACAGCTCTTGTTCTTAACAATTGTTCTAGCGGAAGCAATACTGTTGGTCGTGTGAGCCATAACAAAAACCTCCGCAAGCCCTCCGCAAACTTCCTTGAGTACATCACCCACATCTACGACCTGCCAGTGTTGAAGAGGTGTGTCCAATGGTGACGGTGGGTTTACTTTTCCAGTGACGGTATCGGTCATGAATTGATGCCGGTGAAGTTGTCTTGACAGAAATCTGGAGTTTAAGAAAATAGTTGGTGGCGTAATGACCTAAGAGACTAACACACGTTTAAAAAAAAGACCATACGCGTCCGTGCATATTCGTATTCAAAATTCCCGTACCAAATATCATTTTCAAACTCTCCACCATGATCACTTCTTACTTTTAAAATCTTCATTTCTTTTTCAGACTGAATTTGAGTGCAGAAGTTACTGAATACATCATAAGCATTATCTTTGATTCTCAGGAATTTAACCCAAATTCATCTGCTGCAATCATCAACAATAATCAATCCATATTTACTTCCATATAAGGATGCAGTGTTAACTGGTCTAAATAAATCAATATGAAGTAATTCTAAGGGTCTGGAGGTAGAGACAATGTCCTTTGTTTTAAAAGATGATTTCACAATTTTCCCTTTTTGGCATGCACCACAGAGTGCATCTGAATGATAATCAATATTAGGTAGGCCTTTAACAAGTTGTAACTTACTAAGCTTAGAGATTAATCTCCAATTAGCATGTCCCAACCTTCTGTGTCATACCCATTTCTTATCATTCACTGCTAGAAGGCAAATTACCTTGTGATCAACCAATTCAGAGAAGTTAATTTTGTAGACATTCTCTATTCTTTTTCCCTTAAATACTATGGAGTTGTCATCTTTGTTGATTACTGCGCAGTTGGTCTTTCCAAACATCACATCATAACCATTGTCACAAAATTGACTGATACTCAATAGGTTATGTTCAAGATCATCTACCAACCACACATTATTGATAGAGATAGAGGAATTACCAATAGTTTCAATACCAATGATCTTGCCAGACTGGTTGCCACCAAACTTCACATTTCCTCCTTCTTTCATTGTAAGGGTGAGGAACATAGACTTCTCTCCTGCATATGTCTTGAGCAACCGCTGTCTAGGTACCATGATTTTTGCTTTTCCTTTGCTCTTAGGCATATCTGCAGTATTGACAAGTTCAGATTTAGGTACCCATTGCTTTATGGGTCCTTTGGGGTTAGTACTAGAAGTTTTACTCTTCCCTTTTTGTACCTTGTGTTGTAAGCTTGAATGCTTCTGATTAACCAACATCTTAGGTTTAACACCTTTTGATTTTAGTTCACAGGAGGCAATAACTGTATTGTTCTTTTGGCACTTGGACTTCAGGACTCCAGACTCCGGTTTCAACATACTCTGAGGAACAGGTTCTGATCTCTTCAGAATCTTGATCTTTGAAGTTTCAGAGTCAGAGTTTATCATGACTTTAGACTTAGAGTTCTTTGCCTTTGAAATGATCTTAGCCTTAGAGCTAGAAGCTTCAGGTTCTGATTGAACAACAGTTTCAACCTTAGCACCTTTAGGTACAAAGAAGGTTTTCAATCCTTCCTTGATGCATTCACAACATGCTTTAAGACTAATTTCATTAGATTTATCTTCTGAAAATCCAATCCCTTTACCATTGCTTTTGTAAATGCTATAAATCATAGAAGCCACTTTGCTTCTGTCAATACCAGATATAATAAAATCTTCAAGAGCAATTTCATGTTTGCTTAAAGATTTTCCATTACACTTTTCTTGTAGCTTCTGACAAAGAAACTTGAGTTTCTCTTCATAAGTTTTACAAATGAAGTCAAAACCTCTAAGTCCTTCTTCAGAAGCTTTTAGATCCAATAGAGTTGATTCTTGTTGTTTCAATAAACCAACATATTTTTCTTTTAAATCTTTCAACTCATTGGTTCTCAGTTCAAAATGTGTAAGGAGTTCTTTAAGAGACTCAATAAGTTCTTCTATGGGAATTTTAGAATATACCTCATTTTCATCTTCAGAATCTGAGTCAGGTTCAGCTTCTGAGGTTAATGTAGTCACTAACCCCACAGCTACATTTGCTTCATCTTCACCTTCTTCCTTTTCAGACCCAGGTTCACTGTCTAAATCTTCCCAGGTTGCCATCAAACTCTTCTTAATCTGCTTCCTGAATTTCCTTGAGTTGAAGCTTGATTTCTTTGACTTGTCCTTTGACTTCTGCTTTTGAAGATCAGGGCATTCATCAATGAAGTGTCCATACTTCTTACAGTTGAAGCATCCCTTCTGATCTTCTTTCTTGAAGCTTTTGTAGCTACCTTTCTTGCTTAGAAACTTCATGTTCTTCTTTGCTAGATACTCAAGCTTGTTGGAAAGCATAGCCATCTTCTCAGTAGGATCTTCATCAGGTGATTCATCTTTAGATTCAACAACTTTAAAATTTTTTAATGACTTCCCTTTAGATGGCAGAGCAATAGATTTAACCTTCTTAGCAGGTTCATGCTCATTCAGACCTATGTCATGAACTTTGAGAGAGCTGACAAGATCATCAACACTTAAAGTGTTTAAGTCTTTAGCTTCTTTAATAGCAGTCACTTTAGGTCTCCATCTTGCATGTAAGCTTCTCAGTATCTTGCTCACATGATCAGAAGCTACATAGTTTTTCTTCAGTATTTGAAGTCCAGAAACTAGAGTATGAAATCTTGAGTACATTTGCTCAATACTTTCATCATCTTTCATTTTGAACAACTCATACTGATGAAC